>Ga0316189_10001431_pt1 | contig 23667 bp, 20 predicted proteins | sample LowCovwburrow_MG_FD_204930 | JGI IMG/M metagenome (GOLD analysis project Ga0316189, IMG submission 204930) | Coastal sediment microbial communities from Maine, United States - Lowes Cove worm burrow | ecosystem: Environmental > Aquatic > Marine > Coastal > Sediment | place: USA: Maine... | reverse complement strand
TGGATCCGGGCTGGAGGTGTTGCCCTGGCAAGATTTTTTGGAAAAGTTATGGTCCGGTGGAATCGGCGTTTGAAAATTTACTAAATTACAGATGGTTAAACGATATCATAATTGACCTTGACAGCTTTATATGCAAAAATATTATGTATTTATGTATGAAAACGACCGTAGATATATCGCAAAGCATCCATGAAGAAGCCCGCAAAATAGCTGCCGGTGAGAAATCCTCGATGAAAGCATTGATTGAGAAAGGGTTGCGAAAGGTCATTGAAGAGCGTAAGCACCGAAAACATTTCAAGTTGCGAAAGGCGACGTTCAAGGGAAACGGGCTTCAGGCAGAACTGGCGGACGCTTCATGGGACAAGATTCGTGAAAAGGTCTACGAGGGGCGCGGCGGATGATTGCCGTTGATACCAATGTTCTCGTTATTGAACGAGCTTGTCAGCGAGCACAACTTTCGCATCAGCACCCGCATCTACGCAGCGGCGCACAAGACTCTCCTTCACGAAGATAATTTTACATAAGAAAACCGTATTGCCTCGCGCCGTGAATGATTCGTCTAATTTGAATTGTTTCGAATTTGATTACATAAAAAACAAGATAGTTCTCGATGATCAGCATCCTGTAGCCCAGTCTTTTCAAGCGGTCGTCTTTGGGAACCACTCCCATTTCCGGAAAATCGGCCAGTTGTGAAATGGTATGGTCAAGTTTATGGAGCAGTGAAACCGCTGCAGCAGGTCGGTCTGTTGCGATATAGTCGAAAATATCCTCCAAATCCCTGACCGCTGTTGCCAAATACCGAATCACAAATGACCGGCTCATTTTATTTTTTCTTTGAGCCTCTCGAACAGCTCATTATGGGAGATCCCTCTTTCACCGGATGCGTCCAGCGCCTCAGCTTCTCCGAGTTTTCTATACAGTTCAAGCATGCCCTGCATCCGTTCGTAGTGGGCGAGGCTCATCACGACCAGGTCGCCTTTCCCGTTGCGTGTGATGAACACGGGTTGATCCTCACGGTGACAGAGTTCAGAGATTTCAATGGCTCGATTTCGCAAGTCAGATATGGGTCGAATCAGTGGCATATAACCTCCTTATCATAATTTTGATAAAGTTTTATCATAATAACGCAAAAATTTACACCCAAATTTTGAGTCAAGTATTTTTACTAATGCCGAGCTTTTGCATGCGGAAGCGCAGGGTGGAGGGATTCAGTCCCAGGATTTTGGCAGCGCCCTTGGGGCCGCTGATGCGCCAGTTGACGGAGTTTAACACCGAAATGATATGCTGCCGTTCAACAGTCTGCAGGTCGACCGGTTGTGTTTGAGCATTTGAAGCGTTTTCAGGCGGCTTTGTTGTTTCAGCAATTTCCTCCGGCAGGCGAATGACCGAATCGGATGATGTGATGACCGCCCGTTCGAGGATGTTAACCAGCTCGCGCACATTTCCCGGCCAGGCATAGTTGGTGAGTTTTTCAAGTACGTGCGGGGGGATTTGGTCGACGTTCTTGCCGGTACGGGCAGCGATTTGCGGCACGAAATGGTTCACCAGTAAAGGGATGTCTTCCCGGCGGGTGCGCAAGGCTGGGACGGTGATCGGGTAGACATTCAGGCGATAAAAAAGGTCGGGGCGGAAGCGACCTTCGGCGACCTCTTCGGAAAGGATGAGGTTGGTGGCGGCGATCACCCGTACATCCACTTTAAGGGGATTGGAGCCGCCGACGCGCTCAAACTGACCTTCCTGCAGCACACGCAGCAGCTTGGACTGCAGATCCAGCGGCAATTCGCTGATTTCGTCCAGAAAAATCGTTCCGCCGTCGGCCAGCTCGAAACGACCTTTGCGCAGGCGGTCGGCGCCGGTGAACGCACCGGCTTCGTGGCCGAAAAGTTCGGACTCCACCAGGTTGGCCGGCAAGGCCGCACAGTTGACCGTGATAAAGGGATTTTGCGATCGTCGGCTGGTGTTGTGAATCGCCCGTGAGACGAGTTCCTTGCCCACGCCGGTCTCCCCCTGGATCAGAACGGTTGCGTCGGTTTTGGCCACCTGCCGGACTTTTTCGAGCACATACAGGATAGTGTTGCTGCGGCCGATGATTTCCTTGAACCCATGACGGCTCTCGATTTCCTCTTTCAGGTAGATGTTTTCATCTTCCAGCCGCGCCTTGAGCGCTTCGATTTCACTCAGGTATCGGTCCCGGGCTTCTTCGGTCTTTTTCCGGGTGGTGATATCGGTGGTGGCTTCCAGCACCTTGACAACGCCTCCGGTTTCGTCCCGGATTGGAAGGGAAACGATCTGGAGCCATTTGTCGATGATGGCGTTGTAGCGTTCAGTTATTTGCATTTGGCCGTCTGCAAAAGCTTTTGTGGCACCGCAATCCTCACAGGGCAGGGAGCGGTTCTCGGCTATCGCATAACATTTTTCTCCGATCGGAACACCCTCTGGAAACAATTTCCGAAGGGTTTCGTTGATCCAGACGACGTTCAGCTTGGAATCGAGCAGCACCAGCCCGGTATCCAATGTGCTCAGGATGACGTCCATCCGCTCTTTTTCATCCACCAGGGCCTTCTGAGCTTCGTGGAGATCGGTGACATCTTCGCCGATGCTCAGTGTGCCCGTTATCCGATTATCGGAGTCCCTCAGTACGACGTGAAACCAGTTCACTTGCCGCAGTCGACCGTCCTTGGTAAGCATTGCACGGCTTACCCGTGGTCGGAGTTGACCTTCCCGGGCTTTTTCCAACCGCTGTTTCAGTTCGCTGCGCTTGTTTTCCGGAACCAGATCGGTGGCCCGTTTTCCCAGCAGCTCCTCGGGGGAGTATCCGAGCACCCGGCAACAGTGTGGATTGATGTAGTTGATATTTCCTTGCAGGTCGCTGCCGGTCACCAACAGATTGACATTCTGCATGAAGGAAAGCCAGCGTCGTTCTCCGGCGGCAACTTCACCGCTGAGTACCGATGCCGACACGACCTCGTCGACCAGCGCTGCACTTGCGAACAGGATAAGGGCCAGAAAGGTCAAATTGGTGATATACGGCGGTCCCAGGACACCCAGATCCATCAGGGTGCCGTGCAGGTAGCCGACTCCCAAAAATATGAACAGGCCGGCCCCAAAGATGACGGCGCGACGGTTGAGTCCGCGTTTTGCCATGCGCACGATGCTTTCGGCTGCCATGAAAATAAGGAGGATCCAGGCGATATCTGCAAGATAACGCCATGGGTTGGGGGAGCCGGAAACATATGAAATCTTCTCATTCCAGGGCAGATAATGCGTTTGGAGGGTATCTATTGTGGCATAGATGATAGTGTTGGGGGACAGGATATTGACGACCACCGCCAGGGCATAAGCCCCGGTCACGAAGAAAGCCAGACGGCGCCGGTAGGCACCGGTCAACAGCACGATGAACCAGGCGAAAGCCATCCAGGTAAAGCCTTGGAAGGTGAGCATGGATTTGAATGCCGAGACGGCTTGGTCTAAATGAGACGCGCAGTAGAGCCGGGTTTCGAAAAAAAAACTCACACCGACGGCAATGGCCATGACCGCGAAGAAGAGCTCGACCTTGCGGTCTCGCCGGCGAAAAAATATCGTCAGGTGGAGCAGACCCACCGCCAGGCAAATGCCGCTTATCATCAGAAATGCAATAGTTAATGGACCCATAGACAGATTTAAAACTGATTGGTTCCAGGTTCAGCCCAGCCGCTGGCCTGAAAAGCGGCCAGTTTGATCGAGAAAGAAACTGTGCCATTTTGGCGTAGTTTCATACGAGCGTAGCCTCTGGCCGCGAGCGGCCAGTCTGATCGATAAAGAAACTGTGCCATTTTGGCGTAGTTTCATATAAGGGTTCAAGGTTTTGGGTTCAGGGTTCAAAAAAGATGAACGTCGAACATCGAACGTCCAACATCGAACATCGAATGAATGTATTCTGTCTATTTTAAAAAAGACAGAGCGAAGCGATTCCATCCTTCGTAATTCGTAATTCGTAATTCGTTATTCTGCGGTTCGCTTGTTATAAAATAGATAAAGCGTAGCGCCATCAATATTGGACGTTCGACGTTGAGCGTTCAATGTTCGACGTTCAATCTGTTCACTGTTTCGGCCAGTTTAATCATCAAAAAACCATGCCATTTTGGCGTAGTTTCATACTAGGGTTCAAGCCCGCCCTGGCGCGACGGGACGTGGCTATAGAATTATTTGCATATTATCTAAACGTTGCTTTCCATCACCACATCTTTTAAAGCCGGGTCTGGGCCAGGGGTTCAAAGGTTAGAACCGATGGATACGGCATACACTATTGATCAAAATCCGGAATGTTCGACATACCTCATTGGGTGAAACGGTTTTATAAACACATGGAAGCCAGGATTAATGAGATACAAACTTTTTATGGTTTTTAACCCAGAACATTGAACCCTGAACCTCTCAACCTATGAACAAATAAATCACAAAGACCAAAATTCAAAATGTCAAACCTGTTCAAGATAGTGCCTTCCAAGCGGTATCGGAATAGGGTCCGGTCTAAGACCTCGTAAGCGACTCAGACAGTTAGCCGCTTTTCGCAACCGCTCATCCGCGCTCCGGCGCGTCATTTTCATTCACCGAGGTAGCCCGAAGCATGAGTGTTATCTGGGAACCGTTAATCCCGCAGGAAACCGTTCAATCTAATTTAAAGTTGAAACGCTCCGTTTAAGCAGAGGATGCTGACGCTAGATAAAGGAAAAATCCACAATCTGCAAGCCGGTCTCAAGGTCACGGATTATACAGGCCTGCCAGAACCGGCAGGTAGAGGGACAAAATCGGAAAAAGCGAAAGGATCAGCAGCACGACGATGTCCATGAGAACGAACCAAACAGCTTGTTTGGCGATGGCATCGAGGTCGCCGCCGGTCAGGTTGGCGGCCGTGAAGAGGTTGACACCCACCGGCGGGGTGGCCTGACCGATGGCCAGGGCCGATATGAAAATGACACCGTACCACAGCGGATCGATCTTGAACGCTGCCAGCACGGGGATGAGAATCGGCATGACCAGATAAGAGATCGAGATGGCATCGATGATCATTCCCAAAGCCAGCAGCAGCAGGTTGACCAGGATGATCATCACGGCGGCGTTGGGCGATATGCGGATAATGGCTTCGGCGGCCTGGTCGATGATGCCGATCACCGAGGCGGCCCATGAAAAAATGCCCGCAAACACCACGATGAACATAATCACCGAACTGGTGACGCTCGCATCCACCAGGATATGAACCATATCCCGCCACGTTATGGAACGGTAGGCGACCACCGCTACGAACAAGCTGTAGAAAACGGCCACCACGGCCGCTTCCGTCGGGGTGAAGATGCCGGTGTAGATGCCGCCCAAAATGATGATCGGGGTCAGGATCGCCCATAGGGACTCCTTGAGGGCGACCAGAATCTCCTTAGCCGAACCGCGGCGTTCCAGCCCGCGGTAGCCGCGTCTGCGGGATATCAGGTAGGCCACCAGAAGGGTACCGGCCCCTGTGATCAATCCGGGAAGGATGCCGGCAACGAAAAGCGCGCTGACCGATACGCCGGTGATGTTGCCATAGATGATAAAGGCGATGCTGGGGGGAATGATGATCGATAGGTCCGAAGCGTTGGCGATCGTGGCGCCGGCGAAGTGCTTGTCATACCCGTGACGGATCATGGGGGTCAGCAAAATCAAACCGACGGCGGCGGTCGTGGCCGGTCCCGAGCCGGAGAGCGCGCCCCAGAACATGCAGGTCATCACGGCCACCATGGCCAACCCACCGACGGCCTTGCCGACCAGAAGTTCGAAAAAGAGGGCGATTTTTGCCGCGAGACGGGCCTTTTCCAAGATCACGCCGGCCAGAACGAAAAACGGTATGGCCAAGAGCGGGAAGGAGGCAATGCCGTTTAAAAAATTGACCCCCAGCATGCCGATGCCGAGGTTGAACTGATAGATCGTGACGACCCCGGCGATTCCGAGCGCCGTTCCGATAGGAATCCCGAGAAACATGAGGACCAGGAATATGGACCCGATGACGATGGCTTCCATTTAAAGGCCTTCGCCCCGTTCGAGTCGTGCCAGGTTCAGGACCGCTTGCCGGTAGATGCCCGTAAAGACGAACACGGACAACATCGGCACCCCGGCATAGTAAATCCAGACGGGTATGCCCAGGGCGGCCGAGGTCGCCTGAAAGAGCGTCACTTCTTCGTAGATGGCCTGCAGCATGTAGTAGTCCACCAGCAGAAACAGAATGGCGCTCAAGCCGGCGCCGAGCAGGATCACTATCTTTTTATAGCGCTTCGGGAAAATGTTGAAGAGGGTGACCATGCCCAGTTGGCTGCCGCGTTCAAACGCAATCGCCGAACCCACGACCGTCATCCAGACGAACAGGTTGATGGTGATCTCCTCGGTGGCGGCAAATGAAAAGTGAAACAGATAGCGGCTCAGAACATTGATGAAGGCAATAGCGGCCATCGTGAACAACATCAAGGCCGCCAGCCAGTAATCGATTCGAATTCCCTTGATGGTCGGCGTCATCGGGTCGGTTCTCCAATCAAAAATCAGGATGCGAAAAAGCCCCTGCGCGTATCATTGACTTCGCAAGGGCTTTTGGCTGCGGGATTACTTCGCCATGTCGGCCTTGGCTTTTTCGTAGATATCCTTTCCGATCTTCGGCACCCACGTGTCGTAGAGAGATTTTGTGGCGTCGACGAACACTTTCTGCTGGGCCTCGTTCAACTCGGTCACCACCATCCCTTTGCTCTCGACGAAGGCCACCGGGTCCGGGATTTCCATGGTGTAATTGAACTCGTCCTTGAGGATCTTGAGAGAGGAGCCGTCGTCAATACCGGCGCGGGCGAGGGCGATTTCAAACCGTCCGGCCTCGAGTGCGGCCTCCTGGATGGCCTTCTGGATATCCGGCGGAAAGGATTCGAACTCCTTTTTGCTCCAGTAAATTACCAGGGGATCGACCAGGTAATTCCAGCGGGTGATGTACTTGTGGTACTGCCAGATCTGAACCGGGATGCAGACGTTGGGCAGCGGGTTTTCCTGACCGTCGACCACGCCCTGCTGAAAGGCGGAGGTCGCATCGCCCCAGTTCATGTTGACCGGGCCGGCGCCAAGCTGCCTGAAGATGTCGATGAAGATCGGGCTGCCCACAACGCGGAATTTCAATCCTTTTACGTCTTGGGGCGTTTTGATCTCGCGCTTGCTGTTGGTGATTTGTCGGAACCCGTTTTCTCCCCAGGCCAGCGGTTTCAGTCCCTTGCTTTCCATGGCGGCAAAAATGGCCTTGCCGGTTTCGCCGCGCTCTATTTTGTCCAGATTCTGAAAGTTGTTGATAAAAAACGGCAGGGAGAAGATGTTGGCCTCGGTAATCACCGGCGAGATGTTGATAGTCGACTCCATGGCGCAGTCGATGACACCGTTGGCCACCATCTGGGCGGATTTCAGCTGGGCCCCCTTCAGCAACGAGCTGCCCCAATACGGTTTGATGTTGATCTTGCCGCCGGTCTTCTGGGCCACCAGCTCGGCAAACTTGGTCGCCCCCATGCCCCAGTAGAAGTTGGGGCCGACGTTGACCTGCATCTTGTACTCCTTCTTGAATTCGGCGGCATGGCCGGCGGGTAGCAGCGCGAGCACCACCGTGACTGCGATCATCAGTGCGAGACAGGTTCGAGTTTTTCCGGATTTCATGAGCGGTCTCCTTTCGTTTTTATGGTCGTCAATCGATGTCGAAAATTCTTGTCATCAAGCAATATTCCCAATACAGTGTCAAGTCAAAAAAAACTCTTCTTTTGTTTCGGAAACCCACGCTGGCAATAATAGAAGACGATGACGGCACTCTTCGTATTGTTGAAAATACTGGTCACCATAGCGATCGTTGTTGGATTGTCGATTGTGGCCGAACATGTCAGCCCGCGGGTGGCCGGCGTCCTGTCGGGGTATCCGTTGGGCGCCGCGATCGCTTTATTTTTTATCGGCCTGGAAATCGGCCCGGTTTTTGCCGCCGAGAGCGCCGTTTACACGATCGCCGGATTGGTGGGCAGCCTGAGCTTTGTTTATGCTTACTACCAGGCGGCATTGCGGTGTGACCGCTGGGCGATTCCCATCGCATCGACCGGCGCCACGGCGGGATATTTTGCAGTCATCGGACTGCTTCATTCGATCGATCTGTCGAAAGTTTCAGCCGTACTTTTTACTGTCTGTGCCACTGTTGCGTTCGCTTTCATATTCCGAAACATCGAAGACTCCCGCATCGATCGGCCGATACGCTTAACCCTCCGGGTCCTGGTGCTGCGGGCCGCGCTGGCGGCTATCATCATTTTGATGATCACGGGCGTCGCAAAATGGGTCGGTTCGCGGTGGGCGGGGCTTTTTTCCGCCTTTCCGACCACGCTGTTTCCCCTCATGCTGATCGTTCACATCAGTTACGGTCGGCCCGCCGTGAACACGATCATCAAGAACTTTCCGCGGGGACTGGGTTCGCTGATTCTCTATGCGCTCGGCGTTTCTTTCGTATATCCACGCTACGGGGTATTGCTGGGTACGATAGTGGCGTTCACGCTTGCCACTGCTTACCTTGTCGTGTACGGGACGGTGGTGGCGAAGACGGGGAAATGAATGTCGACCCTCGATTGCGGAGAACTTGATTTTTGAGTCACCTCCCAAGAAGTTGATGATTCCATCAGGATTCAAGGGGTCAAGGATCCAAGGGTTCATAGATGCTCAAAACGAATAGGACGCAAATTGAGCAATTGTCGAGGTTGAAAGGATGCTTAAGGCCTTGATAAAGTCTATTGCAAACAAGCATTCAATCCTTGAACCCTCGAATCCTTGACCCCTTTCGCACAACAAATCGGTAGAACCTTCAGCTACCATTATATAGGAGCACTTTATGGCTTTAACAAAAACTGAGTGCATCGCCATGTACCGGACCATGGTCACCATCCGGCAGTTCGAAACCCTGGCGGGCGAGCTCTTTGCCGCCGGCAAGATTCCCGGCTTCATCCATCTGTCGCTCGGCCAGGAAGGCTCGGCGGTCGGCGTCTGTTCCTGCTTGCGCAAAGACGACTATCTGACCACCACCCACCGCGGCCACGGCCACATGATCGCCAAAGGGGCCGATCTGAAGAAAATGGTCGCCGAACTTTTCGGGAAAAAGACCGGTTACTGCAAGGGGAAGGGCGGATCGATGCACATTGCCGATTTTTCCCTCGGCATTCTGGGGGCCAACGGGGTGGTTGCGGGGGGGCTGCCGATCATCGCCGGTGCCGGTTTTTCGATCAAGATGCGCAAGACCGATCAGGTGGCGGTCTGCTTCTTCGGCGACGGCGCGGCCAACCGCGGGCCGGTGCACGAGGTGATGAACTTGGCTGCGGTCTGGAAGCTGCCGATTATCTTTGTCGTGGAAAACAACCAGTTCGCTTCGACCACTCCCCATTGCGACGCTTGCGCGGTCGAAGATATCAGCCTGCGGGCCAAAGGTTACTCAATGCCCGGCACGACAGTAGACGGCAACGACCTGCTGCAGGTCAGAAATGCCGCCGAAACGGCGGTTGTGCGGGCGCGCAAGGGCGAGGGACCGAGTCTGATTGAAAACAAGACGTATCGGATCAGGGGACATTTCGAGGGCGACCCGCAAAAGTATCGCCGGCCGGAGGAAGTGGAGACATGGCAGAAAAAAAACGATCCAGTCGCGCGGTTCAGCCTTTTTTTGACCCGCGAGAAGATGTTGACCGAAAAGATGGAAGAAGGCATATGGCGTGAGGTGGAAACCGAGCTGAGCGCAGCAGTGGCCTTCGCAGACCAAAGCCCTTTCCCGGAACCCGAGGAGGCGCTCGAAGACCTGCTGTCCAACCCCTGAAGCAGAGAAGGGAGAAAGCATGCCCGACCGCATATTGAGCTGTTCGGCTGCCCTGGCCGAGGCCCTGAATGAAGAGATGACCCGCGATCCATCCGTGTTTATTATTGGTGAGGACATTAAGGCCCATGCGGGAATCTTCGGTCAGTTCAAGGGTATTCCGGAAAATTTTCCGGACCGCATCATCGACACCCCCATCAGCGAATCGGCCATCGCCGGAGTCGGTCTCGGAGCGGCGTTGACCGGCTTGCGGCCGGTCGTCGATCTGCACTTTTCCGATTTCGTCACCTGCTGTATGGACGAACTGGTCAACCAATCCGCCAAGATCCGCTTCATGCTCGGCGGGCAGGTGAGGGTGCCGCTGGTCGTCTGGTGTCCGGACGGCGCCGGACTGCGGGCGGCCGCCCAGCACTCCCAGTCCCTGGAAGCCTGGTTTGTGCACACGCCGGGACTAAAGGTGGTGGTTCCCAGCGAGCCCGCCGACGTCAAAGGATTGATCAAGGCGGCCATTCGTGACGACGATCCCGTTATGTTTTTCCAGCACAAGAAGTTGTTTGCCAAAGAAGGTCCGGTGCCCCGGGGCGACTATGTCATTGAACTGGGGCAGGCAGCGGTGAAACGGCCGGGTACCGATGCGACCCTGATCGGTTACGGGTCCGGGTTCTATCTGTGCCGGGAGGCCGCGCAACAATTGTCCGAGATGGACATCGATACCGAGCTCGTCGACCTGCGAACCCTCAAACCGCTGGACATGCAAACGGTGGCGGAATCGATCAAAAAGACCCGGCGGGCGGTGATCGTCCACGAGGCCTGTCGGACCGGCGGGTTCGGAGCCGAGCTGGCCGCGCGGATCCAGGAGGAACTGTTCGATTATCTGGCTGCGCCGGTCAAGCGGGTTGCCGCCAGGGACGTGCCGATGCCGTTTTCACCTCCACTGGAGGATTTCGTCCTGCCGAAAGTTACCGACGTGGTTGCGGCGGTTCGTGGGGTGATAAACCGAAAAGCAAGCTTAAGGGGCGGCAGCAAATCGAGGTGATAGTGATTGTTGAGGAGTGTATTCCAAACTTCGGATAGAGACGAAAAAGGAGAAAAACATTCCAGCATTGACAACCCCTGCCATGTGTTTCATCAATAACATGATCTATCATTTTACCGGAGGGTCAAAATGAAGGTACAGATAACGAAACGGATCAATTCCGAGCCCAATGTGAAGGACATCATTTTTCTTCCTGTGCAACGGCTCTGCCTGCTGATACTCGCCGCTCTCTTGGTCCAGTTGTGGCTGCACACCGATGTGGCGGCTGATGAAACCACACTGCGCTGCGGGGGTGGTCTTGTTTCCGTTGGAGACACCACCGCGAAGGTGTTTGAGAAATGCGGTGAGCCCACAGAGGAGTCCAAATGGGAAGAAGGGCACAACACCTACATTTCACAAATATACGATTACGAGAAAGAGCGCTATCAGCTCCCTGAGTTGATAAAAGGGCCTATCCTGATGGAACTCTGGACGTATGATTTCGGTTCCAACAAGTTCATCCGCTACCTGCATTTCGCAAACGGCCGTCTGATTCGGATCGAAATCGGTGAGAAAGGCGGCAAGTAATCGGCCGATGATCGATCCAAAGATCGATCATCGCTTTCCTGCTCAAAGTGAAGTGATGTTTATTCGGCCCGCAGGGCTTCTATCGGGTCGAGGTTGGCCGCCCGGACTGCCGGCAGAACCCCGGCAGCCAGTCCGATGACGGCCGCCAGCAGTTCGGCCAGAACCACATAGGTCCACGGCGTATGGGTGGGAAGCGCCGGGACCACGATTCCGAGCAGCCAGGCTCCTCCGGTGCCTATTACCAGGCCTGCCAGACCGCCGATACTGGCCAGCACCACGGCTTCACCAATGAACAAGGCCAGGATCTGCCGACGACCGGCGCCAAGGGCCCGCAGCAGCCCGATTTCCGCCGTGCGCTCATTGACGGCGATAATCATGATGGTCAGAATGCCCACTCCGCCCACCAAAAGGGAAATACCGCCCACCGCACCCACTGCCAGGGTCAATATGTTCAGAATCGAACCGAGTACATCGAGCATTTGCTCCTGTGTGGTGATGGTGAAGTCCTCCGATCCATGACGGGCGATGAGCAGTCTCCTGGCCCTCTCGGCCACTTGGCCGGCGCCGGCGCCGACGGCATAGAGCAAATCGATTTCCATCAGGCTTTCGCGGTTGAACAAAGACAGGGCTCGGGCGGCGGGTATGTAGACGGCGTCATCCAGGTCAAAACCCAGCATCTGCCCCTTGGATTCCATGACACCGACAACCCGGTATCTCTCGCCGCCGATACGAACGCGCTGCCCCAACGGGTTGCGGGTGCCGAACAGCTCGTCCTGAACCTTGCTGCCCAGCACCACCAGGGCCCGCGGAGTACGGGGATTGTCGGGAGGTAGAAACTGCCCTTTGGCGACGTTGAATCGCCAGACCGCCGGCGCTTCCGGTCCGACCCCGAAGATGTAAGTCCGGCGGCTCCGCTTTTCAAACTCCACCGGGGCGTTTCCCTGCACGACCGGTACGACCGCCGTCACCTCGGGAATCCGCTTCATCGCTTCGGCGTCATCGAGCGTCATCGGTCGCACGTTGCTGATGATCGCCCCGGAAACACCGACGGTGGTGGTCTTGCCGGGGTTAATGCCGATCAGATTGGTGCCGAACTGCGTGAACTCGCTCAGCACGAATCGGTGAACGCCTTCCCCCAGAGACGTGAGCAGCACCACCGCTGCCACACCCACGGCAATGCCCAGAGCGGTCAGGAAGCTCCGCAGCCGGTGGCTGAAAACAGCCCCCAGTGACAACCGTATAAAATCATTGAAGCCCATGTATGGTATCCGCCGAAACGGCTAAAGACAGGAAGCCAGGGAAGTTACGCAAAAAAAATCATTCCTAAAAGTTTATGTAATGTATGAGCAGTTAAGACATATCTATTTGATAAAAAATTGAATGCTTTCAATTTAGCGTCGACCAGTTTTACAAGCTACTGTATTGGTATCGGTTAGAATCAATTTGAGCACAATGTTATCACTTCACGGGATGCCCTTGAAAGTCCCCCCTTTTGAAAAATGGGCGACCACTGAGTCTCCCCCTTTGGGAAAGGGGGACTAAGGGGGATTTTCAAACGGTGACAAGAAATCCCCCCTAACCCCCCTTTCCCAAAAGGGGGGGAATAAGACCCTAATTGCCCTGAAAGTCATTGAATTCGTACCCCCTCAATAGGAGATGACCCAAATAGAAGAACGAGTTCATATCCCCGCTACCTTCTGGAAAGCGCTTCTACCGGTTCCAAGCCGGCGGCCCGGCGAGCGGGTAGAACGCCGAATACAAGGCCGGTAAGCAACCCCACGACGGTGGCGGCGGTCAGCGCCCACCACGGAATGGTAACCGGAAAATTAGGATAAAATCGCAGGGAGGCCCAGGTGCCAACCAAGGCCAGCACCACTCCCAAAAATGACCCGATCAATGACAGCACCGCCGATTCGGACAGAAACAGACGCAGGATTTGGCTCCGGGGGGAGCCGATCGCTTTCAATAGGCCGATTTCCGTTTTTCGTTGAGATACGGAGATCATCATGACATTCATGATCAGGATTCCGGCAACGGCCAGGCTGATGGCAGCGATCCCCCCGACGGTCAGCGTCAGGGCGTTGAATATCCGATCGAAAGTCTTCAGCAGGGCGTCCTGGGTGATGACGGTCAAATCGTCCTCGCCTTCGTGGCGATCCTGGATGATTTGCAGGATAGCTTTCTTGGCCCGGGGAACGGCCTCACGCCCACCGGCCTGTATCAAAATCCGGAAAAGGGAAGACGTGTTGAACAGCATCTGGGCCGATGCCACCGGTATGATGGCGATGTCACCCATGTCGAGACCGAGACTCTGCCCCTTGGCGGCCATGACGCCGATCACCCGAAAACGACGGCCACCGATGCGCACCCATTCGCCCAGCGGAGACGAGTTGCCGAAGAGCTCACTCTTGATTTTGTACCCCAGCACACACACGGCAGACCCACGCGACGGGTTGCCGGCCGGCAGAAAGCGGCCCTGGGCCATCGACAGCTGCCGAATGTCGAACATTTCCGCCGTGGAGCCCATGATGGTCGCTTCCCGCTCCCGCTGCTGCCAGGCCACCGGCGCGCTGCCTATCGCGACCGGTGCAACGCGCCGTATGGCCGAACTGCGCTTCAATGCCAGGGCATCTTCGAGCGTGAGATCCCGCGGGGTTTCGCCAAGCATAGGAGGAGGCCCCCCGGTAGTTTCAGAGCGACCCGGGATGGCAATCAGCAGGTGGGTCCCCAGGGAAGTGAACTCGCGGGTCACATAGCGGCGGGCGCCTTCACCAAGGGCAGTCAACAAGATGACCGCGCCCACACCAATGGCCATCGCCAGGAGTGTGAGAAGGGTGCGGGCCGGATAGCCGGTGGCAGCCCGGAAACTGAACCGAAGAACGTCGAATGTCTTCACGCGGATTTTCCGGAATCTGAACCGATACGGCCGTCGAGCATCAGGATTTGTCTTTTCGCCCGCCGGCCGAGTTCGGGATCATGGGTGACCATGATTAGGATTTTGCCTTCATTATTGAGATCTTCCAGAATATCGAGGACATCGTTTCCGGAAGTGCGGTCCAGGTTTCCGGTCGGTTCATCCGCAAGGATGATGCCGGGCCGCATGATGGTGGCCCTGGCAATGGCCACCCGCTGGCGTTGTCCGCCGGAGAGCTGGTCCGGGCGATGCCGGGCCCGGTCGGCAATCCCCAGTGCCTCGAGGGCTTGACTGAGTCGTTTTTTCCGCTCGTCGGGATCCACTCCGGCCAGGATCAGGGGCAGTTCGACGTTTTCGGCGGCGGTCAGGCGCGGCACAAGGTGGAAAAACTGAAAGACAAACCCGATTTTGTGACGGCGGACGGCCGCTTGCTGCGTGTCGTTCAATCCGGTCGCGTTCACGTCATCCAGCCGGTAGACACCGCTGTCTGGGTGGTCAAGCAGGCCGATGATGTTCAACAGCGTCGATTTTCCGGAGCCCGACGGACCCATGACAGACAGGTATTCACCGTCCCGCACAGTGAGATCGACCGCCTGCAGGGCATGCACGGCCTCGGTGCCGACCTGGAATGTGCGCCCGATGCCCTTCAGCTCGATCAAGGGGTCTCCTTCATGACGACGGCGGGAGCTTCGTCCGCAATGCCGGAACGGTCCACGTTGACGACCACCTGTTCACCCGGCTTCAGGCCGGAAATGACCTCGGTGTATTCCCAGTTCGACAGCCCGGCTTGTATGGACCGCTCCCGGATCACTTTCAGATCCGGCAGGTAGACGAAAACCCGTTTACCGTCCAATATCGCGTGGGTGGGTATCCGTAGGGTGTTCTTCCGGGCATCCAGAACGATTTCCACGTCGGCGCTGTATCCGGCCAGAAGGTGCTTGAAATCCTCCGTCCGGGTGAATTCGACCTCCACATCGACGGTGCGGGCCTGCTTTTCACGGTCCAATACAAACGGCGCGATGCGGCGGACCCGACCGAAAAAGTGTCTGTCACCAAAAGCATCGAGACTGATTATAGCCGGCAGGCCCACATCGATGGCGGCCGCATCGACCTCATCGATTGGAGCCGTCACGTAGAAGCAGCTTATATCCACGATATCCACGGCCGGAGGTGTCGGAATGCCGATTGGTGAAGGCGTGACGAACTCGCTGAGTTCCCCGTTGATCTGAGCGATGATCCCGCTGAACGGTGCCGTCAGGCGGGTTCGGTCCAGATTCGCCTTGGCCACTCCCACCCTGGCCCGGCTGGTCTCCACCACCGCTCGGGCGGCTTTGCATTCCGCCTGCAAGGATTGCGCGCGGGTTATGGTCTTGTCGGCCTGCTCTTCTGAAGCGGAGCCCGATCGGCGCAACTTGATTTGACGATCGGCCTCCCGTTGGGCCACCTCGGCCTGGAGGCAGGCTGACTTCGCCCTGGATTCGGCCGAAGTCACCTCGCTCTGGGCCAATACGGTTTGGGCAACCAGGTCGTCGTTCCACAATTCCAACAGGAGCTGGCCGGCGGTGACGCTGTCGCCTTCTTTGACCGGCAACTTAGCGATTTGGCCGCCGATGCTGGGGGAGAGTTTGGCGCGGCGGCAGGCCTCGACTGTCCCGGCCCGGGTGTTGGCGACAATCTTGTCCACCTGGCCGGTTTCGACGGGCCGGATGACGATTTCCACCGGAACGGGTCGTGTGTAGTGCCATATAATGGCGCCTATAGCTGCGATGACGACGGCGAGAAGCGACCAGCGCAGTGTTTTTCGAAGTGTTCGATTCAAGACCAGGCCCCCGATTCGACGGCAATCAGCATCACTTATTCACCCGGCACTTTCAACCCATACAGGTATGTATTGACGTTTTACACCGCTTCATAAAATTGATTGCGCCTGTATTATAATACAAAAACGTCGCACTGGTGAACCTTTACTAAATTTTATTATGTTAATTTATTCGACGCCGTGTATAGAACCAGCATAAAAATATAGGGGGGAGCTGGCTCACTCCCCCCGATCACGTTTCCGAAACCATCAAATAGAGACAATTGATCCTGTTTCAGAAAATATTCGATCTCCCAACTAGGCTTATTTCAACTCTCCTCCGACTTTTTTGACAGCCTGTTTGCAGCGATCGCTCACTTGCTTCTCGTTTTTCTGGAGACAATTGATCAGGCGCCCCTCTCCGGGTGCAACCGCACTGCACAGCTTTTCCAGGTCCGCATCGCACTCGTTTGCAACGTAGGCGAGGGCGGCTACCGCGCGCTCTAGTTGAACCGCGGCGTCATAGAGAGCATATTCGCATTTGGGCGACAGCTTGTCGCTGCGGGCATAGAGGCATGCCAAAACGCGTCGCTCTCCCGGGGTTACATCCTTGCAATATTTTTCCAATTCCACCTTACAGCCTTCGGCTACCTGTTTAACCAGATCCTCCATTGCAAACGCATTGCTGAAAAGCAACGGCACCATTGCCAGTACCACCAGGGCAATCAATTTTCGCTTCATTTCGTCCTCCTTTTTTTGTGGGTTGTCATTTAAAAAACAAAGCCGCCAAAACCTTTTCATACAAACCATATCGAAATCAATAATTCAATTTTTATTTCGAATCGGAACAGCACCGCTGCTGCACCGGTCGCTAATGAGAATGCGTCGATAAGTCACCGTGCTCATGTTCGGCGATCCGGTGATGTTTTTCCCCGGATGCGTTCAACGGATCGACATGGATGGTGGCATTGGAAAGATAGCGTAAATGATGCAGGAGTTGATGCCTCGCGTCTTTGGCGATTTCGTGACCTTTCTCAACCGTGATATCCGGGGCCACGGCGATATTGAGTTCCGCATGAAGCCGATGGCCCAACCATCTTACCCGCACTTCGGAGACGTCCTCCACCCCGGGTGTGTGATTTACCGCGTGTTTGATGTCATCGATGACCTCCGGGTCGACACCGTCGAGCAGGCGCGTGAATATGGACTTTCCGGACTCCCACACGATGCGGAAGATGGCCACGGTGATGAGAAGGCCGACAATCGGGTCGGCCAGGGGAAAGCCGAGCCAAACGCCAACGGCACCGAAAAGAACTGCCAGGCTGGTCAGTCCGTCGACCCGCGCGTGATACCCATCGGCAACCAGTGCGGCGCTACCGATCTCTTTGCCGACCCGGATGCGAAACAGCGCCACGGCTTCATTGCCGAGGAAACCAACTACGGAGGCGGTAATGACTGCCCAGAGATACGTGACGGGTTGTGGGTGGAAGAATCGATTGACGGATTCATAACCGGCGACCAGGGCGCTGAGCAGGATGGTCAACACAATGGCGACACCGGCCAGGTCTTCGACCCGCCCATAGCCGTAGGTGAACGTTGCACTCGGTTTACGTTGCGCGAGTTTAAAGGCTATCCATAGCGGTATCGCCGTGGCGGCATCGCCGAAGTTATGAATGGTGTCGGCAAAAAGGGCCACACTTCCGGAAAGAATGACGATAACCACTTGGAAAAGAGCGGTGGCCAGCAATCCCGTAAATGACCACTTGATGGCCCAAATACCCCGTTCAGTGGCAATGATTGACGGGTCAATGGCACCGTGGGTATGGCCATGAGCTCCCTGATCGTGATCGTGCGCATGATTGGTTTGATCTGTTTTCATTGGTCGGTTATTTTGCCATTGTGATCTTGTACTTTTTCATCTTGTTCAGCAAGGCGGTGTGCGACATTCCCAGCTCTCTGGCCGTTTTTCTGATGGTTCTCGATTTTTTCAGGCTGTCGACGATAATGTCCTTTTCGTAGCGTGCAACCAGGTTTTTGAGCGATCCGGCACCGGCAAGGTCGAGACGACATGCGTTTTTCTGGTCTTTGATACTTCCTCCGATTTCATGGCTGAAAAGAATGCAGTCGACACGGATCGTTTCGTCATCGCTTAAGATGGCGGCGCGTTCGACGACGTTTTTGAGCTCCCTTACATTCCCCGGCCAACTGTGCCGGCTGAGCTTGTAAAGAGATTCCTTTGTGATGGTTTTTACTTTTTGGTTGAGCTTTGATGCCAACTGGAAAAGGAAATGCTCGATCAGTTTGGGTATGTCTTCCAATCTCTCCCGCAGCGGCGGAAGATGAATCGGCAGCACATTGATCCGATAAAACAGGTCTTGTCGAAACAATTTTTGGGCAACCATCTGTTCCAGATTTTGATTGGTAGCGGTTATGATACGGGCGTTGATGGGTATCTCCTGCGTTCCACCGATTCTTCTGATGCAATTTTCCTGAATGGTCCTCAGGATTCGTGCCTGTGGTCCCAGCGGCAATTCGGCAATCTCATCCAGAAAGAGGGTGCCGTTATCGGCAATTTCGAATAGCCCCTGTTTACCGCCCTTGCGGGCGCCGGTAAAAGCCCCGCCGACGTAACCGAAAAGCTCGCTTTCAAGCAGGGACTCGGGCAGCGCGGCGCAGTTGATCGGAACGAAGAGACCCTCGCGCCGACTGGCAGTATGAATTGCTTGAGCCAGCAGTTCTTTGCCGGTGCCGCTGTCTCCCCGGATCGATACGATCGAATCGGTAGCGGCTATTTTTTGGGCAAAAGCCAGGGCGTCTCTGATCGCCGGACATTCTCCGATAAAATCGTTGAACGTGATTCGGACGGGCATAGAAAGCGACTGTGCCAGCCGCCTGATTTCTCGAACGTCCTTGCCGATTTCCACAGCGCCGATGATATGGCCGGCCGAATCCTTTATCGGTCTCCCGGTGACGAAATATTGCAGCCGCACCTTTCCGGTGATGAGGTCTTTCTTTATGTTATTGAATTTTTTGCCGTCGAGGCATTCGAGAATGGTGTCGTCGGGCAGATTGAGATTCTTGACACTCTTGCCGATCATCTCTCGATGGTCACAGTCGAAAACTTTTCGGGCGATACGGTTGATGGTGGTGATGCGACCGGCCGTGTCGATGGAGATCACCCCGTCGCTGACATTGTCCAAAACGACGCGAATCTGGTTTTCCCTCTCTTCGTGCGGCATTGTCGTGATAAACCGGATTTCAAACAGATCCGGAATACCGCCCAGTATCCGGAAAATCTCTTCTTTGTCAGGCGCTTTTTCGCCACCTTCGGCCTCCAGGTAAACAGCGGCCTTGTCGTCTTTGCGTTCCACCTCCATGGATGATATATTCAGGCCGAAGTCGGCCACCAACGCCGAGACATCGGCCACGATACCGATCCGATCCCTGAAAACCATTTTTAACTTGACGTTCAAAGGCCCTATTCTACTTTTACTTTTATGGTCACAGTCATCTTTTCGCGGATTTCCTTACCGTTTTGGCGGACGACCAGCAGGATGCCGTTTTGGCCTTCCGGCACAGGCCCTGCACTGAACGCCGGTAGGTCGATGAAACCGGGTCCGCGCCGCCAGGCGATCAGATTCACCGGGGATATGATCTTTTGCAGCGTCCCCTCGGGCGGCACGATATCGGATGGCGGGTTGTTGATGTTTTTTTCGGTGATTCCTTCGAAAGCAAAACGGCCGGAGGGCGCCTGATTGTAAACATAACGCGTGTTGTTCCAGTCGATTTCAAGTGGCTGCCGGGTCTTGTTTTTCACCTCCAGCCGAAATTCGCCAATGAACTGCCCGCTTCCCCTGAGCGGTGTGAAACGGGCCGAATAAGTGGCGTTGTCGGCAAACTGAAATTCCGGTGAACTGATCCATGTTCTCGTCGGCGCACAGCCGGATAAAAAAAACGTTGCTAAAAAACAGCTGAAAATGGCATTAAGAATCTTCATCGTGCCTCCGCGATACGTTTGCAGTCATTATTTAATATCGGCGTTTACGTTTTTCTATGTTGAAAAGCATTTAATCGCAGGCGTCTGCCATCGTCAATACTTTAATTGTTTTAGACCATAAGTATCTGATATTAATTATATTCGGCGTTATCGCCCGTATGCCGAAGGTTTGGTTAGGGTCACGGTAAGAAATAATTCCACAAGATTGCGCCGGATTTGGGTTCGTCTACTAGGCACATCCAGCAGCGCATATCGAGATACGTGTCGGTGGATGTAACGCAGGAGACGGACCAAAAGACGAGCAAGATACGGAAACTAAATACAATTCGGAATTGGAGGTTCGACCGCGATGCTAGAAAGAGAATACAAAGAGGGGGACATTATTATTGAAGAGGGTGATGCCAGTGATTTCGCTTATCAAATATTGTCCGGCGAAGTCGAGATTTTTGTGACGCGTGACGGACTAAAGGTCGTTCTCGGTATGATGAAAGAGGGGGAATTCTTGGGTGAGATGGGAATTGTAGACGGCCAGCCGCGAAGTGCCTCCGCGCTGGCGAAAAGCCGTGTCTCCGTGGCAATTCTTGAAAGAGAGGAATTTTTTCATCTCATCAGCCGGGACAATGTGTCCGCCTACCGATTGATTTCGCGTCTCTGTGAACATCTGCGTAAGGCCAATAGAATGATCGCAGAAATCAGTGTTTCGGCTGCAGATGTCGCGAGCGGAGGCGGTGCGCTTTTACCTTCACCTCAGGAGGTTGCTGACCCGGACGGCTCAACCGGTCCGGCGATTGCATGGCGTCTCGGCTTGTTTCCATTGTCTCCGAAGCCGATGACGGGCGTGCCTACCGAGGGGATCAACATAATGAATTTGCCGTTTTCGGTCGGGCGCCTACCGACCGGAAATGAGTCTGTATCCCGAAGATCCATTGATTTGAAAATTCCGGATTCGCGGCCCTTTCGATTGTCACGCGAGCACTTTGCCTTTTACCTTAACCCGCAAGGGATTTGTGTCGTGGATTTAAGAAGCACTTTGGGGACTCAAGTGAATGGGGAATTTCTGGGGCATGATTTTAGCAAAGATTTTGTCTATTTGAAGAAGGGCGAGAATAAGATTTCCGCTGGCGGCATCGATTCGCCGTTCACTTTCAGGGCTGTAGTTGAGGAGGCATAGCACCAACCATATCTTCCGCCCATGGCCATCCTGTTCTGATAAATTTTAATATATGGCATGAAATTCAGCATCCGTATCAGCATATTACAGACTTTTGCGCTTCTGTTGATCCTGACGGTTTTGAGCATAACGGCCGTTTTTTATTTAGAGTCTTCGCGGATCATGGTCGATCTTTACAGTCTGTTGGCCCGAGTCCAGGCCGACAAGCTCATCGAACGCACCGTTGCTTTTGTGGAAGCACCGGGCCGCCTCACACGGATGACGGCCACGGCTTTCGACGACACCCCTATCGTTGGCGAACACAAAAAAATATGGCATTACCTCTGGAAGCAGCTTATGCTGATGCCCCAGGTCGCCAGCTATTACATGGCCGATCCGCAGGGCAATTTTATCCAGGCCAGAAGAACGCCCGAGATGGCGACACGACTGATCGATCGCACTACGGACCAGGTGATAGACCTGTGGCACTTTCGCAATATAGACTACGGCGTCATTAGATCCGAGATCGAGCCGGCCGATTTCGACCCCCGCACCCGGCCGTGGTATAAGGCCACCCGACCTGAAACCGGAATTTACTGGTCCAATGTCTACCGGTTTCAATCGACCCATGATCTTGGCATCACCGGCTCCTGCCCGATTCTCAACAACAAGGGAAACCTCCAAGCGGTTGTCGGTGTCGACATTACCCTGAACAGCCTGACAGAATTCGTGGCCTCCCAGAGGCTCGTGAAGAACGGGAAAATTTTTATCATGAACGAGGCCGGCGAGGTCATCACCGACGATAGCCGGTCTTACGATGAGACTTCAGGCGAAAGCGGCGGCCGCCTGCCGCAATTGAAGGATCTGGAAATCCCGTGGTTTGAGGATGCCTATCGAAAACACCTGGCTTCCGGTGCAGAAATCCTATCCTCGACCACCGGCGGTCGCATCTATCTGGGATTCTTTTTCCGATTTCCCGCCGCCTTTGAAAAAAAATGGAAAATAGCGGCGGTCATACCTGAGGCGGAAGTCGTCGGGCCGACCCGCAAGATTATCTATCAGGCCCTGCTGATCACCGCGCTGATCACCTTGGCCTGCCTGCTTCTAGTCTATGCGGCTTCCGGCTGGATCACACGACCGGTCAAACGGCTGGTGCAGGAAGCCGGAAAGATCAAAGACTTTCGGCTCGAAGAGGTCAACGGGATACAATCGAATCTCACGGAGATCCGGTCTCTGAGCGACGCCTTCATGGCCATGAAGGGCGGGCTGGCCTCGTTCGGACGGTACGTCCCGGCCGAGCTTGTCCGACAGCTCATCGCCACCGGCCGCGAGGCCAAATTAGGCGGCGAAAAGACCCGATTGGCCATCATGTTCACAGATATCGTCGGATTTACGACCCTTTCGGAAACCCTCACGGCCGAAGAACTGATGCTACAGCTCTCGGCCTATCTTGATCGCATGACACAGATCATCGAACAGGAGCAGGGCACGGTCGACAAGTACATCGGCGACGGTATCATGGCCTTCTGGGGGGCGCCGCTTGAAGTGGAGAACCCGGCCTTGCTTGCCTGTCGCGCGGCTTTGGGCTGCAACAAGGCGGAGGCCGATTTGAACCGGCAATGGCAAGCCGAAGAAAAGCCGCCCATGCCGACCTGTTTCGGCATTCATTTCGGTGAGACGATTGTCGGCAACGTTGGATCCAGCAAACGTATGAACTACAGCATCTTTGGCGACAACGTGAACCTGGCGTCCCGGCTGGAGGGCATCAACCGGATTTACGGTACCAAAATCATCGTCAGCCAGAGCGTCTACGAGGCTGTTGACAATCAGATGATATGTCGGCCGCTGGACATCGTCGCGGTCAAAGGGAAGACGAAGAGCATCGCGATCCATGAACTGTTGGCCGTTAAAGATGAGGAAGGGGCAGAGGTGCTGACGTCTTTTTGCGCGCGTTTTGAGGAAGGAATAGAGGAGTACCGGGGACAAAACTGGGAGCGGGCGCTGGCAGTCTTCGAGCAGCTGCAAGAGGAGGACCCTGACGATCGGCCTGTACAAATGTATATCAAACGTTGCCGAGACATCATGGACGGCTCGATGACGGTCACTCCGGACTGGGACGGTTCCGTGATTCTGAACGAGAAGTAGATGCCGCTCAAAGGTCAAATGTTACCTAATCATGGTTGGCCGCCGAGTGGGTTGTTAACATGGTTTTCCGATTCGCTGTTGCTCGAGCAGGGACATGCTTGGATGTCATCGAATGCCGCTGTAAACGCTGAATCAATGAGCGAGGTGAGCCCCAATTGCCCATAATGCGATTGATCCTGATCGGGTTGACCACCGTTGCTTTGTTCTGGGGAT
>Ga0316189_10001430_pt1 | contig 23674 bp, 10 predicted proteins | sample LowCovwburrow_MG_FD_204930 | JGI IMG/M metagenome (GOLD analysis project Ga0316189, IMG submission 204930) | Coastal sediment microbial communities from Maine, United States - Lowes Cove worm burrow | ecosystem: Environmental > Aquatic > Marine > Coastal > Sediment | place: USA: Maine... | reverse complement strand
TCATATTTTTCATTTTCTTTACCTCTTTTACTATTGATCTAACAAATGATTATGCAGTTCTGTATATCATTACGAATATTATGTTATCCAACTTGAAGGCGGGTTACCATATCTTGCCATTATCATAACTTACTGAAAATGTTAGATTTCAAATGGATATCATAAAAATTCAGTTGATGTCAAATGTTCAAATATATAGCAGTTTTCGTCAACGTCACCATAAAAAGTGGGGACAAGGATATCTTGAATTTCAATAGCCACTGGCGATTTCATCATAATTGGAGAAATCACAGGTTTTAAAACTGCGTAGGAACCTTTGATACATAGCAAGAAAATACAATTTAGCCCTTCTCACCTCATTTCAGCCCTGCCTTGAGCAAGCCTTTGGTCAAGCGATCTCTTGTATCGGCGCTAACAGGCATATTCTTCACCCACTGCTCCACCGAGAATTTGGGCTCGATCCTCAGGACCTCAGCAGCTTCAGCTCGGGCCTCATTCTCACGACCCAAGGCCATGTAAGCAATAACCATCCAGAGGTGAGGCACAAGATTATCAGGGCCATAGATTTGAAGCACCTTTTTGTATGTCGCAATGCCTTCCTCGTAACGCCCGATACTGACATACGCATTAGCCAGAAAACCCAGGGCCTGACTGTGTATAGGGACGGGGCTTAGTCGAAGACATTTTTCGAAAATAGGGATAGCTTCCTGGGGCCGACCGGAAGAGTAAAGCGCGGTCCCCAATGCAAAGTAAGCTGCAGCGGAACCGGGGCTTAAAGACACACCCTTTTCAGCTTCTTCGATGGCCTTATCGAACTTTTTGAGAAATATAAATGGAAAAGCCAAATTGGCATGGGCACTTGAATTGGATTCATCCAGAGCGACAGCCTTTTGCCCCAGCTCGATGGCTCGCCTCAGATCTTCTCTGGGCGAAGCGCTTGCGCCAAGACCGAGCAGATCGATGTAGGCGGTAGACAAGATAGAATAGGCATAGGCATATTCAGGGTCCAAGGTGATGGCTTCCTCAAGCAGCTTCATTGCTTTTTCTACCCGCTCTTTGTTCATAGCACCAGCTTTAAGCTCGCGCGCCTCCAGTACTTTCAAATACGCATCGAGATTCCGGGTCCCTTTTTCAGAGACATGCGCACCCTCTCCCACGGTTAATTTTACCTGAATTGCTGTCAAAACCTTAAGGGTAATTTCATCCTGTAAGTTCAGGATGTCCTTCAACTCCCTGTCATACCGCTCGGAGAAAAGGTGGTGTCCGGTCAGCGCATCGATGAGTTGGGCTGTAACCCGCACACGGCTGCTCTCCCGCTGAATACTGCCTTCAATCACATACCTCACTCCCATTTCCTCAGCGACCTGCTTAACCTGCACGGCTTTGCCCTTGTAGGTAAAGGTAGAGTTTCGGGCGATCACAAAAATGTGCTCTGATTTTGAGAGACCGTTGATGATTCCCTCAGACAGCCCATCACAGAAATATTCCATTTCTTTCTCACCACTTAAATTGGTAAATGGCAAGACGGCAATAGAAGGTTTGTCAGGCAGCGGAAATGCCATTTTTTCAGTATCAGCTGGCTCGACTCTCCTGGATTTTTGTAGATAAATATTCCAAGCAATTAAACCTCCTGCTACCACAATCAAACAGGCAACAGCTGCGTATGCCAGTCGGCGCCATTTTTTCCCGGCAGCTGTCTTCTCACCGATAACCCTGCCAACATATTCTGGCGCTGTCAGGACTCTATATACTCGCACCGGTCCATCGATGTTTTTAACCGAATGCTCTCCAAGGTACTCATAGCCGAGCGAAAGCCTCTTTCTGACCTGATCATAGGCGCTGCGTGAAATACAGATGCCGCCCGGATCTGCCAGATTCTCGATGCGTGCGGCCACGTTTACGCCATCGCCATATATGCGGTCTCCTTCCTCTGCCACATCACCGAGGTTTACACCAATGCGGAACTCCATCTGGCGGTTTTCCGGCAAGCTTTCATTTTGCTCGGCAATTTCTTTTTGGATATCAACAGCGCACTTTAAAGCTTCCACTACACTGGCAAATTCGGCAAGGACATTATCACCCGGAGCGTCGACGACTCGGCCCTCGTGCTGTTTTACCTGATCGGAAATGATTTTTCTGTATTCGGTAAGCGTGTGGATGGTTGACTCTTCATCTTCTCCCATGAGGCGACTGTAGCCCACGGCATCGGCACTGAGAATTGCGGTGAGTTTACGTTTAAAACCTTGCTCTGTCATGAGTGGACTCCTTGATTAAGGTTTTTAAACGATTGTGAGGAACACAGCTTTATCTGCTATAAATTTACTAATAGATAAAGCAGCTTGGAAGGTCAAGGGTAAAGATCGGAATGATATTTCAAAAAATGGAAATTAGTTGGTTTACAGGTATATTGAGATTCTATGAATCCCGTCAAAATTTAAGATATGCCCTAAATTTCCCCCGATTTTGGCGTATATCCGTTTTCACATTTCTTGCCAGTATCGTAACTCACTGAAAATGTTATGTATCAAACGGATATCATAAAATTTTTCGTGTTGTCAAATGCTCAGATTTATAGCAGAAACCCTCAATTCAGCCCTAACAACGTAGAAAAATGATATCTTAAATTTTTGGACTGCTAATTTTTACCAATTAGTTGGAGAAATATGTTCTCTGGAAAGAGCAGATTTATTTCAACTAAATAACAGAGACTTTCTAAGAGCTAATAAGGACAAATAGTCCAATTCAGATTATTTCTGTGCGCCATGTTTGATAAGGAGTTCCATTATATCTTTAGCGCCGCCGTCTTTTGCTTCCATCAGAGGTGTTCTGCCATCTTTGGCGACAGCATTTACATCGGCGCCATTTGCGACCAGAATTTCAGCAATTTCCGTTGCGAAACCTATAGCAGCAAGATGCAAAGGAGTCCAACCCCGCGGGTCAATGGCATTCACGTCAGCTCCATTCGCAATCAGAAGCTTCACCATTTCCTTATCACCTCCGAAAAGTGACACTGCCCGGTGCAAGGGAGTAAGACCGTCTGTGCAATTGACATTAACATTGGCACCATTTAAGATGAGAAATTCCACTACATCTTTATTACCCCTGTCTACAGCATTATATAGCGGAGTTGACGCAGATGCGTCCCTAACTTCTATATTTGCGCCTTCTTTAATTAAACGTTTTACTTCATCTAAATTCCCTTCTTTTGCAGCATCATTCAATGGCTCGGCACCCGCAAAAGTGCTTAATGAAAAAAATATTACATTTACAACTAATATAACCAGCTTACAGTGATTAAATAAATTAAACATAACGAACCTCCTCCAAAATTTAAATATTTCTTGCCAAAATCTGAAATTCACTATTATTTCAGATAGAAAAGCGATATCACCACAGCTTCTGCTCTTTTTATCCGTTTTGGATTTCATATTCAACCATTTTATTTAGTCCATTGTAGAAACCCTTGCCCTTTGGGCAAGGTCACAGTTCAGCCTCAAAATTATGTAAACATCCAATCAGGGCATTAGTTATCGGCATGGGTAGATTGCGCTTTCAAACCCACCAAAAAATTGAACCATGATATTTTGGGTTTTCTGAACAAATCTAAAATGCCGGGCCGTTGTGGATTTCCCCTGTCCAATCTATATAAGGTACCTATTGTGTATTACGTGCCTGAATCGAATCCTTTCAATTAATTGATTTTATTGTGTATTTGTTCAGATAATCCATCGTCTATGGGGAGCGTAATCATAGAATATAAATAGCCAAAATTTAACCTAAAGACTGGAATCAGACACAACAATATTGTGGGTTTGGTCGAACCTAAGAGATTTTGAAACGATTTTAGGTTATGTTACAAAGTCTTCGATTGGATGCTATCGCCGGTGATGATGTAATCACCTCTTTTCAGAAAAATTCTATACTATAGATTATTTCTGGAGGTCAAAATGGTTCTATTTTCTGACCCCGCATGAATAGGGTCAGAATCTTTCCAGTATTCCGGCCTTTTTCAATCATCTCAGCCAACAAGGATTAATAGCCGTAGTGTTCGCATTATTCAGGTCGTAATTCTGAAAAGTTGTAAATTAACTCTGAATTCATTTCTTAACGTTGTTCCCGTGCATAAGAACTAAATTATCTAATATTATTAGAAGGATATGCCAAATCCTTGGAAAGCTCAATTCCAATCAAATTTCAGAATAAATATCAATTATTGCAACTATAGGCTGATTACACCGGTTGTACAACCTGAGGTCGGCCAAAAAAAGCACAATTCAATTTCGCTTGACAAAGGCCGGCTATTCTATCATAAATTGTGCTTAATTCATTTCCAATAATCTTGAAATTATCCAATAATATAACACCTACCTTCTGGAGGGATAGATAAAAATGATATGCCAGAAGGGACCCAAAGCAAAGTTCCCGCTACAGCTCTATATCCTCCTTGAGGCTTTTGAATTTTTATATCGATTAAAATCATTCTTTAATCGGTCCCTTTTATTATGCACTTAATATCCCAAAAAGTGATCCCGTGAACTCATACTCCATCAAACGTAAGCTCGTTGCTATTCTCAGCACCGATGTCAAAGAATACAGCCGCCTGATGGGTCAAGATGAGTTAGGTACTATCCGCACTTTAACGGCTTTTAAAGAGGCTATTTCGACTATCATTCAGCAGTACAAAGGTCGAGTGGTGGATTCTCCGGGGGACAACCTCCTGGCTGAATTTGGCAGCGTGGTGAATGCTGTGAACGCCGCTGTGGGGATACAAAGGGAGCTCTCCGAGCGAAACTCTAAATTACCCTATGGTCGACGGATGGAGTTTCGCATTGGGATCAATCTTGGCGATGTCATTCAGGAAGAAGAGCGAATTTATGGAGATGGTGTCAACATTGCTGCTAGAATGGAAAGCTTGGCCGACGGTGGTGGCATTTGCATATCAGGGACCGTTTATGACCAAGTTAAAAATAAGCTGGGTTTGGAATACGAATATCACGGGGAGCAATCTGTTAAGAATATCTCACAAGCGGTGCGTGTATATCGGGTATTATTTTTCCCGGGTGCTTCTGTCCGCAGAAGGGCAAAAGCGAAAAACGCTTCACGAAATAAATGGAACATTGCGGCGTTGACCGTTGCTGCGGCACTGATAATTATACTCGGGGTTGCGGTGATCTGGCACAAATACATGCGCCCCGGGCTTCCATCGGAGAATTCAGTATCTGAGAAGAAGATAGGCATTCCATTGCCGGTCCAGCCCTCCATCGCAGTCCTGCCCTTCGTCAATATAAGTGACGATCCCAAACAAGATTATTTCAGTGATGGTCTAACTGAAGACATTATTACAGGTCTTTCCAAGATTCCGAGGCTGTTCGTGATTGCCCGGAACTCTGTTTTTACTTACAAGGGCAAGCCGGTAAAGATTCGTCAAGTGGGGCGGGAACTTGGTGTGCATTACGTGCTGGAGGGCAGTGTTCGTAAGGCTGGAAACCGAGTCCGTATCACAGCCCAGCTTGTCAACGCGGCCACAGGAGGTCACCTATGGGCGGAGAGCTATGACCGAGACCTGCAAGATATTTTTGCGCTGCAAGATGAGATCACCGAAATGATCCTGATTTCCCTGGAGGTTAAGCTTACCGAAGGGGAGCAAGCCCGAATATGGCGCAAAGGTACAACGAATCGAAAAGCCTATGAAAGTACCTTGAAAGCGTTGGAATCTTATCGCCTTATGACTAAAGCTGGAAATGAGCACGCCCGGCAACTATATCAGCAAGCCGCTTCCCTGGATCCGAAATATCCCGTACCCGTTGTTGGAATGTCATATACTCACTGGACTGATGTCATATACGGTTGGAGTAAATTTCCTAGTAAATCCATCGCCCAAGCCGTAGAGTTGGCACAAACAGCACTGGCTCTGGATGAATCTCTGGCAGATACGCACGTCCTGCTGGGAAACATCTATCTGATGAAAAAGCAGTATGCTCCGGCTATGGAGAAACTCGAGAAGGCCGTAGCCCTAAATCCAAATGGGGCCGATGTCAACGCTCTTTTAGGGCTCATGCTACGTTATCTGGGGAGGCCGAATGAGGCTGTTGAAAGACTCGAAAAAGCGATACGTATCAATCCCATTCCGCCCGCCTGGTATCTATACAACTTAGGGGATGCCTATCGTTTGGCTGGTAGATATGAAAAAGCCTTGGAGTCATTCAAAAAGGCAATCACTCAAAATCCCGATCAATTTCTATCCTGGGTATACTTGTCCGCGACATACGGACAAATGGGACGTGAGCAAGATGCTCGTTCCGCAGCCGATAAAGTGCTTCGAATGAGGCATAAATTCCTTGTTGAGCCGTATGCTAAAAGACTGCCTTACAAGAATCAAAATGATATAAATATCCTGATTGCTGCCTTACATAAAGCAGGGTTAAAATGAAGGGACGATACCTAAAAAAAAAAATATTGGCATCTGCATTTTTTGTCTTCATGGTCTATGGATCAATTTTCTTTGCTCAAGCGGCAGAAGAGGCAAAAGAGATTGCCAGGGAAAGCCGTTTTATCGCCTATGACAACGGCACAGTGCTGGATATGCAGACTGGTCTCCAGTGGGCGGCTAAAGACGATGGCAAAGGGATGGATGAGCAGAGTGCCAAGGCCTATTTTGAGAACTACCGGGGTGGTGGATATGCCGATTGGCGTATGCCTAACGTTGATGAGCTAGAATCGATTTATGATCAACATATACAAAATAAGCAAGGTTTTCATGTTACCAGGCTCATCAATATTAGCGGAGAATGGGTCTGGTGTTCAGAAGGGCTGGATTCAGTAACCAGTTTCAATTTCAAGGATGGTTCGAGGCCTTTAGCGTTTTTCGAAGGTCCTGGTTCCGGAACCTGGTATTCCACCGAAGAACCTCTTCCCACAGCCAACAGGGCCTTACCGGTGCGCCATGCCGACCATGTTGAAAAAATGAAGAAAGCTTTACCTTTGCTTCAAGAAAGAGAAATTGAAATAGCGGTATTTCCGTGGCGTTTTATTATAAAGACCTCTACTTCTTATGCTGATGAAAAATCGGCTACTGCTCGGAGTATTGAAGGTTTAAGTCAATTTTTAAAAGAATATAAATTAGTTGTTCCGAAATTTTCTTATTACGACCTTGGTAATTCAAAAAATTTTAAAAGTAAACCATTAACAAAAACGATTGTTAAGGATATTTGGATCGGGAAAGGCATTTTCTCTAGAGGTCAAGTGGATTTGGAATTGATATTTAGACTTGGGAGACAGCTAGAGGTGGACGTAGTTTTAGTTTCCTCTATTTATATAGAATATAGGAACCAAACGGCAGACATAACTCTGATAGACATTAAAGCGAAGAAAGCATATTCTAAAATGGATAATATTTATGTGAAATCTTTAAGCTCAGATATAAAGGGGCTTATTGAAAATTCCTTTATTGAATATGTGAATGAGAAATATAAGGCACATCCAAATTATGAAATGATTTTATGGGAATTCATAAAAAACTCCCAAAGCAAAAAATCATTTTAATAATATTCAAATAATTTTCCGGATGGAATCTTCACCGGTTTTGCCGATTATAAAATTGTACGGTTATCCAGGAATAAGTTAAAAAGATTAGCAAAATCGGCCAAGAGTAATTCGAAATCAGATACCAAGAAAAAATTTGAAGTTGCTATTTTCCCTTGGAAATTAAAACTACATTACACTTTCAGATCAGCCCAAAAATTGAACCATGACATTTTAAATTAGCTGAACTAAGTTACATTTCCAGGAACTTGTAGGTTTCCCCTGACCAATCTACAAAAAGAGGCCAGTGTAGATTTCGTGCCCTATGGTGTGAGTCGTTCTATCCTATTGAAAATATTGGATTTTTGAGGAAGGACGTGGGAAATTTGAATCTTCATAAATTTCAATGTGTTAGAGGATAAGATACATTATTGTAAAAAATCATGCGCCATATTTATGATCGTATGCTTCCACCTCCTTTGTTTCGCTCCAGGTCTCCTTTTGGCCGGTAATGTCAAATTTAAGTCAGATTTTTTTCCACTTGGACACCGATTTCTTTTTGAGACTCCGGGGGCATGTATATCACCTCTGCTTTTCTCTTGTAGCACTCTCTGTAAAGCTTTCTGAGAGAAGAATATACTAGTTTACTTCATCTTCAGTTTAACTTGAATATAAGGTATAAGAAAAACCCTTGAAAGTCAATGAATTAAAAGGATCTATAAGAATTATATATACTTTTTTATTTTCTTTTTAGAATAATATGGGAAGAATAAAATAAAGTGATCTAAATACACAAGACATAGCTAAACTGGCCTCATATCGTGCCTTAGTCGAATCTCTTGAATTATTTGATTTCATTGTGTATTTGTTTAGTTAATCTTAACTCTGCCCGTCCATTTTTCGCAACAAATCATTATTTTTCCTGTGTGGCTTGAATTTTAGGCGCTGTTTATGGCCGGATTTTGAGGTGGGAGATAAGGAGAGGATTCGGGCTGAATACAAAACGATTGCCTGCTGTAAGATATGCTTTGGCTATCTTTAACGGTAAGCCACTGTTATTATTACAGATATAGAGCAGAAAGCAAACATTCGCTATTTCTCTAATTTGGCTGTCTGAACAGCAATTTTAATCGTTTTGCGTTTATTGTGATATGTAAACATATCCTTCATTTTAGATTTTGTAAACGGGACCACAATATATTGTGGTCGCTCTCTGACCGAAAAAATCATTACAAGCGAATAATTGGTTATGCAATCTGCAGTTTTTGGTAATTATAACCTTAGGCACGATATCCACAATCAATTAAGGCTCAAAAAAGAATTGATTGGTGATTGGCCAATCTGCAATTGGCGTCATCCATGAGCATAGCAATTTCGATATAGGGTCTCCCTCTAATTGACTTCGTATCTGAATTGCGATATTTCAAAATCACCCACAAAACCGATTCACCAGGACAATTCAAGCTAAAAAGAAAAGGCATTAATATGCAATGCCCCAATTGTCAGTTTCAGAATCCAGAGGGTTCCAATTTCTGTCTTGATTGTGGCAAAAAACTGGAACAAAAATGCCCTCAATGCGAGAATTTCCTGCCTACCGGGGCCAAATTCTGCAATAAGTGCGGCCAAAAACTGACAAACAATTCAACCCCGTCCTATAAAGAAATTTCAATAGACGAAAAATTTGACAGAATCCAGCGCTATTTGCCCGAAGGATTAGTCGAAAAAATTCTGTCTCAAAGAAAAAAAATCGAGGGTGAACGGCGACAGGTCACGATTATGTTCTGTGACTTGAAGGGATTCACACCGCTGACCGAGAAGCTTGGCCCTGATGAGACGTTCGCGCTCATGGACCAGGTATTCGAGATTCTGATCCACAAAGTCAACGAGTTTCAAGGCACCATCAATGAACTCAGAGGAGATGGCATCCTGGCTTTTTTCGGAGCTCCGATAGCTTTGGAAGACGCACCTCAACGGGCAATCCGCTCAGCTTTGGCGATTCACAATGAGATGATCAGATTCAATGAAAAGATAAAGAAGAGCAAGCCGATCCCACCAGTATTGTTGCGAATAGGTATCAACACCGGGCCTGTCGTTGTCGGTACTATGGGCAACGACCTTAGAGTGCAATTCACAGCTATGGGTGACACCATAAATATGGCTTCCAGGATGGAGGGTCTTGCAGAGCCAGGGACAACCTTTGTGACTGAAGAAACCTTCAAGTTGACCGAGGGTTTTTTTCGGTTCGAAGCCCTTGGGCGGAAGAAAGTTAAGGGAAAGAAACAACCGCTAAATGTTTACAGGGTTATTGCGCCCAGGACGAGAAGAACGCGATTTGATGTGAGTGCCGAACGAGGCTTGACTCCATTTCTAGGCAGGACTAAAGAGTTGGAGCTTCTGATTGATAGCTTTGAACGGTGTAAAAATGGCAGGGGGCAGGCGTTCTCGATTGTATCTGAAGCGGGATTGGGTAAATCCAGGCTTTTATATGAGTTTAGAAAGGCAGTAGCCAACGAAAACGTGACTTTTCTGGAAGGCAAATGCCTATCTTATAGCGCTAATACGGCTTATTATCCAATCATAGACATTCTAAAATCAAACTTCAATATAGTAGATGCCGATACCGAATTGGAAATAATTGAAAAGGTCAAACAAGGCTTAAAGATATTGCAGATCGATGAATCTTCCAACCTTCCGTATGTTTTAGAATTGTTATCGGTTAAGGATAGCGGCATCGATAATACCACCCTTAGCCCCGAAGAAATAATGGTTCGCATTCTGGAATCATTGAAACGAATTCTTTTAAAAATCGCAGAGATGCGAACACTTATTATGGTTGTTGAGGATCTTCACTGGATCGACAAAAGCTCTGAAGAGTCCTTGAAACTAATTCTGGATACCATCCCAGGAAAAAGAGTGTTCTTGATATTCACTTATCGGCCCGAGTTTTTTCACACCTGGGGTCACCGGCCCTATCACAGCCAGGTGAATCTGAATCGGTTATCCAGCCGAGAATGCCTTTCGATGGTCATCCATCTTCTGGACACGAAAGAAATTGACTTAGACCTTCAAGAATTGATCATTGAGAAAACAGAAGGGGTTCCCTTTTTCATTGAGGAGTTTATTAAATCCCTTAGAGAGCTTAAACTTATTAAAAAAAGTGACAGAAAATACAGCTTAGTCAAAAAAGTACAAAATGTAGCCATCCCCGCTACGATACAGGATGTCATCATGGTCAGGGTTGACGCGTTACCCGAAGAATCAAAGCACCTTCTGAAGATCGGGTCTGTCGCCGGCCGGGAGTTTAACCACGATTTGATCAGGAGGATAACTGACCTCCCCGATGAAGATTTGCTATCTTGTCTGTCGGCATTAAAGGAATCAGAGCTTATATACGAGAGCGGAATATACCCGCGCTCAACCTTTATTTTCAAACATGCCCTTACTCAGGAGATCGCCTATAACAGTTTGCTGATTACAAAAAGAAAAGAGGTTCACGAGAAGATAGCAAGGGCCTTAGAAGTGCTTTATTCTGAGAGATTGGAAGAGTGCTACGAGATGCTAGCCCACCATTACGCGCTAAGCGAAGATCAAGAGAAAGCATACCATTACCTCAAGCTCTCGGGGGATAAAGCATACTTGCTCCACGCCAATTGGGAGGCTTATCGCTACTACCGGGAGGCCATCGCAGTGTGCAACCGTCTACCTCAAACAGAATCGGTCAGGAAAAAGGGAGTAGAAGCGCGCTTTTGTCTTTTTCCTCCGGCGATATATTTGGGTTTCCCGGAGGACGCCCTGCAATTTTTCAAAGAAGGGGCTGACGAGTCCCGAAAGCTCGGCGAGTTGCTAAGGGCAGCGGAGTTTGAGGCCAGACTTACGTCTTTTTACGCCTTCAAAGGCCAACCCATTCTCGCAGCTCAACACGGCGAGCGGTGTTTCGAGGAAGCCGAAAGGACTGCAGATCTCGATATGATGGCTGGGGTGGCTCGGGATCTTTGCGCCGCATACGCCTTTCGCGGAGCCTACAGGAAAGTCCTGATCTTAACTTCCAAGGTCATCCCTCTACTAGAAAAGGAGAACAGGCATGAAGTCTATGGGAAAAGCGGTAACTTTCATGGAAGATTGTGCATTTGGGCAGGTATGGCATTGGGATATCTCGGCCGTTTCGGAGAGGGTATTGCTTCATGCGAGAAAGCCCGGCGCGCAGCACTCAGATATAACAACACTGCCGGTATCGGCTTTTCTGAGATGACTAAGGGGGTTATTTCCAATGTGAGGGGAGATGGCAAAGCCGCAGTAGAGCACTTGCAGCGAGCACGGGAGATTCATGAGCGCATGAACGCCACGGTTATGCTCGGTCCGACGTGGGCTAACCTGGGCTATGGACACATGCTTCAAGGGGATCCTGAAACCGGCCAAAAACATGCGGAGCAAGGCCTGGATATCCAAATCAAAGCGGGGTTACCTTATCAACTCTCTTCGATTCACCTTATTCTCGGGGAATGCAGCCTGAGGTTGCATGATAGGGAGAAAACGCTTTACCATGTTAAGGAGTCGCTGCGACTGGCCAGACTCCACGAAGAAAGGCACATAGAGGGACAGGCATTGATGCTCCTCGGGTGGAACCCTACACGCTTTGACAGCCTCGAGTCTCGCCAAATGGAAATTCTCTTGCAGGAGTCGCTGAGTATTTTCACGGATCTGGGTACGAGACCCCACTGCGCCCTGGCCCATCTCCACCTCGGTCAGGCTTATACCGAGAACGGTCAGACCGAGAAAGCAAGGGAGCACCTCAGGACTGCGGCCGGCATGTTCCAGGAGATGGGCATGGGTTATTGGCTGAAAATGTCGCAGGATGCGCAAGAGGGGCTGTAGGGAGAGAGATGAAAGCAGGACTCTCTTTGCTTTACCATTACGGGTCTTCGCGATGTAAATGAATCATAATCGTGGGTATCAAGAGTACATCATACCAGGAGGTTCGATATGCTTACATTGAAAGAGGCGGTCAATGACTTTTTATCGCAAAAGCGTATTGCAATTGCGGGGGTTTCCGGAACTCGGGATATAAACGCGAATATAATCTACCGGAAGTTCCGTGATTCGGGTTATCAGGTATTTGCAGTCAATCCGAACGCGGAAACGGTCGAAGGCGATCCATGCCATCATGATCTGAACTCGATTGAGGGAGGTGTTGATGGCGTCGTCATCGTCACGCGTCCGCAGGAGACTGAAAAAATTGTCTCCCAGTGCGTCCAGGCCAGGGTTCCGAGGGTGTGGATTCACCGCTCGTTCGAGTTTATCGGAAACAGCGTTTCAGAATCAGCGGTCCGGATCTGCCGCGAAAACGGCATTGCTGTCATCCCCGGAGCGTGTCCAATGATGTATCTCAAGCCGGTCGATTGGAGGCATTTGTGCTTGCGTGAGGCGGTTCGTTTGTTCAGAAGACTGCCACGCCCAATTCCAATTGAAAGGACACAATGATCTCTAATGCTGCAAGCATCTTGTCAGATAGAATCCAGATCACTATCAAGAAATAGATCCATTTGATAATATTCTTCAAAAACCATTGCAAAATATCTTTAAAATCTGATAATTTGCCCGCGTACAATTCACCATTAAAGACCGTGTTCATATTACCTGAATTGTTGGATACTGCCGTATGCAATATATAGCCTATCACGAATTGTTCCCGGTCAACTCACCGCAGATCGTATTCAAAGAAGTGCTGGAAATCCTGAATTTAATTTCTCAAAATGTCGAAATACAGCAGATCCGGCGTGTTTTTAGCCTCGTGGAAAGCCTTTACCAGGGAACATATCCAGGTTACAAGGCCTGTAGCACGGGGTACCATGATTATCGACACGCTCTCGATACGTTGCTTGCCATGTCCCGGTTGATTCATGGTGCCTGGGTTGATGGAGTCAGTTTCTCAGAAAGACATATTTATCTTGGCATTGTATCCGCTATTCTGCACGATGCGGGATATATCCAGGATGGGTCTGATCGCAAAGGAACAGGCGCCAAGTATACAGTCGGTCACGAACAAAGGGGTATGGAATTTTTAAGCCGCCATGGCGCCGAATTCGGGCTGTCCTCTGAAGAAATCGCTCAGGGTCGAATCCTGATTTTCTGCACGGATCTGGATGTTGATATTTCGGCTGTACCGTTCAAATCGCCTCAGATCGAGCTGATGGGGAGGATGCTGAGCTCAGCCGACCTGATGGCCCAATTGGCTGACCGCTTCTATTTAAAGAAACTTCTGTTTTTATACAAAGAGCACACAGAAGCCGGATTTGGAGATCACCAGAGCGAATTGAGTTTCCTGCATGAGGCTGTTGAATTTTATGACATCTTCGAGCAGCGCCTTAAAGCGACGTTGAGCAAGGCGAATCACTTCATGCTGCTTCATTTTGCAACAAAGTGGAATATCGGCAAAAACCTTTACAGGTATATGATAGATAAGCAGAAGCATAATTTACTGAACCTTCTGAAAACCTCCACCGATCCGGTAAAAGACCTGCGGAACGATCGAATGTTCTATAAAATTTAAAAGAGGGTCGTGCAATGCAATGCCCAAAGTGCCGATTTGAGAATCCGGATGATGCCAAATTCTGCATGGAATGCGGAAAACAATTGACAGCGGCAACGCCTGAATTTGAAAAACCGGTTGTTGGAGCCGAGCGCAAGCATGCCACTGTTTTATTCTGCGACCTTGCAGGTTACACGGCCTTGACCGAGAAACTGGATCCTGAGGTGGTCAAGGAAATCATGGGTCGCATTTTTGCCGAAGCGGCCCGGATCATCGAAACCTATGAAGGCACGGTCGAGAGGTTTTTCGGTGATGAAATCATGGCGCTTTTCGGTGTTCCCAAGGCCCACGAAGACGACCCGCTGCGGGCCATCCGAGCCGCCAGAGAGATTCACGACGCCGTGACGGCGATCAGCGGTGACTACGAGAAGCAGATCGGCCGTGTTTTGCGAATGCACAGCGGCATCAACACGGGCCTCATGGTCACCGGCGATGAATACATTGGCAAGAGTCGCCACGGTCTCACCGGCGACACGATCAATTTGGGGAAACGGTTGACCAGCATAGCCGGAGAAGATGAAATCATAATCGGTCCGGACACCTGGAATCAGGCCCAGGGCCACTTTAACTTCGAAGAGCTGCCGCCTGTTCAGGTCAAGGGAAAGTCCGAGCCGATCAAAATATATAAAATCCTGACTCCCAAAGAACAAGCCTCAGTGCTCCACCGCACCCATGGTGCCCGGGCGGATCTGATCGGCCGTGACAGAGAAATGGCTATTCTCGAGCAGGCTGCCCAACAGCCCATTAAGGGGCAGGGCTCAATTATATCCGTCTGCGGCGATGCCGGCACCGGCAAAAGCCGGCTGACCCGAGAGTTCAAGGAGAGGTTGGACCTTGACAGGATCCAGTGGTATGAAGGCCACGCCTATGGCTACACCCAGAACACACCCTATTATCCCCTGATCGACCTGTTGACCCGCGCCTTTCAGATAAAAGAAGGGGACCCTCCCGATCGAATCAAGGAGAAGATCGAATCCGGCGTGGCCCTTCTTCTCGGGGTGGAGAACCAGGCTGCCCCCTATATCGGCGGACTGTTTTCTCTACCCTATGCGGAATTTACCCAGATCAGTCCGGAGTCCTGGAAGTCCCGGCTGCACGAATCGATCCAGGAGATCGTTTCATCGCTGGCAGAACGAGGACCGACTGTCATCTGCTTTGAAGACCTGCACTGGGCCGACCCTTCCTTTATCGAGCTTCTTAACTCCCTATTGAAAAGTCCGCTGCACTCCATCCTCTTTGTGTGCGTCTATCGGCCCACCTTTAACCTTTTTGACGGTCAGAACCCGGAAAGACTCGATCATGATTACCATGAGATCCGGCTGCAGGAGCTTTCCGCTTTAGATGCCCAGGCCATGTTGAAATCGCTTTTGAAGTCCGAGGCCATTCCGGTTGAGCTTGCAGATTTTGTCAAAGTAAAAGCGGAGGGCAACCCCTTTTATCTCGAGGAAGTTGTCAACTCCCTGATCGACTCCGAGATTTTGACCCGTGACAACGGTGGCTGGAAACTGGCCCAGGCCATCGGCGAGGCAGATATCCCCCCTTCCATCAATGGTGTTTTGACGGCACGTATCGACCGGCTGCAAAAAGATGCCAAGCGAATCCTGCAGGAGGCCTCGGTCATCGGCCGGGCTTTTTTCTATGAGATTTTAAAAAGAGTCAGCGATCTTAAAGTTCCCATCGATGAGTATCTTGCCGGACTTGAGCAGCTGGATCTAATCCGGGTGCGCGCACTGGAGCCCGATCTTGAATACATTTTCAAGCACGCCCTCACCCAGGAGGTCGTCTACAACGGAATTTTAAAGAAGGAGCGCCAGGAGATCCACGAACGCATCGGGCTTGCCATCGAGACGCTGTTTAAAGACAGGCTCTCGGAATTTTATGAAACGCTGGCATATCATTTCGGGCACAGTTCTAATGACCGCAAAGCCGTTGATTATCTGATAAGGTCGGGAGAGAAAAGCCTTCAGCGGTATGCTCTAGAGGAATCGCATCAGTTCTATAAAGATAGCTACAAAATTTTATCTGAAAAAACATCCATTACTAATGATGAAAAACAACTTTTGATTGATTTGCTGATCAACTGGTCCTTCGTTTTTCACTGGAGGATTGATTATGCCGGGGTAAAAACGGTTTTTGGTCCTCATAGGGATCTGGTGGATTCATTGGAAGACAGGGAAATACAGGGTATGTATTATGCCTGTCTGGGGTTAGCATTCGGCCAAACCGGAAGCTCAAGGGAATCCTATGAATACCTGCATAAAGCCATAAAATTATGTCAAGGGGGGAAAAATGAAAAAATTACAGCATATTGTTACGCCTGGCTGACCCAGGCATGCGCAGAAATGGGATTGCTGGATGAAGCGATTGCTTTTGGAAAAAAAGGACAAGCGATTGCAAGTCGACTTGCGTGGGATCCGCTCCTTTTTACCGAGACCCATGCATGGATGGCAGCAGCCTATTATTACAGAGGGGAGTGCAAAGAGATCGAGATGATTTCAACTGCCTTTATGGAAAAAGGAAATAAAAACTCAGAGCCCCGACTTACCAGTCAAGGTTACATGTTTATGGGATTCATGTCTCAGGCAGCCGGCGACTATACCAGAAGTACAAAAGAACTTGAAAAAGCCATTCGTCTGACGAAAGATCCGATCGTCTTTTATCATTCAACGATGTTGCTGGGATGGGGCTATCTGCTGATTGGCCGGTTACAGGAGGCTGAGGATAATTTCAACAAACTTTTATTCATGACCCAGCATCTCGAGTCATGGGTGTGCAAACCCCAGTCAGAAATGCTTTATAGCGCAGTTCAGGCTGCCATGGGAAAACTCAGCCGCGGGATAAAAAATCTGCACCGATTGCAAGCGCATTTTTCCAAAAATGATCAAAAATTCTCTTTTGTAGCTGGAGAATACATTCTCGGTAATGTATATTCTCAGATGGTTCAAAGAACAGCACCTAAGGATTTTGAGGTAATATTCAAAAACCTTGGATTTTTAATAAAAACCATTCCTTTTGCAGCTAAAAAAGCTGAACGTCACTTTCAGACAGCTATCCAAACTGCCGAAGAAATCGGTGCCAAAGGGCTCCTCGGTCAATCCTATTTGGGCTTAGGCCTCCTGTGTAAAAATAAAAAGAAAAATGACGAGGCCAGGCACTATATCTCAAATGCTATTAAAATATTTGAAGAATGTGAGGCGTATGCCTTACTGGAGCAGGCCCGGGAGGAACTGGAGTCTTTGCGATAAAAGCAGTTTTGTCATCTTAAATAAATCTGTTTCTTTGATCAGGTCAAAAATGAAATGTCCGAATTGTCATTTTGAAAATCCACAAGACTTCAGGTATTGCGGCAATTGTGGTCATAATTTCGCGACACATTCCGTAGCAGCATTCGACGGCGAACGACGGCAGGCCACAGTTCTATTTTCAGATCTTTCCGGGTATACGGCCATGACGGCCGCCATGGATCCGGAAGAAGTCAAAAATCTGATGAGTGAAATTTTTGCGGCAGCCGGGGCAATTGTTGGTAAATACGAAGGCACGGTTGAACGGTTTTTCGGGGATGAAATCATGGCGCTTTTCGGCGTGCCCATCGCACATGAAGATGACGCTCTGCGGGCCATCAGGACCGCCAGAGAGATTCACGACGCCGTGACGGCGATCAGCGGTGACTACGAGAAGCAGATCGGCCGTGTTTTGCGAATGCACAGCGGCATCAACACGGGCCTTATGGTCACCGGCGATGAATACATCGGCAAAAGCCGCCACGGTCTTACCGGCGACACGATCAATTTGGGGAAACGTTTGACCAGCATAGCTGGAGAAGATGAAATCATAATCGGTCCGGACACCTGGAGTCAGGCCCAGGGTCACTTTTTATTTCAAGAGTTGTCGGCGGTGCCGGTCAGGGGCAAGGCAGATCCGATCCAGGTCTATAAAGTTCTGTCTCCCAAGGAGCAGCCCTCCACCCTTCACCGCACCCATGGCGCGCGGGCGGATCTGATCGGCCGGGATAAGGAAATGGCCGCTCTTATGGAGACGGTTGAACGACTCGATCAGGGCCGGGGCTCCATCATTTCCATCTGCGGTGAGGCCGGCACCGGCAAGAGCCGGCTGACCAGAGAGTTCAAAGACCGGTTGGACCTCGATAAAATCCAATGGTTTGAAGGGCACGCCTATGGTTACACCCAAAATACGCCATATTATCCTTTGATCGACTTATTAACCCACGCCTTCGGTATTGAAGAAGGCGATGCGCCTGAGCGGGTACGGCAGAAGATTGAATCCGGCCTTGCAAACCTGCTCGGAGCCGACAACCAGGCCGCGGCGTATATCGGCGGGCTGTTTTCGTTATCCTATCCGGAAGCGTCGCGGGTCAGTCCGGAGTTCTGGAAGTCCCGGCTGCATGGATCGATCCGGGAAATCGTTTCGGCGCTGGCAGAACGGGGGCCGACGGTGATCTGCTTTGAAGATTTGCACTGGTCAGATCCTTCCTTCATCAAGCTTCTCAAAGCGCTCTTGCAAAGCCTGCCCCATTCGGTCCTCTTTCTCTGTGTCTACCGCCCTGCATTTAATCTCTTTGACGGACAAAAACCGGAAAGACTCGATCAGGATTACCAGGAGATACGGCTGCAGGAGCTTTCAGCCTTTGATGCCCAGGCCATGTTGAGATCGCTTTTGAAATCCGAGGACATCCCGGCTGAGTTGATGGATTTTATCGGGAAAAAGGCGGAGGGCAACCCATTTTATCTTGAAGAAGTCATCAACTCACTAATCGAATCTGAGATTTTGACCCCGGACAACGGCAGCTGGCAACTCACACGGGCCATCGGAGAAGCGGATATCCCATCTTCCATCAGCGGTGTTTTGACGGCGCGCGTCGACCGGCTGCAAAAAGATGCCAAGCGGGTGCTGCAGGAAGCTTCGGTTATCGGGCGGGCGTTTTTCTACCAAATCCTAAAAAGAATTACCGATCTTAAAGTTCCCATCGATGATTATCTATCAGGTATAGAGCAGCTGGATCTCATTCGAGTGCGTGCTTTCGAACCCGATCTTGAATACATTTTCAAACATGCCCTCACCCAGGAGGTGGTTTACAATGGTATTCTCAAGAAAGAGCGCCAGGAGATCCACGAGCGCATCGGCCTTGCAATCGAGATGCTTTTTAAGGACCGATTGTCGGAATTCTATGAGACGCTTGCCTTTCATTTTAAAAAAGGCCGGTCTCTATCCAAGGCATCCGATTATTTGATAAAATCGGCTGAAAAAAGCCTGAAAAGATACGCTATTGACGGAGCTCACCGATATTACAAAGATGCATTTGAGATTCTGAAAGATAGCCCGGAACATCGTGAAGTAAAAGACCGTTCTGCGATAGAGTTGTTGATTGACTGGGCCCTGGTTTTCTACTATCGAGGAGACTTCAGGCAGTTGACCGACCTTTTATTGAAGCATAAAGAACAAGCAGAATCTTTGGCGGATCAGGAAACAAAAGGGATGTATTATGCCTGGTTAGGGTTCGCCCTATTAAACAGGGGGCGGATATCAGATTCTTTTATAATTCTAACACAAGCGCTGAAAATTGGAGAGGATATTTCCAGCGCGCGGCTCATCGGATACGCCTCTACCTGGTTAACATGGAATTGTGCGGATCTGGGGGATTTTGATGCAGCTATTGGATTTGGTGTTAAGGCCCAGGAAAGCGCCAAACAGTTGGGAACCGATCATTACCTTTATTTTAAATCCCTTGCGGGTATAGGGTACACTTATTTTTATATGGGTGAAGGGCAAAAGGCATTTGAAATCGGGGAGCAATTGATAAATTATGGAAATAAAGTAAATGATGTCAGATGCCTGTCAGTCGGCCATTACATCAAGGGGTATGGATTTTGTGCGGCAGGCAACTTCGACAAAGCCATTAAATCCAGCAAACTGGCTATCGAGATTACATCTGAACCCTTCTATTCCCAGATACCCAAGATCATTCTGGGTTTAAGCCAGATCTTGAGTGACAAATTGCCGGACGCTAAAAAATCTTTATCCGACATTATTGAATTCAGTGAAAGCCATGGTTTTGAATTAGCTGAACTCCCAGCACGCGCCTTGCTTGCCGCTCTTTCAATTGCCGATGGCGAAATGAGTAAAGGATTCAAATATTTAAAAACCTATCGGAATGAATGCATGCAGACTCAGCGCAAGAGCGCTGCAGTGCTCTCCGAGCAAATGCTCGGCAAAATATACATGCAGCTGATGATGGGAACCCGACCAGGTTGGTTTATAATATTCAGGAATATTGGATTTTTAATTCAACATCTTCCTTTTGCTGAAAGGAAGGCTGTATTGCATCTCAAGACCACGATAAACCTGGCTGAAGAAATAGGTGCTAAAGGTGTGATGGCTCAAGCCTGCTTCGACTTGGGGTTATGTTATAAACATCAAAAGCGAATGGACCAGGCCAGAAGATATATTGATAGGGCGATCAAGATTTTTAATAAATGCAAGGCAAAAGGGTACCTGCTGAAAGCTAGGCAGGCACTGGAGTCTATGTCTTAAATGTTGAGAGAATTGCGAGTCAAATGGTTGTCGATCATGCGGGGCGATTTGTCCGGGGCGATAGCGGCTGCTATTATCACCCTGCCGATGTCTATCGGCTATGGAATCATCGCATTTGCACCGCTGGGCGTCGAATTTGCGCCCAAGGCGGCGCTGTTGGGCGTTTATTCAGCCGTTTTTTGCGGAATTCTTGCGGGGGCATTCGGCGGCACTCCGGTTCAGATCAGCGGCCCCAAGGCTCCTCTGACACTGATACTGGGCACCTTCGTGGCCGGCATGTCCGCCAGGCTGGCAGTTTCACCCCCGGCGGTGCTGCAGCCCGAAATCCTCATCGGGCTGGCGGCGGTCTGTGTTGTGATTGCAGGGCTTTGCCAGGTGATATTCGGCTCCCTGGGTGTCGGCAACCTGGTCAAATACGTGCCCCAGCCCGTCGTGGCCGGCTTCATGAACGGGATTGCCTTACTGCTCATCGTCAAGCAAATTCGGCCGATTCTGGGTGTAAAGGGGAGTACACCCTTTATCGACATCGTGCACCATCCGGATCTGATAAGCCCGCTTACAGTGGTGGTGGGTATAGTTACCATTGCCGCCATTTTTATCGCCAGACGGTACATCAAGCGCGTTCCGGCATCGTTAACAGCCCTTGGGGTGGGATCGGCGTTGTATTACGGACTGGCGTATTTTGTGGGCGCTAAGGCCACAGGCAATGTTATCGGCCATCTGGATGTGGGCTTGCCCGCACCGGATGCTATTTTCCAATGGATTCCGGCCCTCGAACAGCTTCCATTGAGTGTGCTGCTGCCGGAACTGCTGGCGACCGGCTTTATCATTGGACTGCTGGCGTCAATGGAGTCTTTGCTGGCTTCGGTGGTGTCGGACAATCTGACCGGATCGCGGCACAACAGCAAAAAAGAGCTGATCGGGCAGGGACTGGGCAACATGGCCTGCGGCCTTTTTGGTGCGCTTCCCGCCGCCGGCTCGATTCCGCGATCGTCGGCCAACTATAAAGCCGGCGGACGAACACGGGTGTCGGGGATACTGTGTGCCGTCATTATTTTTCTAATGATCATATTTCTGGCGCCGGTTGTCGGTAAAATACCGCTGACGGTGATTGCCGGTATTATCTTTGTCGTCGGGATCACGCTTTTTGATCGCTGGTCTCTGAATCTGCTGAAACGGTTGCTGACATCCTTCAAATTTCGCAAGGAAGTGGTTATTGATCTTACCATTTGCCTCATTGTGGCAATTGTCACCATCAGCATCAACCTGATCGCAGCCGTCGCGGTCGGCATACTGATTGCCTCGGCGATGTTTATTGCCCGCATCGGTCGCTCCATTATCAAGCGCAAATATTTCGGCAGCCAGTTTCATTCACGCAAAATGCGCAGCCTGGAACATGCTGAAGCCCTGGAGAACTCGGGGGACCGGATTGTGATAATTGAACTCCAGGGCCCGCTGTTTTTCGGCTCGGCTGAAAACCTGGCCGCAGAAATAGAGAATATGTTGTCAACAATGCAATACTGCATTCTGAATTTCAAGCGCGTCAATGATATCGACAGCACAGGAGCCAACATCATCTTTCAGATTAAAAAGAAAATGGAAAGCGGGAATAAATATCTTTTGCTCAGTCAGTTGAGGGAAAACCCGGCGCTATGGCGTTACCTCGAAGTAATGCATGTTGATCGACTTCTCGAAGAACGCGCTATATTTACTGATACCGATGCCGCTTTGGAATGGGCCGAAGATCATCTATTGGGACAGATCCACAAGAATGAAATATCAGATCAAAAAGTTCATCTTTCACAGTTTGAACTGTTTAGAGATTTTTCGGTAGCAGAGCTGGATACGATGCGAACAAAACTTACCCTTCAAACTTATAGCAAAGGTCAGCTGGTGTTCAATGAAGGCGATGACGGCCGGGATCTGTATCTACTGACCAAAGGTTCGATGACCGTTAAAATCCATCTTCCCGAAAGAAACCGCCACAAGCGCATCTTCACCTATACTTCCGGAATTGGTTTTGGAGAGATGGCATTTCTTGATGGAAGTATCCGATCCGCCAGCGTCTGGGCTCATGAGGACTCGGAGGTGTTGTGCCTGCCGTTCAGTCAATTTGAGACCCTGCGAGTCGAGCATCCCCAAATCGCCACCAAATTGATAACCAACCTCTCCCAGGAACTAAGCAGACGTTTGCGGAGGACCTCAAATCAGGTTCGACTCTTGGAGGAGAGCTAAAAAATCATAGGAATTGTTGCTATTAAAACCTATTTAGAAAGCAATCCTTGGTGGGGATTACCGAAAGGAATCCAAATATGGCCGCGAGTAGAGATTACGGCTACCGCCATTCTTCTCATATTTTAAGATATCCCGATATATCCTAAAACAAAACGATGTCGTTAAATGCTTTCTAGATCACAAAAAAATTTGAATTGCAAAAATTTACGATTTCTTGCCATTATCTAAATTATCGTAATAATACATATATGTTATGGCTATCTTAATAAAATCAAGGAGCCTTTAGTTTCGGATACATAGCAGCAAACACAACCTTGGAGCATTTCTGTGCATCCCAACATATTGTGTTCGCCACGAAAATAAAAAAGTGCAGAATAGAAGTGATGGCCCTATCCAAAGGCAATTAGCTATGAAGCAATATTTAAGACGATTCCCAATCCAAGCCCATAGAAAAGATGCTCAACCATAGGTGAGATAAAGGATCTTACGTTGTTGGGCGCTCTAACCCCAAAGAAGCCCCAACCGAATCCAGGAAAAAGAATGAACAATGGAAAGAGTACTGTTGCCAGCCCCCATAAAAGACTAGAAATCAGGTGATTTTCTTGCATGGGCACATTAAAGGCCAGATAGAACAGAGGATAAGTCAATGCCAGGCTGCCGCTAGTAAAATAATGAAAAGCCCCGCCAACGAGTACCTCATTTTTTACAGGGCTGAACTCATTTATATTCTTATTTACAAAATGTCCACCAAAAATACCCAGAGCCCACCGACCGAGGGCTGCA
>Ga0316189_10001429_pt1 | contig 23674 bp, 27 predicted proteins | sample LowCovwburrow_MG_FD_204930 | JGI IMG/M metagenome (GOLD analysis project Ga0316189, IMG submission 204930) | Coastal sediment microbial communities from Maine, United States - Lowes Cove worm burrow | ecosystem: Environmental > Aquatic > Marine > Coastal > Sediment | place: USA: Maine... | reverse complement strand
AAAATTAATGGTGAAGAAAAGACCCATTACAGTTGAAGAATAAAATTTTAATTTAGAATTGATAAAAAAACCCTGAGATTTAAGCCTTAGGGTTTTTTTGTTATTTATCATTATACTTAGACAATATAAATAGTACTTTAGTGTTTATACATTTAGTACTATTTTTGTATATAATATTTTATGGAAAACTTGATTGATAATAAGATTACAGTGCATATAGCCGATGACCATCAGATTTTGATTGATGGTGTCATGGCGGTATTGGATCTAGAAGAAGATATCGAGGTGGTTGGCTACTCTCTAGACGGGAGCCAGGTTATTGAATGGTTCAGTGAACATAGCTCAGATGTATTGATCTTAGATATCAATATGCCCAAATTGGATGGGATAGGAGTATTAAAAGAATTTGCCACTCATGATGATGTCCCACATGTGGTTATACTTTCAAGTTATGATGATATTAAATTGGTAAAAGAAGTATTAGGGATGGGTGCTAAAGGCTTTGTTCCTAAAAAATCTGCAGGTGAGCATATAGTAAAAGCAATCCGTAAAGTGTTTAATGGTGAACAATATTTTAGTGATGAGATCAAAGAAAAGATGATGAAGACCTTAATGAGCAAACCACTACGGCCTGACGATTCAAGTATAGAAGGCGTATTGATTAGTTCGTTAACTCGTAGGGAATTCCAAATTCTAAAATTGATAGCTCAACAATATACCACAAAAGAGATTAGTGAGACCTTGCATATCAGTGATAGTACCGTTGAAACCCATCGGAAGAATTTAATCAAAAAAACAAATGTAAAAAATAGTGTTGGCCTGGCTATTTTTGCCATGCGGAATGAAATTATTTAGACTTTCACTACCAACTATTATTCCCTAATGAATAAGCCCTATTCTATCATAAAAATTTTCTTTTGCTTGATGCTATTATTAAATAGTGTATCAACGATTGACGCTCAAAGCAAACAGTTGACTAAGCATATTGAAGAAAAGTTAATAGATATCGAAGAGCTAATTACCAATAAGGATTATAATTTAGCCTTATCGAAATTAGCAGATTTAGAGTCGTATAAAGATTATATGGCCTCTAATGAAAATAGGCTTTACATAATTTTAAAAAGAGCTCAAGCTTATTACGGTAATGATGAAGAGGAAACAGCTATGGGTTTATTATTAAATGGTTTAGATGAACTTGAGTTATTGAATTTACCAGAAATGAAGACTAGATATACAAAATATTTAGGTGAGGTTTTTTGGAATTCGAAAAATTATAATAGGTCTATAGAATATTATAGAAAATCCCTAATTTCTTCATTTGAAATTAATGATACCATCAATATTCTTGATTCATATTTCAATATCGGAAAATCATTTGCTGGTAAAGGTTATATTGATTCAGCTGTTTATTATTATAAAATAATAGAGGACTATCCTAAAACTCAAGGAACGGAGGATATTATTGCAAAAAGCTTTAATAATTTGAGTGCAAAAGCAGTTGATATTGATGATTTAGAAATGGCTGAAAAATATGCAAATAAATATTTACAGATTAGAAAGGAACAAAGCGATACGTTGGAAATTGCTCGGGCTATTGTCAACCTTAGCGGAATTGATTACGTAAATGATAAATTCAACAAGGCAGAAAAGTCATATTCAGAGGCATATGAATTGGTTAACTTATTAAAATCTGAAAATGCCTTAAAATTAAAGTCAACTATACTATTTAATTTAGCTTATTCAAATGAGATGCTTAATAAGTTTGAAAATGCCTACAAATATTTAGAAAAAGCCACAAATTTAACGGATAGTTTAGCACAAGCCAATATTGCCAAAAACATTTCAGAAGTAGAAGCAAAATACAATGTAGCAAAAGAAGCGCAAAAGGCTGAGGAGGAGAAATCCAGGAGACAACGAACCCAATATCTTTTTTATGGTTCCATCTTGTTATTCGCGGCCTTATTAGTTTTGGCTTATATATTTTATAGAAATTATCGATTAAAACAAGAAAATGAATTGGATAAAATCGTTAATGAAACACAAATAAAAATAATTAATGCTACCATAGATGCTAAAGAAAATGAACGTAAATCAATTGCAGAAACCTTGCACGACAGTGTTAGTGCTTTATTGTCATCAGCAAATTTACATTTGCAAGCAACCAAGGCACAATTAAAAACCGGTTATCCTCAAGAAATTACCAAGGCTCAAACCATAGTCAATGAAGCATCAGTAAAAATTAGAGATCTGTCACATGAATTGATCTCATCTGTACTTTTAAAATTTGGACTGGCGTTTGCCGTTCATGATATGTGTCAGAAATACTCAAATTCAGAGATTTCATTATTTAGTGATGATGATGGTATTAAGCGTTATGAACAGAATTTTGAAATTAAGATCCATAATATTATTGAAGAACTAGTTAATAATATTTTAAAACATAGTAAGGCTAAAAATGCCTCAATAATTTTAGCACATCGCGATAACAATATGTTAAGTATCAGGATGAATGATGATGGCATAGGGTTTGATGCGAAAAGTGCAAAAATGAAAGGTGGTCTGGGCTTAAGTCATATTGATGCTCGTATAAAAGTGATGAAGGGGGTATTTAATATAGTTTCATCAAAAGACAATGGTACAAGCATTTTTATATTAGTACCTATCATTAGTCGAGAAATCTAGCTTATCTTTTTCCCAATTCAATTACTTCTAAATTTTTAATTTCTTTCTTATCAATATTAAAGCGAAGCATAGTACGAACACTATGAAATCCTTGTTTACCAACTGCACCGGGATTCATATGCAATAAGTCTAATTTTTTATCAGGCATAACCTTTAAAATATGTGAATGTCCTGAGATAAATATATCAGGTGGATTTCTTTCCAGTTTTTCCTTTATTCGAATATTATACCTATTAGGATAGCCACCAATATGTGTCATAAAAACCGTCATATTTTCTATGGTAAATTCATTATCAAGTGGAAATTCAGTTCTAATTTTGGCATTGTCAATATTACCATAAACAGCACGTAAAGGTTTTAATCCAGTAATTGTATCTGAAATTTTTAGATCTCCAATATCCCCGGCATGCCAAACTTCATCTGCTTGTTTTACAAACTTCAAGATTTGATCATCAATATAGCCATGTGTATCTGATAATAATAAAATTTTTATCAATGCCTAAGATTTAATTTATAATTTAATTATGATTTAAAAAAGTAGTGATTGTATATCTTTGCTTTTAGCAAAAATAGTACTTCTTGAGATATTTTATTGAACTTTCATATAATGGGAAAAATTATCATGGTTGGCAAATGCAGCCTAACGCAAGTTCAGTACAGCAAACTGTTAATAATGCTATTTCAAAAATATTGAGAAGTGATATTAATATTGTGGGAGCAGGGCGTACAGATGCAGGTGTACATGCCACACAGATGTTTGCACATTTTGATAGTAAAACAGAATTAGATCCCTCTGAAGTCATAAATAAACTAAATGCCTTTTTACCAGAAGACATTGTTATTCACTCTATTTTTTTAACAGAAAACGAAGCTCATGCAAGATTTGACGCAGTAAGCAGAAGTTATGAGTACAGAATATGGTTGGGTAGGAATCCGTTTTTAATCGATACTACTTGGCAATTGTACCAGCAACGTTTAGATATTGAAAAAATGAATGAGGCTGCCCAGGTTTTATTAGATTATTCTAACTTTAAATGTTTTTCAAAATCTAAAACCGATGTAAGAACTTATGATTGCAAAGTGTTAAATGCTGAATGGAAGTTAAAAGATAATTCTTTAATTTTTTATATTAGCGCAGATCGGTTTTTACGTAATATGGTACGTGCAATTGTTGGTACCTTAGTGGATATAGGTTTAGCAAAAAAAACTAAACAAGACCTAATTAATATAATAAAGAGTGAAGACAGAACAAAAGCAGGATTTTCTGTTCCCGCACAAGGGCTTTTTTTGACGAATGTAGCTTATAAAGAAGAGGTATATAAAAATAAATAAATGGCTGAGAAAGTAACAGGTAAAGTTTTTGATATTCAATTATTTAGGCGACTGCTGATTTATATAAGAAAATATAAATTACATTTTTATATTGCCTTACTCTCAGTAATATCCGGTGCAATACTTGCGGTAATTAATCCTATACTTTTAAAGCAGATTATTGACGATTTCATTACAAATAAAAATCATACGCAATTACTAAATTTTAGTGTGTTAATGTTATGTGTGTTATTGTTAAAGGTAATTTCACAATTCCTGTTTATATATTTTGCAAATCTGTTAGGTCAAGATATTATTAAAGATATTCGAATACAATTATTTGATCATTTGCTACGCTTTAAAATGCAGTATTTTAATAATACCCCTGTTGGAAAATTAGTAACGAGAGTAGTATCTGACATTGAGACCATAGCAAGTATTTTTGGTCAAGGGCTTTTTATGATTATTAGTGATCTGCTAATAATGCTTGTTACGATGACGGTTATGCTTTGGATGAACTGGGAGCTTGCTTTAATAGCTTTTACTGTTTTACCAATACTTATTTATGCAACAAAGATTTTTCAGAAAGCAATGAAATCGGCGTTTAATGATGTTAGAAATGAGGTTTCAAATCTGAATACTTTTGTGCAAGAACGAATAGTTGGAATGAAAATAGTACAATTATTTACCCGTGAAAAAGTAGAATATGAAGCTTTTAAAGTTATAAATGATAAACATAAGAAGGCTTGGGTCAAAGCAATTTGGTATAATTCTATCTTTTTCCCAATAGCAGAAGTATTTCCGTCATTTGCCCTAGGATTTATAGTTTGGTACGGAGGATTAAGTGTTGCTGTTGATAATTATGCAACGACGGGCGAGATTATTGCTTTTATAATGATGAGCCAGGCATTATTCAGACCGCTTCGTCAGATTGCCGATAAGTTCAATACTTTGCAAATGGGAATGGTAGCAGCAGATAGGGTTTTTAAAATTTTGGATGAAGATGCTCGAGAAATTGATAGCGGAAATCTAAAAGCAGACCGTTTACAAGGAGCTATAAAATTTAATGATGTTCACTTTAGTTATATTAAAGATGAACCTGTTTTAAAAGGAATAACTTTTGACGTAGAACAGGGAGAGACCATTGCCGTTGTGGGTGCAACAGGTGCCGGTAAGTCTACTATTATCAATTTGCTAAATCGTTTTTATGATATTGATTCGGGAGAAATATTAATAGATAATATGAGTGTAGACACATATCAATTGAATTCTTTGAGAGATAATATTGCCGTCGTATTACAAGATGTATTTTTATTTAGTGATACAATTTATAATAATATTACGCTGAGCAATAATGCAATTACTTTAAAAGAAGTAAAAGAAGCAGCCAAAGTCATAGGTGTCCATGATTTTATTATGACCTTACCAAATGACTATAATTATAATGTAAAAGAACGTGGGGTTATGCTATCTGTAGGGCAACGACAGTTAATTTCTTTTTTACGTGCATATGTTAGTAATCCGGCAATTTTAATTTTAGACGAAGCAACTTCTTCCATTGATTCACAGTCTGAACTATTAATTCAAAAAGCCACTTCTAAAATTACAAAAGATAGAACTTCAATTGTCATTGCACATAGACTGGCAACCATAAAAAAAGCTGATAAAATTATAGTAATGGAAAAAGGTGAGATTGTAGAACAAGGAACACATAAAGAGCTCTTAAAACTGAAAGGCTATTATAGTAAATTATATGAAATTCAATTTGCTACTGCTTTAGCGAGTTAATAAATTAGTACCTTACCCTAAATCTTCTTTAATAATTTCTATCAATTTACTGGTATCGTCAAATAAGATAAACTCACCATTTTTGATATAAGAAATTTGACCGGTTTCTTCAGAAACGACCAATGCCACTGCATCCGATCTCATACTGATACTAATTGCTGCTCTATGGCGTAAACCAAAACGTGCAGGTATTTTTAAATTGTTGTCAATAGGTAAAATTACACGTGTAGCCGTAATTATGTTATCTTCAATGATAATTGCACCATCATGTAACGGACTATTTTTATAGAAAATACTCTTTAATAAAGGAATATTTACTTCGGCATTCATACTATCTCCAGTATGCTTAACAAAATCGAGGCTATTATTTCGCTCAATTACGATTAAAGCACCTGTTTTTGTTTTGCTCATTTCTTCACAAGAACGTATAATACTTTCAACATCGGTGATCGTTATAGTATCAGATTTCAAAAACTTTAGCTGCTTTAAAACGCCCTTTTTAGTGGCAAAATTTGTAGATCCTACCATCAACAAGAATTTACGGATTTCTTGTTGAAAAACAATGATCATTGCAATAAAACCAACCCCTAGGAATTTACCTAAAATATCACTCAGTAATTCCATCTGTAAAACTTCCGTGAGTTTCCAGATTAAATATACGATAGCGATTCCAAAAAATATATTGATAGCAACCGTACCTCTTATTAATTTATAAACATAATAGAGTAGAAGTGCTACTAGAACAATATCTAGAATATCTAAAATTCTGAAGTTTAAAAAATCTAAAGAGTCCAAACGTTTGGTTTCTGTAAATGTAATAATAATTTATAGTAAATTACAAGAACTGCTTTTTAAAGAAATTAACGATTTAATTCACAGGTTTTTCTAATAAAATTAGGTTACATAAAGTCCAGAATATTGAAATTACAGTAAAAGTAATCAAGAATTATGTCCAGCTATGAATTATTTCTTGAAGCCTCTACTATTTTAATGGCTTCCATCGCTTCTTTAACATCATGTACCCTTAGGATATTAGTCCCTTTCAATAAAGCAATTGTATTGGCCGAAGTTGTAGCGTTTAAGGCGTTATCCATAGTTGTTTCTAACAATTTATATAGCATAGATTTACGGGATAGTCCTGTTAAAATTGGCAATTCGAAAATTTCAAATAAATCAAGCTTATTGAGTAATTCATAATTTTGTTCTAAAGTTTTAGCAAACCCAAAACCCACATCTAGAATGATATCATTTACTTTTAATAACCTTAATTCACTAACTTTTTTAGAGAAATAAAAAATAATATCTTTAATTAAATCTTCATAAGATGTGTGTTGCTGCATCGTTTGCGGAGTTCCTTGCAGATGCATTAATATATACGGTACTTGCAACTCAGCAACAATTTTAAACATGTTTTTATCTAAAGAGCCACCAGAGATATCATTAATCATAGCTGCGCCGGTTTCAATACCTTTTTTTGCTATCGAACTTCTAAAAGTATCAATTGAAATTATGATTTGGGGAAATTCTTTTATTAATAATTCTATTATTGGTAAAATTCTATTGAGTTCTTCTTTTTCATCAATATGTTTTGCGTTCGGTCTTGATGAATAACCTCCTATATCAATAAAAGTAGCACCTTCAGATAACATTTTTTCCGCTTGATGGAGTATGCTGTTAGCATCATTATATTGACCTCCGTCATAAAAAGAATCAGGCGTAACATTTAGAATACCCATGACCCTAGGAGTGCTTAGGTCAATTAATTTACCTTTACAATTAATGTCTTGCATGCTTATGTTAGTAATATATTTATGAAAAAATTAACATGTAATATCTTAGTATTTAGTACCTTTGAATTTAGTCTCTCAGTTCTTCATAGAGAGATTTTAAATGTTTAGCGACATATAATAATAAGGCTACAGAAATGTGGCCTTCTTTATTTAGTTGCTACAGTATTTACCACCTTAGAAATACTTGGAGTCAGATAGTTTTCCATCTTTTTTATAAGATTTTCAATAGAAGAGTTTACAATGAGCATATCTCTATTTGTTTGCTTTAAAAATCCCTCGTTTACCATTACATCTAATTGTTTCAAGGTATTGTCAAAATATCCATGTGTGTTCAAAATGCCAATAGGCTTGTACTCAATACCCAATTGACCTAAAGTTAATGCCTCAAAAATCTCATCTAAAGTTCCATATCCTCCGGCCATGGCTATATATCCATCAACCAGTTTACTCATTTTTACTTTCCTCTTTGACATTTTTCGGGTAATAAGCATTCGGGTAATTTTGGTATGGGCTACTTCTTCATGTCTTAATAGATCTGGAATCACACCAATTACTTCGCCTTTTTTTTCAAGCACGGCATCTGCAATAGCACCCATTAATCCAATTTTGCCACCACCATATACCAAACCAATATTATTTTGGGCTAAATAATAACCTACCTTTTTTGCTTCTAGCGCATAAATGGTATTAAATCCAATACTTGATCCACAAAAAACGGCTATTCGTTTCATTAAATAAACTTATATTTATTGTTGATTGATGTCTGGTAAAAATACATAATTGCATGAAAATATATGCTTAGTTTTTTATAAATTCGTTCGATACATTAAATTAGCTAAATGCAGAAGACAACAGAGCAATATGATAATGTAATTGGAAGGTGCCGCGAGCTTTTTATTAATAAAATGAAAGATTATGGAAGTGCTTGGCGTATTTTAAGATTGCCATCATTGACGGATCAAATTTTTATCAAGGCACAACGGATTCGTCAATTACAAGAAAATGATACACGTAAAGTTGATGAAGATGAGATTCCTGAATTTATAGGAATTATTAATTATTCAATAATGGCTTTAATTCAATTAGAACAAGGGGTAGTTGAAAATCCAGATCTTAATGCTTCTGAAGCAATAGAATTATATGACAGGCATATAAATGAAACTAAAGCCTTAATGGAAGATAAGAATCATGATTATGGTGAAGCTTGGCGTGATATGCGGGTTAATTCATTAACAGATCTTATTTTACAAAAATTGTTAAGGGTTAAACAAATTGAAGATAATAAAGGTAAAACATTGGTTTCTGAGGGAATTGATGCTAATTATCAAGACATGATAAACTACGCCGTGTTTGCGCTTATTTTAATTAAAGAAAGCCAATAGTATGAAATTTATAGTGCATATAGCAAGAGTTTTTGTAGCCATTACTTTTATTTTTTCTGGCTTTGTAAAATTAGTTGATCCTTTAGGTTCTGCATATAAGTTTGAAGAATATTTTGGTGCCGACGTATTAAGCTTAGAGTTTTTAATACCTTATGCTTTACCATTTGCAATATTATTAATTATTGCGGAAATACTATTAGGAGTTTTATTGTTGATTGGTTTTAGACCAAAATTTACTACTTGGAGTTTGTTGGGGATAACACTTATCTTTTTGTTTTTAACTTGGTATTCTGCTTATTATAACAAAGTAACTGATTGTGGCTGTTTTGGAGATGCCATAACTTTAACACCTTGGGAAACTTTTTATAAGAATATAATATTAATAGTACTTATTGCACTATTAGTTTTTAAAACAGAGGTCATAAAGCCCGTTTTAAGTTCAAAAATTTTGAAATTGATTACTTTTGGAAGCCTCTTTATATTTCTATTTATAACCTATCATGTTTTAGTGCATTTACCCTTGATTGATTTTAGAGCATATGCTGTTGGTAAAAATATTCCAGAAGGAATGATCTACCCAGAGGATGCCAAAAAAGCCGTTTATGAAGACACTTGGATATATAGTGTGGATGGAGTAGAAAAGGAATACACCACAGAAGAAAAACCATGGGAAATTACTGGAGCTACTTTCGTGGATAGAAAAACAAAAGTAATTGAAAAGGGTTATGAGCTACCCATCCATGATTTTACTATGGAAAAAGATGATGTTGATTTTACGGATCTACTAATGCAAAAAGAAAAGTTAATGCTAATAGTGATGTATAATTTGCAAAAAACAGATAAAGAAGCCCTTAAAAATATAAAAGAAGTATCTGTAAAGGCAAAACAGAATGGCTATGATGTGTATGCATTTTCGTCATCACCAATAGAACAATATGGCAAAATTAGAACCGATTTTCAATTGGATCTGGAGTTATTATTTTGTGATGAAACAACTTTAAAAACAATCATAAGAGCAAATCCAGGTATTGTAACATTAAATAAAGGAACGATTACCGGTAAATGGAATGCGCTTGATGCAAAAAAAGTAAAATTATAATTTAATTGTCATTCTGAACAAAAAGAAGAATCTTAAAAAATAAGAGGTTACGAATGCGCATAACATGATATAACAAGTTATAAATAATGAAGCAATTACTATTAGTTTTTATTGGAGGGGGTTTTGGTAGTATTGCTCGATTTATTTTAGCCAAATATTTAAATGGTTCATCAGACGCGATTCCTTATGGTACTTTTTTGGCCAATGTTTTAGGAAGTCTTTTAGTAGGCCTTATATTGGGATTAGCTATTAAGAGTGAAGCGTTAAACAGCAATCAAACTTTATTGTTGGCAACGGGTTTTTGTGGTGCATTTACTACCTTTTCAACTTTTGCTTATGAAAATCATGAATTTTTAAAATCGGGTGATTTTATGAATTTCTTTTTATACACCGTTGGTAGTTTTGCTTTAGGGATTGCAGCAGTCTTTTTAGGAATGTTTTTGGTGAAATATTTTTAATCTATCTTACAAATTTAAATATGTATAAATCAGATGCCGAGCCAGTTGAAGTAACATTTTGATCGATAGTGAATGTATTTGAGCCTATTGCTATTGAGCCATATTCGACGCCATCGATAAATATAAAATCGTCATTATTTATATTCTCTATAGAAAATGTATGATCACCTTTAATCAGTCCGTCTGGTAAGCCTTCTGCAATCTCTTCAATGATTAAAATACTATTTGCTTCATCAAATACCCATGTAATTTGACCTCTATCAAGTACAATTTCCGTTCCAGAAATACCACCAGTGATATTGATTAAATTCCATTTTGCACTACTTGGTGGCGTGCTAGAATCGTCACTAATAGAACAACTTAATAATAAAATAGATAGCAGGATAAAAACAATTTTTCTCATAATGAATTACTTTTTGGTAAGATGCTTAAATGTTAAAATGGTTGCGTAAATTTTTATTTTATACTGTCATGTGTTTTAGCAGATTCAGCAACCAATCTATTAATTTCATTTAGTTCAGCAGTAGTTAAATGACGCCATTTTCCAACTGAAGTATCTAATGAAATATTCATAATACGAACACGCTTTAATTTTTTTACTCTATTGTCTAAATACTCACACATTCTACGAATTTGACGATTTAAACCTTGTGTTAATATAATTCTAAACTGATATTTATCAATTTGTTCAACAATACATTTTCTTGTAATAGTTTCTAAAATAGGAACACCATTCGCCATTTTATTTATAAAGTCTTTGGTTATTGGTTTATATACGCTAACTATATATTCTTTTTCGTGGTTATTTCTGGCTCTTAGTATTTTATTGACGATGTCACCATCGTTGGTTAAAAAAATGAGACCTTCGCTAGGTTTGTCTAATCTACCAATTGGGAATATTCGTTTCGGATAATTAATATAATCGATTATATTATCCTTTTCAACACCTGAATCTGTAGTGCAAACAATACCTACAGGTTTATTAAAGGCAATATAAACATAGTCTTCTTTAGGAGTTAAAATCATTTTACCATCGACCTGTACTTCATCACCTTCATTAATTTTTGTGCCCATTTCTGGGACAATGCCATTTATGGTAACTCTACCTTGTTCAATTAATTTATCTGCTGCTCTTCGTGAACAATATCCTACTTCACTTAAGTATTTATTAATGCGAGTAGATTTATTTTCGTCCATTAACAAAATTTTTATTCTTTCTTTAAATAAGCAGCGGCACTTATGCCTACTTCACTCCAAGTTTTACTAACACCATCAGGTCCCTTATGTAGTTCAAAGCATGCTTTGCTAATAGATTCTAAGGCCGATTCAGCTTTGAAGTCATTGATAAGATCTAAAGTTCCCTCTAATTCGACAAGTTGTCCACTAACAACATATGTAATAGGGACTTCTTTAGAAACACCATTCATAGATAAGTTTACATTTCCTGTACCGTCATCATTTAAATTTAATGTTCCAGTTAAAGAAACAGTAGCACTCATTACACCAAATAGTAATTTTTTTAGCTTGCCATCACGTTCTTCATCATCAGAAAATATACTGCTTACCGGTATGCTAAATTGTGTCCCATTCATTGCTTCAACTGCAGTTGGAGCTGCTTTAATGTTCGAGACTATTAATTCTTTGAACTCTCCGTTTACGGCAATTTTAGAGGTTGTTTTGTATCCGGTCCATTTTACTGTAACTGTTTTTGGTTCAATAGAATATTGGGCCTCTTCAATTTTTTTAACTTCTTTTTTACACGCAACATTAAATAAGCTAAAAGCTACTATTAATGAATATAAAATTATTTTTTTCATAATGTCCTATTCTATTTTTCTATGAATTATTTCTTCTACAAGTTTAATATATTCTTTTTTAGCATCTTCTTCAGTAATATCATTTAATTGAAAGATCGCATTCAATTTAAAAGCATTTCTTACGTTATTTTCCCCAGATGGTTTTAAAAATTGAATACTTCTGGTAGCATGCTTATAAAAGGCATATAATTTGAGCATAGTGTCGGGTGGTAACTTTTCTGTCATTGAAGAAGTTATCTCGTATGCTTTCTGAAATTTAGACTCTACTTCTTTCATTAGAATTAAAGCAATTTATACTATTTCGGCAATAACCGTTTCACCACCTTTAGCTTTCTCATTTAAAACAACCTTTATTTTCATATCCAAAGGTAAAAAAATATCTACTCTAGAACCAAATTTTATAAACCCTGCATCTTCGCCTTGTACTACATTTGAACCTTCCGTAGCATAGTTAATAATTCGTCTGGCTAAAGCTCCAGCTATTTGTCGGTATAAAATTTTACCGGCTGTATTATTTTCAACAACGATAGTGGTTCGTTCATTTTCTTCGGAAGATTTTGGATGCCAGGCTACCAAATATTTACCTGGATGGTATTTGCTATATATTACTTTTCCGCTTATTGGGTAACGAGTAACATGAACGTTTATAGGAGACATGAAAATAGAAATCTGTCTACGTTTATCTTTAAAATATTCTTTTTCTTCAACCTCTTCAATGACTACAATTTTTCCATCTACAGGAGCAATTATTTGGTTTAAGTTTTGAACTGTATTTCGTTTTGGATTTCTAAAAAATTGTAAAATCAAAATGAACAGTAAAAGAAAAGCAATTGATAAAGCTTTATTTAACCATAGAATTGAAACAAATTTTTCTATTGCCAAGATAATAGCAACAAAAAATAACATTGCTCCCATGATAATCTTATAACCTTCTTTATGAAACATGTATAATGATTTTTATCTTTTAATTGATTTTATTCAAAAGGTGTTTCCGACATCATTAATTTAAAATAATAATTATTGGCGAAAACATTTATATCTTAATTTTTTATTATAAAAGTAATTAGAACAAATTAATAAGTTAAGTGTAAATATACGTAAACAAAGGCTGCTGAAAATATTATACTATCGAGTCTGTCTAAAAAACCACCATGTCCAGGAATTAAATTACTACTGTCTTTTACTTTAGCTTCTCTTTTAAATTTTGATTCTGTTAGATCACCTAGAACACCAAATATAACAACTATAAGAGCTATTATCATCCAGCTAAGTGTTGTTAGAATAGTAATGTATTTTGACATAAAATATGCAACCATTAACGAAGCTATTAATCCACCTATGGCACCTTCTACTGTTTTATTAGGAGATATTTTTTCATAGAGTTTTGTTTTGCCTAAAGTACTGCCTACAATATATGCAAAAGTATCACTGGTCCAGATTAAAATAAAAATCCCAATAATTATTTTCGGATGGTATGTTCCGCCAACAAATGGAATACTAGTAATGAAAACAAAAGGCATTACTATGTATGCTATGGCTAAAAAAAAATGACCTAACTTACTTGAAGTTAAGCTAACTTTTGGCTTAAATAATTGATAAATAAAAGGAATAAACAGTGAAATGATTAAGAAAAAATGAAAATAATCTGCATCTAAAAAGGATAAATTTGCAAATCTAAAATAGATTAAAGTTGCAACCAGATATACCCAATTATATTTTAGATCAATAAGTTTCTTGAATTCATATAGACAAACTACCATTAATAAGTAAAATACAATATAAAATGATTCTTTTGAGTATAAAATTGAGCCAAGAATAATATTTACAAAGATAAGCCCTGATAGGGCTCTTGTAAGTAGTTCTTTCATGTTATAAATCTTCTAATAAAAGCAAATATAGACTTTTTGCATTAGTGTTTCCATAACTTAAAAAGTCATCATTTACCCTATTTGGCATATAGCTTTTAATAGAACTTATATTTGTTGGAAAATCTTTTTTGTAATTTTTTCGGATACCCATTAAACCCTCACTAGTAGTCTTTACAAGCTGGCTTGTTTTGGCAAAAACGATAAAATGTTTTGATAAATCAGCAATTTTATGCTGGCAAACTTGATTTGAAGAAAATAAAACACTACCATTTTCAGAAATTAAATGTTCACAGGTAGAAAAAAACGGACTGTCTGTCTTAATATTCGAATGTCCATTAATACCAATTATTGTGAGAATTTTGTTTAGATCATCATTAATACAAAGGACATCTTCCCAATTATTTTCATCAATAATATTTAGTAAATTTTGGTTAACTTCTTCTTTATTCGAGCAGTATAAAAATTTACCCCCTTTTTTTATGAAATTATGTACGAAAATGTCGTCCAAAGAAAGGTTAGAAATGTCATTACTTGGTTCTAAGTAATCTACTTCCGTAGTTTCTTTTTTAGTATTAAATAGTTTTTTAAAAAGATTCATACCGCAGTTTATGAATTACTCAAAAGTATGAAATTACTATAAAATTAAGCGAATTCTGTTGAAATCTCGCCTTCATTGTTTACATCTTTCTCATCGATTGAAGTTTCCTCTTTTGTTTCAGCCTTCACAACTTTTTCGGCCTTCACAATTTTTTTTGCCAAAGGATCTTTTACGAAAGGTCTTTGTCCAAATATTCTCTCCAAGTCGTCACTAAATATAACCTCTTTTTCTAATAATAATTTCGCCAGAACGGTCAATTCTTTTTTGTGTTTCTTCAAGATGGCTTGAGCACGAACATATTGAGCTTTAATTAATTTTGAAATTTCTTCATCTATTAGTTGAGCAGTTTCCTCACTATAAGGTTTAGAAAAATTATACTCAGACTGTCCGCTTGAATCATAATATGTTATGTTCCCTAACTTCTCGCTTAACCCATACACAGTAACCATAGCCCGTGCTTGTTTCGTTATTTTTTCAAGATCACTTAGGGCTCCTGTAGAAATTTTATCATAAATTATTTTCTCCGCAGCTCTTCCTCCTAAAGCGGCGCACATTTCATCAAGCATTTGCTCTGTACGAACAATCATACGTTCTTCAGGTAAATACCACGCAGCACCTAAAGACTGTCCACGAGGTACAATCGTTACTTTTACTAAAGGAGCGGCATGTTCCAGCATCCAGCTAACGGTAGCATGACCGGCTTCATGATATGCGATGGTTTCTTTCTCTCTTTGAGTAATAATTTTATTTTTCTTTTCCAAACCACCAACAATTCTATCAACAGCATCTAGAAAATCTTGATGATGTACTGCTTTTTTATTTTTTCTGGCTGCAATTAAGGCAGATTCATTACAAACATTGGCTATATCAGCTCCGGAAAAACCAGGAGTCTGTTTTGATAAAAATTCAATATCTACATCCTTATATAATTTCAATGGTTTAATATGAACTTCAAAAATTTCCTTTCGCTCATTCATATCGGGTAAATCAACATAAATCTGTCTATCAAATCTACCTGCACGCATCAATGCTTTATCTAAAACATCTGCACGATTGGTTGCAGCAATTACAATAACATTTACATCAGTACCAAAACCATCCATTTCTGTTAATAATTGGTTTAAAGTATTCTCTCTTTCATCATTACCACCTGTAATATTATTTCTTCCTCTTGCTCTACCAATAGCATCAATTTCATCAATAAAAATAATGGAAGGTGATTTTTGTGCTGCTTGTTTAAATAAATCTCTTACACGAGAGGCACCAACACCTACAAACATTTCAACGAAATCTGAACCTGAAAGCGAAAAGAAAGGTACTTTTGCTTCGCCAGCAACCGCTTTTGCTAAAAGTGTTTTACCTGTACCTGGAGGTCCTACTAATAATGCTCCTTTCGGAATTTTACCTCCTAATTTTGTATATTTTTCCGGATTTTTAAGAAAATCGACTATTTCTTGAACTTCTTCTTTTGCACCTTCTAAACCTGCAACATCTTTAAAAGAAGTTTGTACTTTTTGATCTTGATCAAAAAGCTTCGCTTTAGATTTACCAATATTGAATATTTGTCCACCAGCACCTCCACCGGCTCCACCGGCAGACATACGCTTCATGATAAATATCCAAATAGCAATGATAAAAACAAACGGTAATAACGGTAAAATAATATCCCAAATACTATCTTGAGATATATTTTTAGTATCAAATATCAAGGAACGTTCTGCTTTTTCAGTTCTTAGCTTGTCTTCGAAATTTTTAAGATCACCAATTTTATATACATAAAGCGGATTCTTATCATTATAAAATGGGCTTGCCGTTTTCTCTTTGTGTTTGCTCTTTGCTAATGCCTCTTGTTTAATATAAATTTGAGCGATATCATCATTGGCGATAACGATTTTTTCAATATCATTATCATTGAGAATGGTTTCAAATTCATTTTCAGATAATTCAGTAGTAGCTAAATCTGCACTATTGAAAAATTGATATCCTAATATTAAAGCAAATAAAATTCCATAAACCCAATAGAAATTGAATTTAAATTTGAATTCTTTGAGTGGTTTATTATTGTTTTTATCTTGACTCATTTAAGTGTTTTAATTATTATATTTTAGTGAGCAGTCTCTATTATTGTCGTCTTTGCATCACCCCAAAGACTCTCAATGTCATAAAATTCACGGATTTGTTTTTGAAAAATATGAACAACCACATTCACATAATCTAATAAAATCCATTCAGCATTAGCCTCACCCTCTACATGCCATGGTTTATCTTGAATTGCTTTACTAACAGATTTTTGTACTGAACCAGCAATTGCATTTACTTGCGTATTTGAAGTGCCCTCACAAACAATAAAGTAATCACAAACAGTATTTTCAATTTCTCTTAAGTCTAGAATGCTAATATTTTCTCCCTTAACCTTTTCTATTCCTTTAACAATTTCAGTAATCAACTGATCTGTGCTAGCTTTTTGTTTTGTCATTCAACATCTTTATAATTACCTGCAAATGTATTAATTTTATGATTATTGATGTGTTATATTTGCAAAATATATATGAAGATTGTCAAACTTAATGCCATTAATTCTACTAACACTTTTTTAAGGGAATTGACTCGAGAAGCTGTAGTTGAAAATTTTACAGTTGTCATAACTGAAAATCAAACCAATGGGAAAGGGCAATTCGATAATAAATGGACTTCAGAGGCGGGTAAAAATCTTATTTTCAGTGTTTTATATAGATTTTATGATTTAAGCGTGGAAAAGGCATTTTATTTAAATTGTGCTATTTCACTGGCGATTTATAAGGTCTTGAGCGAATATCATAAAGAAAAGTTAAAAGTTAAATGGCCAAACGACATTTTGTCATCTACTAAGAAGTTATGTGGTATATTAATTGAAAACACTGTCAGTAATGGTAGAATAACAAGTGCTATTATTGGTATAGGTTTGAATGTAAATCAAGAAAATTTTCCAAAAGACCTGTTAAATGCAACATCATTGAAATTGGTTACGGGAAAAGAAATTGATAAAGAAATCCTATTTCAAGAGCTATTAGATGAAATTCAGCAACAGCTTAAATTTGTTGATAATAAACAATTTACTCTCTTGCAAAAAAAATATGAGCAGGTCCTGTACAAAATAAACCAACCTGCAATGTTTTGGAATATTCTTAATGGAAATTTTTTAGGAAAGATCTTAGGTGTTACCAAGCAAGGAAAATTAATCGTTGAATTGGAGAATGAAACTATCGAGATCTTTGATTTAAAGGAAATAAAGTTTATGTAAGATCTGCAATATTTACACTTAATGTATCAATGAATTTTTGAAGTGGACTTTTAATCATCATACTCATCATCATATTGAATTTACCATTAAAGACAAATTGAACATGACTAAAGCCATCATTACTTTGTGTAATATTACCAGTTAGTGTAAATGGAAACTGGTCATTAGCAGAAGTTAAAACTACCTTTTCAGAAGTTATCAGTTCATGCATTTTAACCTTTATGACTGGCATACCTTGTAGAGCAAATAAAAAGCCATTGTCTCGCACTTCAAATTTATCAGTATTTTCAGGCATTATTTTTTCAAAATTTTCAACTTTGGCTAAAAATTCAAATATATAAAGACTAGATTTTTGCACACTAACTTTTGGACTTTCTAAATTCATTTTAAAATATTATTATTGCCACTCACTTGGGTTTTCACTCCATTTTTGCAGCGTTTCTAATTCGTTTTTATTAATATAATTTGTATCAATAGCTTGTTCTAACAAGTGATTATAATCACTTAAGGTGGTTAGTTCAACCTTAGCTGATTCAAAATTTTCATCCGCAAAACTAAATCCGTAAGAAAAAATAGCAACCATACCTTTTACATGGACATCAGCTTCTCTTAAGGCCTTGACCGCATTTAAACTGCTCTTACCAGTACTAATTAAATCTTCAATAACTACAACATTTTGTCCGCTTTCCAAATAACCTTCAATTTGATTCTTACGACCGTGCTTTTTGGGTTCTGGTCTAACATAAATAAAAGGAACACCTAACTCTTGGGCCACTAAAACTCCAATAGCAATTGCACCGGTTGCAACGCCAGCGATCACATCTGGTTTACCATACTTATCTTCAACTATTTTAGCAAGATTTTCACGCAAAAAATTACGAATATTGATATATGAAAGCGTAGTTCTATTATCACAATAAATAGGTGATTTCCAACCCGAAGCCCATGTAAAAGGATCATTGGGCTGCAGTTTAATAGCTTTGATTTGTAATAATAGTTCAGCAGTTTTTTTTGCCGTATTTTTGTCTAAAATCATGCTGCAAATGTATACAATTTTTATAAATGATAATCCAATTTATTTGACTGATGAATTCATTGAGGATGATAAAATCAATTTTTTTAACTATGATGAAATTAACCTAAGCGAAACTTTAAATAAGCTTGAAAAAGGTGAGTTGAGTTCGATCTATTTTTACCATACTAATTTGAATTATTTATGGAGTGATTTTAAAGATAATTTTAAGATCATTGAAGCGGCTGGAGGTATTGTCTTTAATGAAAAAGATGAATTGTTATGGATCTATAGAAATGATAAATGGGATTTGCCAAAGGGTAAAATTGAAATAGGAGAAGAAAAAGAAATAGCGGCTATTCGTGAAGTTCAGGAAGAATGTGGGATAAATGAGTTAATTATAAAAGAATTCATATCGACAACTTACCATCTTTATAAACACAAAGATGAAATAGTATTAAAATTTACTTATTGGTATAAAATGCTAAGTAATTCTAGGCAAAAACTAATGCCTCAAATTGAAGAAGGAATTACCGAAGTAAAATGGGTTTCAAAATCGAATTCATTAAAAAATTTAAAAAACACCTATCAAAATATAAAGTTAGTTCTTTTAAAATTGTAAATAATTAATATTCAGATCAAAAAAATCTAAATCGAAACTTTGCTAAAAAGCAGGGTTTTTTTAATAAGGAATTTTAGGCATTGAGCTAGTGAAAATAGGTTATATTTGCCGACTTTTAGAACAAAGTACTATGACAGAGTTTATTAGGAAACGCACCAAAAATGCTAAAAATGATATTTTTAGCGGAATAACAGTTGCATTAGCACTTGTACCGGAGGCGGTTGCATTTGCTTTTGTTGCAGGCGTTGACCCATTAGTAGGTTTATACGCTGCATTTATGATCGGTTTGATTACCGCTATTTTTGGTGGAAGACCTGGTATGATCTCTGGTGCTACAGGGGCCTTAGCAGTAGTTATGGTAAGTTTAGTTTCAGAGGGAAATGCGCTTGGTGCAGAAGGAGAAAATTTGGGTTTATATTACTTATTCGCCACCGTAATTTTAATGGGTCTTATTCAAATGTTGGCAGGTATTTTAAAGCTTGGTAAGTTTGTACGTTTGATTCCGCATCCTGTAATGATGGGTTTTGTAAACGGATTGGCCATTGTGATTTTCTTATCGCAGTTAGGAATGTTTAAAGAAACAATTGGTGATCAAAAAGTATGGATGCAAGGATCTCAGTTATGGATTATGATTGGTTTAGTTGTCTTGACTATGGGGATCATGTTCGGTTTACCAAAATTGACTAAAAAATTACCCGAAGCTTTAATTGCTATTTTGGTTGTTTCAGCTATTGCTATTTTTGGAAATTTTGAAGTAGCCACAGTTGGCAGTTTTATTAGTGATGGTGGTGGAGAAGGCTTAAAGGGTGGTTTGCCACAATTTCAATTTGATATATTTAATAAAGTACCTTTCAATTTAGAAACCATTAGATTTATTTTTCCATATGCTTTGATTTTAGCAGCGATTGGTTTAATAGAATCATTAATGACCTTAAATTTAATTGATGAATTAACCGAAACTCGTGGTAATTCGAATAAAGAATGTATTGCACAAGGCGGTGCAAATATAGTAACAGGATTTTTTGGTGGAATGGGTGGTTGTGCAATGATTGGTCAATCTTTAATTAATATAAAAGGTGGTGGTAGAGGAAGGCTTTCAGGTATTGTGGCTGCATTGGCATTATTGGCATTTATATTGTTTGCTTCTGGTATAATAGAGCAAGTACCAATTGCAGCATTAGTTGGAGTGATGTTCATGGTAGTTATAGGAACTTTTGCTTGGAGTAGTTTTAGAATTTTAAATAAAATACCGTTGAGTGATATGATCGTATTGGTTGCGGTTTCAGCCTTAACAGTAATATTTGACTTAGCGATAGCTGTAATTGCTGGTGTAATAATGAGTGCTTTGGTGTTTTCATGGGAAAATGCAAAACGAATACGTGCACGTAAGCGTATGCGTGAAGATGGTACAAAAGTATATGAAATCTGGGGGCCACTATTCTTTGGTTCTATAATAGCTTTTAATGAAAAGTTTGATGTAAAGAATGATCCACAAAATGTAGAAATTGACTTTGTAGAATCCCGGATTAGTGATCATTCTGCATTAGAGGCTATATTTAGTTTGGTACATAAATATGAAGCAGAGGGTAAGAGTATTAAGTTAAAACATTTAAGTGAAGATTGTAAAATATTAATGTATAAATCGAGTCCTAAATTTAGGGAAGTAATTATAGAAGCGATTGATGATCCACGTTATCATTTAGCTGAAAATCCTGAGGCGTTTACCAAAGGTCTTTCTGAGTATAAATTATAATAAAAACACACTTTAAACTGCCAAAACTTAAGGTTATTCTATTTTACCATCACACTATCAGGCACTAAAATGCTATAGTTTCCATTATTTCTAATAACGTCTCTTACAATAGATGAAGAAATAAATGAGGTTTTGGCAGCGGTCAATAAAAACACCGTCTCTATTTTCGATAATTTTCTATTCGTATGTGCAATTGCTTTTTCAAATTCAAAATCGGCAGGGTTACGTAAGCCTCTTAAAATAAAATCAGCATTAACTTCTTTGCAAAAATCAACGGTCATTCCTTTATAGGTCATTACCTTTATTTTTGGCTCAGTTTTAAAAGCTTCTGTTATAAACCGCATACGTTGTTCAAGACTAAACATATACTTTTTTTCTGCATTGATACCTACAGCTACAATAATTTCGTCAAATAAATGCACACCGCGTGAGATAATATCGTAGTGACCTAGTGTTAACGGATCAAATGATCCTGGAAATATTGCTCGTCTCATTTTTTACTGTTTATGTGTTTATCTGTTTAATCGTTAATTCGATCAAATACACAAATAAACGATTTAACAAATTAACCTGCTTGCAAAGCAGTCTTTATCGCGCTGCCAAATAAATTTTCTAAAGAAATTCCAGATTCTTTTGCCTGTTGAGGCAATAAACTTTCAGTTGTTAAACCTGGTACTGTATTAATCTCTAAAAAATAAGGTTCATCACCAATAAAAATGTATTCTGCTCTGGAAAACCCACTTAAATTTAGAACCTCATATACTTTTTTAGCTGTACTCTTCAAATTTTCTAATTGAATTGCAGAAATTCTTGCAGGAGTTATTTCCTGTGATTTTCCTAAATATTTTGCTTCATAATCAAAAAAATCGTTTTCTGAAACTATTTCAGTAGGTGCCAAAACCATTACGCGATTCTCATATTCTACAACTCCAATTGATACTTCTATTCCGTCAAGGAAAGATTCTATTAAAATTTGATGATCTTCCGCGAAAGCGACATCTATAGCTTTCAAAAGATTTTCTTTTTTAGTAACCTTTGAAATACCAAAACTTGAACCTGCATTATTGGGTTTTACGAAGCATGGCAGACCAACCTTAGCAAGAACTTGATCAGGGTCAATTGTGTCGCCTTTATCGATATAAAAAGAAGTAGCTGTATTGATATCATATTCTTTAACAACACTTAAGGTATCACGCTTATTAAATGTCAACGCCATTTGATAGAATGGAGCAGAAGTATGCTTTATCTTCAATAAGTCAAAATAAGCTAGAATTGTTCCATCTTCACCAGGATGTCCATGAATTGCGTTAAAAACACAATCAAAAATAATATGGCTCCCATCAAGTTTAAAAGAAAAATCATGTTTATTAATAGGGTATTCAATATCGTTTACGAGAGCAATCCATTTATCTTTTAAAATATGAACTCGATAAGCGTTATACTTTTCTTTATTGAGATGTTGATAAACTACGTTTCCACTTTTTAAAGAAATTTCAACTTCCGAGGAATAGCCTCCCATGATAATGGCAATATTTTTTTTCATTTTTCAAATTACGATATAAACAAATGTATTGAATATTTAAAGGATAAAAATATGTTTTATATTGTTTTTTTGTTTAAAACTGATTCTTTTATCTAAGCTGGCACTCATATTTTTTAATTAAGTTTGTGCTTTAAATAAGACAAAAATGCAATTATTAAAATATTTAAAAAGCAAAATTTTTATACGTACAGTTATATCGATACTTGTTGTTTTTATCATCGGTATTTTTTTAGTAATGAAATTTTTAAGCTATAAAACAAATCACGATCAAAAAATAGGAGTGCCAAACTTGGCTAAAATGGGGTTGGATGAAGCAGATAAAACTTTAGAAGATTTAGCTTTAGATTTTGTTGTGATAGATTCGGCTAGTTTTAACCCGGAGTATCCACCAAAATCTGTTATTGAACAAAACCCTGAAGCAGGTGACTTTGTAAAAGAGGGCAGAAAGATATATCTAACATTAAATCCTTCTAGTTATAGAAAAATTGTAGTTCCAAATGTTTTGGGTAAAACAAAAAGACAGGTAGAGACACAATTAAGGTCGGCAGGATTTAAGATTGGTAAATCGACCTATATACCTGATATTGGTCGTGATGTTGTAAGAAAACTACAATATAATGGTAAAGAGTTAAAGGCAGGAATGGCAATTCCTAAGAATAGTGATATTGATT
>Ga0316189_10001428_pt1 | contig 23680 bp, 21 predicted proteins | sample LowCovwburrow_MG_FD_204930 | JGI IMG/M metagenome (GOLD analysis project Ga0316189, IMG submission 204930) | Coastal sediment microbial communities from Maine, United States - Lowes Cove worm burrow | ecosystem: Environmental > Aquatic > Marine > Coastal > Sediment | place: USA: Maine... | reverse complement strand
TAAATGCAGGATTACTATTCATTGTGATTTCTCCCCTTTTTTAAGGGCTTTGTTTAATAACTCTCAACCATCAATACCTCAAGTTAACACGTTAACAAAATTAATGATACATGAAGGCATTGAAATAATTATTTTTGTATCATGTTATCGTCCTTGCTAATATTCAGCCTATTGCCACTGTACCATCCCTATCTAAACTAAAAAAGAAGCCCAAACGGCTGCATTCATCCCACTGAACAGAAGATAAACTCCTAAACAATGAAATATTCACGATGACCCAGACTGAATCCACTGAGCAACTAATCACCCGCATCATTGACAATGGGCAGGTTAGCTTTCAACAAATTTTAGTTATCTCTCTATGCCTACTATTTAATATGCTGGATGGGTTTGATATCACCGCCATGGCAGTGGTGGCAAAAACTGTGGGTCAGGAGCTCTCTCTATCTGCCGATAGACTCGGATGGATCTTTAGTTTTGCTTTGGCCGGCATGATGATTGGGGCAATGTTACTGGCACCGCTGTCTGACCTTATTGGTCGTCGAAATATGATCATCGCCAGCTTGTTATTAGTCGCAGTTTCCATACTACTTACCGCACGCGCAGACAGTCTCAGTGAATTTGTTATTCTGCGTTTCTTTAGCGGTTTAGGTGCAGGCGCCATGCTGGCATGCCAGGCGACCTTGGCTTCTGAGTACAGCCCAGACAAATACCGCGCACTATCGGTTGGCATTGTGACCGCTGGTTACCCTATGGGAGCAATGATGACCTCAGTAATTGCTGGCTATGTTATGCCCGATTATGGCTGGCGTGGCATGTTCTGGTTTGGCGGCGGTGTAACCCTGCTAATGACCTTGGTGGCAATATTACTTATTCCAGAATCGCTCAAATTTTTATTTGAACGCCGCCCAGCTAACGCCCTTGAGAGAGCTAATCGAATACTGACAAAACTCAAAAAGAGTGTGCTCGCGGAGCTGCCCGAGATTCACGCCGTTGAGATACCCCCCAGTAATTTATTGGGTAACATGCGCAACTTATTGCACCCTAGCGTCAGGTCCACAACCTTAATTTTGTGGTCGGCTTTTTTTATGTGTTTTGCAACCTTGTATGTACTTATGAGCTGGATTCCACGGTTGGTTGAAGACGCTGGACATGGTTTTCAAGTGGGGCGCGATGCGTTTTTCTGGTTTAACTTTGGCGGTGTAGTTGGCATCCTTATCATGGGCGTACTATCCACTCGTTTTGTGTTAAGCAATGTGATCGGTCTAATGGCCCTAGGCGCAGCCATTTGCATGGTGGTTTTTGCGTCTATCGATCTTACATTGTCACTAATGATGGGCTTAATCTTTCTGATTGGTGTACTGCAGCAAGGCGGCTTTACCGGCCTATACGCGGCAGCTTCTAAGGCATATCCTACCGCGATCCGTACCACCGGAATCGGTTGGGCTATCGGCCTTGGACGCTCTGGCGCAGTCATCGGACCCGTCATCGCTGGCTATTTAATCGCCGCCGACTTCAATATGTCGAGCATCTTTTATTTATTTGCAGCACCCATGATTGTCGGCGGTTTATTAGCCTATACCTTGAGAATTAAATAAGGGGGCCAAGCTGTTAGTACCAAACTATAATCCTACTTAGTACGCATTGCTCTAACGAAGATTTTTAATTGCTTCAACCATCTAAACATAGATTAGCAATAACCTACTCAACCGCCTTCAGCTTTAGGCAATACTGCTTGGACACACGCCATAGCGCACCTTAAATGCTCGGGAAAAATGCGGTGCTCCAGAAAACCCAACATGATACGCCACGCTTTCTACCGTCGGCTTAGTTTCATCGCGCCCAAGCAGCAAATCATGCGCTATAGCCAGTCGCTTGTTCAAAATCATTTCATGAATAGATTCATCCTGATCCTGAAATAGTTTATGCAAATATCGCACTGAGATTCCTTGTGACTCCGCAATGCGGCTGTTGTTAAGCTTTGGATCCAATAGATTATTGGTAATAAAACCTCTAATACGGCGCATTAGAGCCTCTTTTACACAATCACTTTCAGCTAGGTTATTTTGAAAGACAGTCGAACTGAATGACAGCGCAATAAGGTTAACCAAATTCTCCGATAACAACTCACTGGGTTCGGATTCGGGCGACCCTAATTCACCAACCAAGGAAAAAATAAAGTCTTTTAATACCAAGCCCAAACCCGAATTGGCATTCATGCTAATGGCTGCATACTTCTCCGGTTCAATCAAATGTCTTGCCAACACTTCCCTTGGCATTTTTATAACAAATTGATGAAATGCCTCATCAAAACTCAGCGAATAAGGAGCAGTGCTATCATACAGTGCAAAGCTGCCGGGTAATAACAATGCTTCTCTGCCATATTGGCTAACAACACATTGTTTCTCCATTTGGAAACTGATTAAAAAATCATTTTCACCGGCTTTGCTAATTTGCTCCAGTGTACGCTTTGCTATTTGCGGATTGGATAGAACTTCCGAGAATTCAACATCGCCCAGCCCTATTCCACCCCGTATGGCTCCATCAAATTCAGCAACGCTTTTGTCAGGGTGAGGATCACAAGCCAGTTGCACATACTCATTGCTAATCATTTCCCGCCAATAATCAAAGCGATCATAGCCACGATGGTCAGCAATGTCTTTCTGGTAGCCGTTTTCTATGATGAATGACAAATGAGGAAACCTCCTATCGTTTTACAAATGATATTTGAAAAGCACTGAATACAAATGATTATCCTACAATCACTTTTTAACAGTAAACTACTATCAAGGCTTAGAGTACTAAGAATTGAGTGAAATGTAGCTTTTTTGGTGCTGGTTAAGAGAATTGATTTCATAGTCGGGATTCTTCTTCAATTCTTGCAACTAACAAAGGCTCCGGCTCTAATTATGTTTGCGTTTAGTTTCTATGCCATAGTGCAAGGGTTCTACGAAGTTCCTTTAGCCACGTGTTCGTTGTATTCCTCCATAGAAATTGTACCGCCTTCATCGTCTGCCCGGCCTATATCATCAGGATGTAAAACCTCTTGTAGCGCATCTATTTTTTTCCACGAAGGAAAAGGCTGATCACCATTTATGTTTGGTACATATTTAGATGTTTCTGTGCGTTTGTGCTTATGAATATAGCGAGCACAGTTGTAAAACACGCTTGTAATGTCAATTTTGACTATCATAGTCGCGCCAGGAAAACGCTTCAATAAATCAGAATCATTACTCAATACCGCTTTCCCCTGTACTCTAACCCTTAATGGGTTTTGTTCAACATCAATGAATAGTAGACCAACTTTATTCGTTTCTGAAATGTTACCCATTGAAAAAAACATTCCATTACCATCATAATTCGGAAAAACTAATTCCGTTGGGCTGACAACGTGTACAACACCAACTGGTCCTCCTTTATATGAAACAGTGGGTTCGCCTTTAGAATTAACAGTAGAGAGAAAAAAGAAATCTCGACCCGAGATAAAATCTATTTGTTCAGGTTGTAATTCCTCACTAACAATCGCACTAACCACAGCGGCGGCTAGGTTGGCGCTATCATTGTCAGATTGCAGTTTTCTCTGCGCATTTGTAAAAAACTCATTGAGTTCCATAATAGTCTCCTAACAGCGGTTATTTTGAAGCCAACACACAATGCAAATAAATCATTTGGCTTTGATACTACGATTTCTAACAGTACTTGTTGAGTAAACCAAAAAGGAAGTATAAAACGTTCAAAAAACGGAATCACTCTATAGTTTTAATACACTCTTTATGTTTCTTATTGCTGTCAAAAGGCCGATAAGTTTAACGTGTTCAACACCTTTTCAGATGAATCTATTTGATAAAATGCTGCTGCTCAACTGGCTCCTCTCTTTTATCAGAACTATCAGACTCTACAACCAAAAGCTCAGGTGAGAACTCTTCGATTTTAGGTTGAGGACACTTATTTAACTGTAAACGAGTCACATCAGGGCGTGAATAATGCCCCACTGGATCATGAAAACATTTGGCAATCTTAATTGCATTCATATCCAGATCAGCGACCAATAAGCCTTCTTCGTCATGCGGCAATTTATCACATAACGGTTGGCCATCCGGGCCAACGATCATGGCATGGCCTCCGCCTTCGCTCATCAGGGCTTTATGCACATCGTTTTCAACCATTAAATCCATCATTTCTTTAGAAATCACACCACAAGGCGCGATTACAAAACATTGACCTTCAGCGGCATACACCTGGCTTGCGGCATTGTTCAAATGCGGGCCTAAAGCATAGGCTTCGGGATAGACTGAAAACGCAGGCCAAGCGGCCACATGAATCTGCTCGTGCATGCTGTACATGGCGTACTTACTTAAGGGCTGCAGGTGCTCCCAACAGGCCAGTTGGCCAACACGACCTATATCGGTATCGATAACCTGAAAGCCGGAACCATCGCCGTCACCATAGACGGTGCGTTCCATGTGCGTAGGCTTAAGCTTTCTGCGGCCACAGAGCAGTGAACCATCCCGACCAAACAGAAATTGTGCAATGTACAGTGACGCATGATCACGTTCACTTGCGCCCATAGACACATAAATATTGTTTTCTTTTGCCGCATCAGCAATCGCATTAAAGGCATCGCTACCCACTTCAAACGAATTATCGTGATAATCCACAAAATACTTCATATTAAGTGCGGTGGAATTTAACCAGATATACCAGGGGTAGCCGGGTATCCAGGTTTCCGGGAAGCCAATAATATCGCAGCCCTGTTTAGCGGCATCCTTGATATATTGCTTTGCTTTTTTGACACAACCGTCGAGATCCATAAACACGGGGGCGGCTTGGACGGCGGCGGCTTTGACTATCATTTTCTGTCCTGACATTGAGTACTCCAACTACTTTGTTTTCATGACCTTAAAAAGAGGTGTATCCAGCCTCGCTGCGACTCTGATACACTTCGATACTTCATACGACGTTAAATAATTTTGACTTAGAAGTTATATTTAACAGTCACACCATATTCACGTGGACGATTAACGTTTGCTTCATGGAAACCAAGACCAAAGTTAGAGTCACCACTTTCTATATAACGTTCATCAGAAGCGTTATCTACAAACGCTCTTACACTCCAGGTTTCATCTGCACTGGTGTAACGCAGAGATAGATTCCACTCGTCATACGACTCCTGGAATAGAAACAATGAATTTTGTGCATCATTGAAAATATCGCCCTTATAGGCGTAATCAACACGCAGCGCCAAAGCATCACCACGCTTTAATGGCAAGGTGTATTCAGCACCCAAACTCAATGAATTTTCCGGCGTGTTAACTAATGTTGCCGTTGCTGGATCAAGCGTTAATGACAGGCCTGGAATATCTCTAATCGAGGTATATTCTGCATCGGTATAGCCATAACCTACTTCAAATAATAAGTTATCCGTTACCAGGGCGGTTAACTCAAGTTCCAAACCCTGGATGTCAACGATTCCCGCATTAGCCGTAATCGGGCCACCCAACAAATCAAAGAAAGTAACTTGTGCATCTTCGTAATCACTACTGAAAGCAGCCGCATTTAAACGCACACGACTATTTGAACTCTCCCATTTCACACCCACTTCATGAGTTGATAACAACTCTGGATCAAAGGTGAGTGGTGCTGGCTGAGTCTCTACATATCGCAGTACAAAGCCACCGCTTTTGAAACCTTCGGAGTAGCTGTAGTAAAGCAGTGTGCCATCATTCAATGTGTAATCTGCACCTAATTTAATTGAGGTTTCATCAAACTTGGTTGATTCAACACCGCTACCATTACCAACGATTGGCAGAAAGCCAAAAACTGTTGCACCATTCTCATCCACAGTCGGAGGTGTTGGAAATGGGAAAGGCGCACCCGCCGCATTGGCTGCAATATATTGAGTGTATTTAAACTCTTTCTCATCTTCGGTGTAACGAGCACCCAGAGTAAATGCCAGAGCATCACTTGCATTCCAGGTTAATTGCGCGTAAATCGCTTCACTACTGTTCTCTACATCGGCAAAGTTTCTAATCGCTGCTGGAAAACCAAAGCTCAAATCAGCCGCTGGTAAGAAAACCGGAACAAATACATTATCCGTGCCTTCTTCATTAAATGAATAGAGGCCGGCTGCGTATTTCAATTTACCATCACCAATATCACCCGTTATTTGCAACTCATGGCTAGTTTGCTCATGATCATAATCTGGGTTTAATGTTTCGGTAATCGCCAGTGGCGAGTTATCTGGGTCACGATTAAATGAACCGCTAGTTTCACGATATGCACCAATGTATTTTAGATCCCAGTCTTCGCCATGCCAGTTGGCGGTAAACGCTAAGCCATCAATCGTTAGATCGGTACCCGAGACGCCGGTACCAAAACTAATATCATCGCCCGGTTTGGTTACGTATTGAGCGAGATCAGCAAGGCCTGCAGGGATGCTTCCGAATGCAGCTAAACCATAACCAACGGTACCCGCGCCTGGGGTAAAACCAACGACTTGCGACCCTGCACTGGCTTCATCAATATTAGTATGGTCATAACTTAATTGAAAATCTAATTGATTCGATGCTTCATAAACAAAGTTAGCACGAAATGCCAATTTGTCTTCATCGCCTAACTCATCACCAACTAATACACGGTCAATAAAGCCATCACGTTTTTTGCTGGATAGTGCAAAATTGGAACGAAAATTTTCGCTAAAGGGCACATCAATTGAGGCACGCACATCTAAACGATTGAAATCACCTACCGTAACTTCGAGTGCCCCTTGCAATTCTTCAGCAGGCTTGCGTGACGTGATACTGATCGCACCGCCAATTGTGTTCCGGCCAAACAAGGTACCTTGCGGTCCACGTAATACTTCGATACGTTCAATATCCAATACGTCCAATACACCGCCAGCTGAACGTGATACATAAACACCATCGACATAGCTACCTACACCTGGATCAGTGGTTAAACTGAAATCGGTATTACCCACACCACGAATAAATACCACAGCTCCGGAAGATAGCCCACTTACCGGCGAGGTCGTGTCAAACACAAGGTTGGGGGTGAAATTAGCCAGGTCCGAAATATTATCAATACCTTTCCTCTCTAGCGCGCTGGCGGTAAATGCTGATACCGCAATGGGGGTACTTTGCAAATTTTCTGCACGCTTTTGTGCGGTCACTACAATCTCTTCAAGGGTTGCAGTACCCTGTGCTTGGGCAGACCCGCTGGTGAACATTAACACAAACCCCATAGCAATCAGTGGCACCGAATATTTTTGTTTTAGATTCATTTTTTCACTCCTCTTTGACTATCAATGTAGAAACGATAATCGTAATTACCATCAATCGATAAAGTATAAGGACTCGGCCCAAACAACAGCCATGACAAAATAGGCACTACCTACTGTCATTTCGTGCACAGCTGAATATTGGTGACAATCTAAATTTCACTTGACCGAAACATGGTTAAAAGGTTTCAACAGATTTGCTTTGACAGAAAGGTTTAGCGAGAACTCAATGTTTCTGCATCAGAATCTCTGTTGCTACAACTAGATCTGAGATGATTTGATAATGAATTGATTCTTCCGGATTTTAAAACAATTCATCCTTGCCATTAATTGGATGTAAATGGATGGTTAATTGGATATATGTTCAATACAAAAACACTCAACATTAGTAACGAAATGCTGTTATTAATCGCTGGGATAGATGGATTCAAAGGCGCTTGGCAAGCGATTGAACGCATTGCGCCAGAACGTCTATCTAATTTACGCCGTGTTGCAACCATCGAAAGTATCGGTTCATCTACGAGGATAGAGGGCGCAAAACTATCAGATCGCGAGATTGAGGTCTTGGTGTCTAATCTTGACATTCGGTCATTTGCAAGCAGAGATGAACAAGAAGTCGCGGGTTATGCGTCCGTGATGGATACAATATTTGAGCATGCCAATGATATTCCATTAACCACAAATTATCTCAAGCAATTGCAGGGTCAACTGCTTCAATATTCAAAGAAAGACACGCGACATCGCGGTGAATACAAGACGCTCTCGAATAATGTAGAAGCCTTCTCGCTTAATGGTCAAAGCGTCGGTGTTGTTTTTGCAACAGCAAGCCCCTTTGATACGCCGCGGTTTATGGATGAACTTTTTGAATGGACTGATGAAGCATTTCGAGAAAACTCACTACATCCCTTGTTAATAACAGCCATATTTACTGTGGTGTTGCTGGAGATACACCCTTTTCAGGGCGGTAATGGACGGCTATCACGTATTTAGACAAGCTTACTTTTACTGGAATTAGGATACAGTTATGTAACTTATAGTTCACTAGAAAGTGTGATCGAAAAAAGCAAGGAAGGTTATTCCCTTGCCTTACGCCAGACCCAAAGCACAATCAGAACTGACTCGCCCAATTGGCAACCTTGGATCATGTACGTCTTAAAGTCTCTGGATGAACAAAAACAAATTCTGGAAAACAAGATCACACGTGAACGCATAATATTAGGTGATTTACCTATATTGTCCGTCAAAATCTTGGAAATAACACGCGAGCATGGCCGAATAACAGTAAGCAACATAGTCAAGACCACTGACACAAACCGACACACAGTTAAGGACCAGATTAAATCATTGCACCGAAATGGCTTCCTTGAAAAACATGGCGCAGGCCGTGGAACATGGTACTCCTTGGCCTGACACTTCAATTTAATTTTCCGGTACCTGAGTAAGGTCACCGATCCTAGAACAACCACAGCTCTGAAATAAGTACGCTATTTATCAGGCACTAACGCCAGCACCCGAGTTGGGCTGCCCGAGCCATTTTCAATCTTCAGAGGAGCAGCTAGGATTACCGCGCCCGTTGGTGGTAGTTGATCCAGATTACACAGGCTGGCTAGACCACATTTATTGGCACCATGCATCATAGAATGGCAAGGAAACATAGGCTCTTGACCTGAGGCCTGTCCGGCGTCGGTGCCTACGGTTTCTGTGCCTACGCCTAAAACGTTACGCTCTTCGGCTAGAAATCGAACCGCATCTGGATCCCAGCCTGGGGTGTTTGATCCATCGTGTTGAATGTTCAAATAGTCTTCATTGTTTAATTTTGACCAGTCTGTGCGATACAAAAACCAGGCATTCTCGGCGATTTGGCCGTGCTTAGCCTCCCACTTTTTAATGAAGTCGACTGTTAATAAAAAGTTATTGTCCTCGCGGGCCTCTTTTACCGCGTCAACCACATAAGCGGGAGCAAAGAAGTTTTCTATCGCCAGTGTATCGGTAGCGTTATTCGGATGATCCTTGCCTGTCACCCAATGAATGGGAGCGTCGAAGTGCGTGCCGGTATGTTCGCCGCATTGGATATTATTCCAATACCATGCTGGGCCCTTATCATCATACTTAGATATTTGCTGCTTACTGAACGGCCATGATTCGCCCCATTTATACTGTGACGGTAAAGGTAGCAGTGGAGTATCTTCATTTAAGGTGCGAGTTAAATCTACCACCCGAATGTTTTTGGACGCAATGGCGGTGATTAGGTTTTCAAGAACATTCATATTTAGGCATTAGCTACTTAAGTTTTAATTTCAATTTTAGAGATAGATCAGGATCGCGCCTAGATTAGCATCACAATTAATTAAATCGACACGTTTATGATGAATACGCCAGAGGTTATCCACTCTGATCAAATCATGCTTATAGGTTCCAGCGTAAAGCACCTGCTTATTATTGGAATAGACCGCGCAATGAAAATTTGAACGAACAGTCATTTTATCTTCGCTTTTATTTTGGGCTTCGCCCTTAACTATTCGAATATTGCCAATGATATGCGAACTTCGAATCGGTAAGTCTTTGGATGCAGCGCGCGGGTGTTTGAGATTGCGCCGTCGGATCTCCATAATCGTTCGATCATCGTAAAATAGCGAAATATGATTTAGAGGGTCTTCTTGCTCCGGCGTGACTGGCATCCAGTAAGTGCCATCTTCGGCATACAGTTCAAGCCATTCATCTAGATCGGCTGAATCGAGCAAATCTGCTTCTTTATACAACAATTCAGTCACTTCTATCATGCGCTCAGAATGGATCATGATGTGGCCTCCTTTTGCGCTGTCTTAGGTGAAGACATTCCTGCCGACGAGGACCCTGACAGCGGTGCCCCGGTCATGTAGTGCTTCCAGGCTCTGAACTGCGTCCGCATATCAAGGTCACTGGTGCCGACATTGGTAAGGCGATCCCCGTGGTCTTCATCATCACCAAAATTGCGGTGAAACTCTACCCAATCACTGGCCTCAGAAAGCAGGCCTTGTTGCACGCGTGTGTAGACGGCCAAGTCATCTGAGCCCACCATCGAGCCATTGCAATTAATTAAGCGCGAGTATAAGAGTGTTCTTTGGAACATTGATTCGGGTGCGCCCTTTAATCGGAACGAGTAGGTTTCTATAATCGTTTTATCTACCGAGATTGGCCGAACCACACGAATGTTTTGTACCGCCGACTTAAACGTCACCGAAGGGTAATACAAAGTATTATGTGAATTGTAGCCAAGAATTTCATCGGTTCGCTGTTCGCCGTACGAAGCCACCATCGCTGCTTTGTACTCTGGATCTACTGAGTAGTCCGCATGAATGCTGGTCTTGCCACCATCAAAATGGTGGCCATAATCAAAGCCGGTTATGCCGGTGTCCTCGTAAACTTCATAGGACGCACCAAACGGCGGAATGATTTCCGCTTCTATGCGATGCGGCGAATCTTCTGGTAAGCTTGCAATGTACGTATTGGCCGAATCAACCACAGACTTATGCACTACCATAGGGTGCATGGTGTCATTTAGGTTCTCAATAAACAGTTTCCAATTACAGTCGTGCTCAAACTTTAGTACTCCACCAGCCTGCTCAACTTCGCCTTCTGGCGCACGATCACATAGGTTATCAATGGTGACCGCTGAAGCACCTAGCCATGTCGTCAAGTCCGCCATGTCTGGGCTTAGGGTTGCGAACACAAAGCCACGATACAGCTCAGTTCGAAATGGTTGCATGCTGTATTCAGGGTCAGCTTTATCAAAGCCAGTGCATTCATAGCCTTTTTGGTGTGGAACACCAACTAACTGGCCGTTTAGCTTATAGGTCCAACCATGATAGGCGCAGGTAAACCGCGCATTCTTGCCGCAAGGTTTCTCCACCAACTTAGCGCCTTTGTGGCCACATCGGTTGTGTAGTACATGTACTGAGCCGTGCTTATCGCGCACCATCACTATCGGTTTGTTCGCAAAATCCATAGTCACATAGCTACCAGCCTGTGGCACCTGACTCTCATGGCCAATAAAAATCCACGACTTGCCCCAGATTCGTTGCATCTCCAGCTCAAAGACCGTTTGGTCTGTATAAACCAAGCGATGTACTTTGGTATCTTGTACCAATTCATCTAATTGTTGATCGCTATATGTCATTACTATTACCTCATCTTATTTAGAGGGCTGAGTTTTGCAACGCATGCCTAAAGCGCTACGCTGCCCAAACTAGACCCGCCACAGACCATCAATGTTTGGCCGGTTACAAAACTATTATCAGAATGCATGAAAAAACTCACCGCGCGCGCTACATCATCCGGCCTGCCGATACGTTTAACCGGTATGCTCTGCGCCAGAGCTTGCTTGGTGTCACTACCATCTTCCACTACTTTGTCGAACATCTCAGTCGCCTCTATTGGTCCAGGCGCTACCACGTTGACGGTAATGCCATGTTCGCCGAGTTCAAGTGCCCAAGTACGCGCCATGGCTATCATTCCAGATTTAGTAGCGCTATAGCTGGTGCGGGTTTGCAGGCCTAGTGCAGCTCTGGACGAAATCATAACGATACGCCCGTACCCTTCCCGTTTCATATTTGGCAACAATGCCTGAGTTAAGGCAATAGCTGAGCCCAGATGAACCTGAGTTAAATAATCCAAATCCTCAAGCTCAACATCTTCCAGCAAATTTGCACGAATCAAGCCTGCATTGTGAATAAAGCCAGTCACCTTGAAGTTACTAGCGATGGACTTGGCAACGACTTGTACCGCTGAACGATCACTTAGATCGATCTCTATATTGTACAAATCTGCATGTTCAAAAGGTGCGGCTCTACGCGACAAATTGACCACTGCATAGCCTTCGTTCAGCAATCGCTCACAAATAGACTTGCCAATTCCAGTGCTACCACCGGTCAATACTATTGTTTGTTTCTCGCTCACTGAATTTCCTCTTTATGGTTGAAGCCTATCATTGTAAATACTTACCGAAGCCCAAGCTTTTCAATGATAGCCACCCGCTGGCTTACTTGCCTAACGTCAGTGTCGGTAGAAACCGCAACCAAAACTGATTTATAAGTGGCATCCGATTGGGTAAATACTTTTATCGGTGATCCTTTGGGCAAAGCCTCGGCTAAGCTTGCGGCATTCTCAACTCCTTGAAAAGTATACGCCGCTAAATGTACAAACATGCACTGACCTGCCACCTGCACAGTAGCAATTGGCCAAGGAGCATTATTTATCTTTCGCTTAAAAAATTCCCATTGGCTATGATGTAATTCTGATGTGCTTAAAATAATGCCCTCATTGGGAGTATCTCGCCAAAGCAGCTTATCACCGAGGCAATTCAAACAACGCTCGCGTGACGGATAATTCACCGTATGGCATTCATCACAATGTTGTAATTTCAGCACCCCTTGGTAGTTAGCAGCACTAAACGATTCGCCTATTAGGGTACGCGCCTTGGGTGGCTTGGGGTTTTGTCTAATCCAAGGTTTTTCATAGGTCAGCAAGCGCCGTTTGATATGTTTACTACCCATTTGATTGTCCTCCCCCTAACCTGTTCGATGAACCATCACTTACACAGGTATCACTAGTCGCCATAATTGCCGCACCGGAACAAAGACCACGATCATAATTGATCATGCCGTAGCCACTGGCTAGAGCATAGCGTGCGTCTACTACTTGGTTTTGTTCTGATTGCCTGGTCAGCTGCCGAATATTTTCGACAACCCCCATGTAACCCGCAGCCGCTCCAGCCTGGCCAATCGATAATTGGCCACCACTTGTATTGTGCGGTAGTTTTCTGGGTTCTGGCCCAGAGGCATCAAATCGCAGGTCGGTGGTTCTTACAAATTCTGGTCCGTCACCTTTTGCACAAAAGCCCAAATCCTCAAACTGCATCATGCTAATAACAGGATAATCGTCATAGGTTTGTACAAGATTGATGTCGCTTGGCGTGATACCTGCATCGGCATACATTTGAGGGGCAAACTCTGTCCAGCCACCGCGTATTTGTACGTCGTCTTGAGAATGCGCATTGTGTAATTCACCCGCCGCAAGAATAAGGCAGTACGGCAGCCCTAACTCTTGCGCCCGCTCAACACTCATCACCAAAAACCCTTCACCACCAGCGCACGGCATTACGCAGTCAAATAGGTGTAACTGACCCGCTACAGGTCTTGAATTAATGTACTGCTCCATACTCAAGGTTTTGTGGCCAAACAAGGCGGGAGGATAATTATTCGAGTTATAACGCTGCGCTACGGCAATGCGCCCAAAGTCTTCACGGCTTGCCCCGAACTGATCCATGTAGTGCTGAGTGATCAATGAAAAGGCCGCATTTGGCCCACCTGCTCCATAGGGAAATGCAGCATCTTGAGTAAATGTGCTGAACTGGCTGGTCATTACCTCGAACGAACGATGCCCCGCAGCGTCTCCACCAATACATGCCACAACATTGGCGTCGCCACATTGCACTGCTCTAGCGGCACGGCGTAGTGCAATAACACCGGAGCACCCACCATAAGGTAATTGTTCTATCCAACGTGGTGCAATGTCAAAATTCTGCGTCAGCGTTATCGCACTGTCGACACCTAGCGAAAAACTAGATATCGCAAAGCCATCCACGTCTTGTTTGGCAATTCCAGCTGTTGTTATTAGTTCTCGTAATACGCCACCTATATACCAAGGTGCGCTGCGTGAATCATCTTGCTTCTTATAGGCAAAGGATACTGGCACTGTTAACGCTACGCCAGAATATGAACGCGCGCCGTCAGCAATACCGCTATTTGACTTATTACTCATTTCTTTTTCAGGGCACGTAGATCAAAACAATTTGTGTACGACTCAATAGACTCAACGATTTCCCTCGCCAGTTTTTTAAGCTCTGCACGCTGTGGTTTATTTGATGCGGTTAACGGCAAGGAATCCAGAAACACCACATAACCGGGTAATTTATAATACGCCAATGACGCACGAGCGTGCTCTAAGATTTGTTCAGCCAATGCCCTCTCTTGTAAAACGTTATCTTTTAAAACCACGCAGGCGAACACTTCATCACCGCGAATTTCATCTGGTACGGCGGTTACAGCCACCTGATCTAATTGCGGATTTAGGCTAAGAGTAGCTTCAACCTCTAAGGCTGAAATATTCTCTCCACTACGGCGGATCACATTTTTTAGACGATCTACAAAATGCAAAGAACCGTCCTCGCCTTGGCGTAAAATATCCCCCGTATGCAACCATCCATCCTGCCACGCCTCGTCGGTTGCCGCTTGGTTTTTATAGTAGCCCGAGAAAAAACCCTTACGCGGATTATCGCCTTTGGCGCGCACCAAAAGCTCTCCAGGCTCACCTAAAGCAACTTCGTCGCCGGCTTCATCAAGTAACATTATGTCTAAATTTTCAGGCTGTTTACCAATACAGGAAGTACCAACGTGACGCGGTTCTACAATGGCGGTTATACAATTACCGCAACCGGTCTCGGTCATACCCCAGCTTTCAATCAATGGAAAACCAAAACGCTGTTCAAACGGAGCATGGTGTACCGGGTTGACTCCGGCACCAAATCCAAATTTTACTTGTCCATTAAAGTCATCCTCTGCTTGTGCTGGCATGTTTAGCAATATGGCTGGCATTACACCTAGATAGTGAATCACCGTAGCGCCCGTTTCACGAATTGTCTGAGCCCAGCTTCTTGGGTGAAATCGATCAAGTTGTATTAGGCAGCCGCCCGTCATCATCATGCCCATAGTGGAGCAGGCCATGGCATTCATATGCACCAAAGGTAGGGGTGTGGCGAGTCTTTCGACGCCTTTTTCTAACCTACAATAACCCTCTGCGTCACGGTACCAAGCGCCGCTACTTAAAAAGTATTGGTTACTAAGCAAACAGCCCTTAGGCTTACCGGTACTACCCGAGGTGTAAAGAATGGCGCATTCAGTTTGTAAGGAAACCTGCTGTGACGAATCACTCCTCTCTGCGACATCATCTTCACGCGAAAGTACAACCGAACTTATTTGGGTATTTGAAACCACCGGAAATTGTAAGCCTGCACCGGCAACAGCATCTCTCAGCAGTGGCAATTTATGCTCAAAGCCAACAGCCAGCTTTACATCGCTATGGCCTAATAGGTAGCTTACTTCCTCTACCATGAGTTCAGAGTTAACCGGCACCACGCAAACACCAAGAGCATTAAGGGCAAACCAGTGCTGGAAGAACTCTGGCTTGTTTTGTAAAAGAATAGCGACACGATCGCCCACTTTCAAACCAGTCTCACTATATTGATCGTGTAGTTGATTGCTGCTATTGAGTATTTGTGCGTAGCTCGCGTCAAACGGCTGCTCGACAGGTTCTGCCGAGCCTGAATCGGCCGACATAGCACTGGCGGGAATATGCAAAAAAGGTCGCTCGGCATATTGTTCTGCCGATTCTAGCAACTGCTGATATACACTTATAACTGCCATGGGATTTGATAAAAATCGTTAATCTGATAATATATGAATATTCATATTAATTGAAAACCGAGAAGAATGCCAGAATTCACGAACAACTATTTGGGTTATTTGCTTGCACGCTGCAGCTACGAAGTTAGCGCAAAATTCCATCAGAAACTAAAAGAGGAAGGCGTGCCGGTTATCACCTGGCGGGTTTTATCATCGATCAGGCAAGACGCGGATACCGTCAACGAGCTTGCCAAGAAAGTACTGGTCAACCAATCAACCTTAAGCAAAGCACTTGACCGCATGGAACGCGATACCTTGATAAGTCGGCAACGCGACCCCGAATTTCGTAGCAAGATAAATGTCGAAATTTCCACACGGGGCAAAAAGCTGATTGATAGATTAATTGATATAGCCAATCAACATGAAGAACAAACCTTTAGTCGCTTAAGCGAATCAGACATGCAAGAGCTGCGCGGTCTACTACGCAAACTGATCGATCTCTAAAATTTTCTAGCAACTCTTAATAGAAACTAACAACAGCGCATTGCAAAATATTATTTTAAGTATAAAATAATTACTTTAACCCTAAAGTATATTTATTCAGCGAATCGACCATGTGGCGCCCAGAGCAGAGAATCAAATACGAGGCAGATCCTGGAGTTTGGCCAACGTTAGCGCAAGCCAAAGACGCCCTATTGTTCCAGCCTTTGCAAATTGGACGCTTAAAGCTTGAGCAACGAACTTGGGTTCCCGCTATGGTGCCTTGGCGCTCAAACGAGCAGGGAGAAGTAACTCAAGACGTTCTCGATTGGTATGCCCGATTCGCCGAAGGCAAGCCTGGCGCGATTGTGGTAGAAGCCACTGGGATAAGAGACATTCCTAGCGGGCCGCTGCTAAGAATAAGCAATGACCGCTATATCCAAGGATTAACCAAGTTGGTGGATGTGATTCGCAAAGCAAGCGATGGTGAAACCAAGGTCTTCATTCAAATCATTGATTTCCTGTCTATACGAAGACGTCCTGATCGAGAAAAATACTTAGGCCAATTTCTTGTGATCAGAGAAACACACAAGCAGCGTACCAACGAAGACGACGAACAAAAGGTTCGACAGGTTTTGTTGGAAAAAACCGATGAAGAGCTGGCAGAAATTCTTGAACCAAGAGAAATGGAGGCGCTGAGCCACGGCTATCGAGAACGGGTAATAGATACTGAACAGAGCGAGATAGCCGATTTACCTCAGCAACTCCCCACGTTATTTTCAGAAGCAGCACAACGCGCCGAACAAGCCGGTTTCGATGGAGTAGAGCTGCATTATGCGCACGCCTACACTATGGCCTCTTTTCTATCGCGCACCAACACGCGCACCGATGCTTATGGTGGTAGTCGAGAAAATCGTGTTCGCCTTCCGCTCGAGGTGTTTCATAAAGTAAGAGAAGCCGTTAGCGATGCATTTATAGTTGGCTGCCGATTCTTAAGCGATGAAATTGTCGAACATGGTTCAAACGTTGACGATGCCATTTATTTTGCCAATCAATTTGCTAACGCGGGCATGGATTTCATATCTGTATCACGCGGTGGAAAATTCGATGATGCCAAACAGCCCAAAGTCGGTGCAGCGGCCTACCCCTACACAGGCCAAAGCGGCTATGAATGCATGCCACAATATATCTCAGATGAACAAGGTCCGTTCGGGCGGAATTTGTTGCCGAGTAAACGTATCAAAAAATCATTACTGGAAAATGGTTATACTATTCCACTAGTAACCGCTGGAGGCATCCATAATTTCCAACAAGCCGAGCAAGTACTAGCACAAGGCCAGGCCGATATTGTTGGGTTCGCCCGACAAGCACTGGCTGACCCAGACTGGTTCAAGAAAGTTAAAATGGGCAATGGTGACGAGGTCACATTGTGCCGATATAGCAATTACTGCGAAGCACTTGACCAAAAACATAAACAAGTGACTTGTGAGTTATGGGATAGAACCAATCTCGATGAACCAAACATATCAAAAAGCTTCGACGGAAAACGCCGGCTTATAGCACCCCGTCAATAAGTCAACCACATCATGAGATTCATTAACTGCGAGATCAACCGAAATTATGCATAAAACTCTACAACCAGAAGGCTGGGAACGACCAAAAGGCTATAGCAATGGCATGAGCGCCACTGGCAACTCTATCTTTGTCGCAGGTCAAATTGGCTGGAACAAAGACTGCGAAATTGAGTCAGATGACTTTATTGAGCAATGTCGCCTAGCTTTACAGAACATATTAGCAGTGCTTAAAGAAGCTGAGGCTGGGCCCGAACATATTACGCGCATGACCTGGTATGTCACCGACCGCCAGGAGTACCTAAGTCGGGGCGCAGAATTGGGCCAAGTGTATCGAGAACTAATCGGCAAGAACTTTCCTGTCATGAGCGCCGTGCAAGTAGTTGCCTTGATGGAAGATCGAGCACAGGTTGAAATAGAAGTGACCGCCGTCAAGCCAGACTAGCGATATGGTTATGAATTTAGTTATTTTCGCACTGTAATTTCAAAACCCTAATATCTTCACATGGCCGAAAGATCATTTAAGAAAGAAGTTCTCAAACTACGGGCTGGCGAAGGTGAGGTTTTCCGTGGCGAAGGCATTCTCGCGGTAACCAAAGCTCTATTACAGTCTGGCGTTTCCTACGTGGGCGGTTATCAAGGTTCGCCCATCTCACACCTGATGGATGTGCTGAACGACGCGCAAGATATTTTATCAGAGCTTGGCACCAGTTTTGAGACCTCTGGCAGCGAAGCAACCGCAGCCGCTATGTTGAGCGCATCAATTAATTACCCCCTACGTGGCGCTGTTACCTGGAAGTCTACGGTTGGCACAAATGTTGCATCCGACGCGCTTGCAAATCTAGCATCCAGCGGAGTTACCGGCGGCGCCATGGTTATTATTGGTGAAGACTACGGTGAAGGTTCAAGCATCATGCAAGAACGCACCCATGCCTTTGCTATGAAATCGCAGATGTGGTTGATTGATCCTCGGCCCAACATGAGCAGCATTGTTGATTCAATCGAAAAAGGCTTTCAGCTTTCCGAGGCCAGCAATACGCCGCTGTTTTTTATGATGCGTATTCGCAGCTGCCATGCGACCGGCGAGTTTATTGCCAAAGACAACCAAGCCCCTGAATTTACGCCTGACAACCCTGTAGTTCCCAAGCGCGAGGCTGATAAAATCATTTTACCGCCTAACGTTTATCAGCAAGAGAGAGATAAAATTTCTGAACGCTGGCCGCGCGCCATCGAATTTATAAAACAGCAAAAAATGAACGAGTTTTTTGCTGGCAAACACAAAAAACTTGGCATCATCATGCAAGGTGGTTTATACAATACCGCCATACGGGCACTACAAAGATTGGGCTTGTCGGATGTATTTGGCAACACCGACATTCCCCTATACGTCATGAACGTGACTTACCCCTTGGTGTCAGATGAACTGATTGAATTTTGCGCTGACAAAGAGCAAGTCTTAATGCTAGAAGAAGGTCAGCCAGAATATATAGAACACAATGTACACGCAATTCTTCGCCAATCAGACATTGCCTGTAAGCTTTACGGCAAGGACATAATGCCCAGAGCTGGCGAGTACAGTGGCAGCGTAGTGATACAAGGTATTTCTGATTTCTTACACAACACCGACCTTGCTACAGAGCTTCCTACTATGGCTTCAATGGTTCAAGGTCTAGACCAGTTAAGCTCCGATAGTTTAGTAGACAATGTGCCGCCGAGGCCAGCAGGGCTTTGTACTGGTTGCCCAGAGCGCCCTCTGTTTAGCGCCATTAAACAACTGCAAACCGAAATGGGACCATTCCATATCAGCTCTGATATTGGTTGTCATTCCTTTGCTACTCTACCCCCATTCAATCTCGGTAATACCATCATGGGCTACGGCCTGTCATTGGCCAGTTCATCCAGTATTAGAAATACCATTCCGCATAAAGCAATCAGCATTATGGGCGACGGTGGCTTCTGGCATAACGGATTAAGCAGCGGCGTAGCAAGTGCGGTGTTTAATAAACACGATGGTCTGCTTATAGTCATCAATAATGGTTATTCAGCCGCCACCGGTGGTCAAGACATTCCATCGCTGGTTCAGCCGAATAAGAATGTGGCGGCCACAATTGATGCTGAACAGGCCAAACGCCAAGACCAACAGCCTATTGAAGATGCTTGCCGTGGCGCGGGTGTTAAGTGGATTAGAACCATCACCACTTACGACATTGAGCGCATGAAAGACACGCTACGCGAAGCTCTAACCAGCGACCAACCTGGGCTTAAAGTAATAGTCGCTGAAGGCGAATGCATGTTGAACCGTCAACGGCGCATTCAACCAATCATGAAAAAATCAATCGCGGATGGCAAGCGTACACTACGCGCCCGCTTTGTAATTGACAACGATACTTGTACTGGTGACCATGCCTGTATTCGCATTTCAGGTTGCCCATCTCTAACCATAAAAGACAACCCAGACCCATTACGCCAAGACCCCGTTTCTTATGTAGATAATAGCTGTGTCGGCTGCGGGGTCTGTGGTGACAATGTGCACTCAGCCGTACTCTGCCCGTCTTTCTCAAGAGTTGATCTGGTGCATAACCCAGGGCTTGGGGATAAACTATTAAACGGAATTCGTCGTTCTTATATAGGCTGGCTGCAAAACCGAGCACAGAAAAAACAAAAGAGCCTGAGCCTCTAGCGGCTGATTTAGTGATGACAGACTCCAAAACACAAACAACTAATATCGTAATCGCCGCTCTAGGTGGAGAAGGCGGTGGCACCTTAGCTTCGTGGATAGAGGATGTAGCCTATAACGCCGGTTGGTTTGCACAGACCACATCCATTGCTGGTGTGGCGCAACGTACTGGCGCAACCATCTATTACATTGAATTGTTCCCGGGAAGAACCGACTCAACCGCCCAACCTATTTTGTCTATGTTTCCTGCAGCTGGCGATATTGATATAGCAATCTCATCCGAAATTGCAGAGGCAGGTCGTTTAATTCAAAGAGGGTTTTGTAGCAAAGATAAAACCACCTTAGTCGCCTCTAACCATCATGTGTTTGGCATCACAGAAAAGATGGTATTGGGAGACGGCGGCATAGACCCGATTGAGATTACCAAGGTAGCGCAACAGCAATGCAAAAAGTTAGTCAGCTTTGATATGCGCGAACTGTCCGAGCAAAATGATACCGTAATCAGCGCCTCTCTTTTCGGTGCATTGGCCGGCTCCAAAGCCCTGCCCTTTGCCAAATCAGAATTCGAGGCAGTAATTTCTGCATCGGGCAAAATGGTTGACAACAATCTAGGTGCCTTTAATGCGAGCTACAACAAAGCTATAGCACCAAGCCTAACGGTGGAAGCTAGTTCAAACAATGCAGCTAATGCCATGACTGCATACACAGAGTCAGCGCAACAAGAAGCAAGCGCTCAGCCCTTCGTTCTCCCTACAGCCACCACCCAATACGGCACACAATTGCTAAGTTGCATAGAAGAGCATTTCCCAGCAAGCTGCCATGAGTTTCTCTGCTTAGGTGTAGAAAAGCTACTCGATTACCAAGACCCCGAATATGCTCAGAAATACTTGGATAAAGTAAAAGAAATAAGTACGCTGGATGACGGCAGTCAAGACTATTTACTGACCAGAGAAACCGCAAGGCATCTCGCGCTGTGGATGAGTTACGAAGACACAGCAAGAGTAGCGCAAATAAAAACCAAAGCCGCAAGACAAGACAAGATTCGAGATGAGGTGAAAGCCGAACCAAATCAACTTCTGCACATCACCGAATTCTTCGCGCCAAGATTAGAAGAACTCTGCCAACCACTACCGGCTGGACTAGCAAGAAAAATTCTAGCCTCACCCACCTGCCGTAAGTTAGCTGCACCGTTCACTAAAGGAAAACGCCTACGCACCGATACCATTTTCAGCTTCACCCTATTAAGGATGATGGCATTCACCAGTAAGTGGCGACGCAGTAGTTATAGCTACGCTGACGAACATAGGATGATTGATAACTGGCTTGAACAGATCAAATCCTATGCAGCAAGTGATTTATCCGCAGCCATCGAAATCACCAAGTGCGCAAGAATAGTCAAAGGCTACGGCAAAACCAGAGAACGAGGCACTGAGCAAATAGCTCAGATAATGGAGCTCTGTGCCAGTAAGGGTTTAACAGCTTCAGAGATAAACTCGTTAGCGGCGGCGGCTTTGGATGATGATGTTGGCGAGAGTTTTTATCAGCGGATTGCTGCTATTCGGGGCTAAGAGAAGATACTTGAACGGAAAATTATCCTAATCACAAGCTCTGGAATAATGGCTTGCACCTACTCTTCACTCTACGATCAATGGCGATCAATGCGATCAATGGGGTCAATGGGGTCGGTCAATGGGGTCAGAGTCATTGATCACGGTCAATGGGGTCAGAGTCATTGATCATAAAGCATCTCTCGTAAACCGTTATTACATTCGTTTTATCCTGCTGCAACACCATATTTGGGTGTGTCATACTTAGGGCTTCAAGTGTAAAAAGTAACCACACAGGATGTCCGAATGAACAAATCGGTTTTAATATGTCTCGTATTCTTTATCGCCAACATTGCAAATGCCAATGGCACTGAAACTTGGCAATGTGCGCTGGATTTACAACAAGGCGACAAGGGCAGTATGACTCTTGAGCTTTCAGACACAGTCATATCGGGCAGCATTAATATTGATCGTAATGGCAGCGAGTTCGCACAACAGCTGGAAGGACGCTGGTTAGACCGAGAAGTGGAACTCAAGCGATTTGTTAGTGCCAACAGTAATCAACTAATGCACGGCATTGCAATTCGGGTTGGTGCTGAGCAGGTTAAAATGGGGGGGCGCTTCGCAGAGGGTTTAAGTGGGGTTTGGAGTGCGGACTGTGATTTGGTATCCCAGAGCGCTGGCAAGACAGATGATTCATCAGAGCAAGCACCCTCTCAAGTAGCGCCATCAATTAGTGTTCGTGCCACGCCGTTCAGGCCAAGCAATACCAGCACCATTAAGTTTAGCGCTCAGGCGGTACACCCAGAAGGTATTGAGTCCATCACCTTTTACGTCAACAATAAGTCAATACATACCTGTGTGAGCAATGAGTGCAACGTAAAACATGGCCCGCTGAAAACAGGCAAACATCAATGGCATGTTATCGCCAAAAGCAAAAATGGTATAGAAAACACCAAGACAAGTAATAATTTACGGGTAACGAATTCCGCAGACTCAGGAAGTTGCACTATTAGCGGCATTGCCACCGGCCCAGCCGTTGCCGAATCCAGCAAGGTTGTTGTCGAGTTGACGAGCAAGAATAGAGCGCAGACAATTCATAAGGCTGTACGCTTTGACGCCGGCACATATCGTTTTGTAGGCCTTGTAAAGGGCAGTTACGTACTAAACATCGAGGCAGCTGATAGCCTAGGCATTCTAGTCAGCCCAATCTCGACTCAGATAGAGTGTAAGACAGATAGAAAAGTGCAACAAAACTTTGACTTTCGTTAGGATGGCTGGCGAGAAACTAGATAATGGATATGGGTGTCCGATTTAGAAGCTATTTTTATATCACAATGGGGACATTTATAAATTTAGCATCGCTGTACGGATTCATATGGAAGCATCCTATTGCTCTTTGAGTTTATTGAGAAGTTTTGCTGCCTCTTTTCTTACGGACTCAGTCACTTTGACCTTACAAAGCTCCTCTATCAAAAACTCACGATTCATCTCCGATACAAGCCTTCCTTTTTCTTGCGACAAAAGCAAAAGTTGTCTGTGAACAACGAGAGAAACCCCCACTGACAATTTCAAGTATGGATCAATATCAAACTGCTCTAAAAGCGCACTGTCTAAAAGTTTTTCTTCGGTCTCACTCATACTGTTAAAGCCTGCTTATGGAGCGCAATATAGCTGCGTCCCACACG
>Ga0316189_10001427_pt1 | contig 23682 bp, 21 predicted proteins | sample LowCovwburrow_MG_FD_204930 | JGI IMG/M metagenome (GOLD analysis project Ga0316189, IMG submission 204930) | Coastal sediment microbial communities from Maine, United States - Lowes Cove worm burrow | ecosystem: Environmental > Aquatic > Marine > Coastal > Sediment | place: USA: Maine... | reverse complement strand
TGATTAAAGGATTGCCTACATTAACCAAGCCCCCAACATTCTGGTCCCCTGTCAGGGCATCATTGTCATCATCGATACAGGATACCAACGAAGCAACTGCACAAAACGAAAGGAATAAGTACTTTAATTTTTTCATAATAGATAAATTTTTAAACATTTATTGATTAGTATTTATGTTTAGTAGATGCAGTTATTATGAAAAGGTTGCGTATTAAATTAAAAAATCCCGAAATATTCGGGATTTTTTAATTTATTCATTGGAGTCTTTAATTACGTTTATAATATGCTCTTCTAATTCTTCGAAAAGCTCTGGATTATCTTTTATCATGATTTTAACAGCATCACGACCTTGGCCTAATTTTGTGTCTTGATAACTAAACCATGAGCCGCTTTTTTTAATAATTTCATTTTCGACTGCTATATCCAATATTTCACCAACTTTGGAGATTCCTTCACCGTACATAATATCAAATTCAGCCATTTTAAAAGGTGGAGCAACTTTGTTCTTGACAACCTTCACACGAGTTTTGTTTCCTAACACTTCACCATTACTATTTTTTATCTGTGTAGATCTACGAATATCCAATCTTACCGAGGCATAAAACTTTAGCGCATTTCCACCGGTTGTGGTTTCTGGATTGCCAAACATTACCCCAATCTTCTCTCTTAACTGATTTATAAATATTACTGTGCAATTGGTTTTGCTAATTGAGCCCGTAAGTTTTCTTAAGGCCTGAGACATTAATCGAGCATGTAATCCCATTTTGGAGTCGCCCATTTCACCTTCTATTTCACTTTTAGGTGTGAGTGCAGCAACTGAGTCAATAACAACGATATCAATTGCTCCCGAACGGATTAAGTTATCTGTAATTTCAAGAGCTTGTTCACCATTGTCAGGCTGGGAAATAATTAAATTATCAATATCAACACCTAATTTTTCAGCATAAAATCGGTCAAAAGCATGCTCAGCATCTATAAATGCTGCAATACCTCCAGCTTTTTGAGCTTCGGCAATTGCATGTAAGGTTAATGTTGTCTTTCCAGAAGATTCTGGACCATAAATTTCGATAACACGCCCACGTGGATAACCACCAACACCTGTTGCAATATCTAATCCAAGTGAGCCTGATGGTATAGCATCTACATCAACAACAGCTTGATCGCTCATTTTCATTACAGTGCCTTTGCCGTATGTTTTGTCTAATTTATCTAAGGTAAGTTTTAGTGCTTTTAGTTTTGCTTCTTTTTCGTTGCTCATTGCTTCAGTTTTTCAGTTCTAATTGATGCTAAAATAATACATCTTTCACACAATTCTATTTTATGACGCAACCTTTTTAATCTTTTTACATCTATCTAATACAACTGGGAAAGTTTTGCTATGAAATTCTTTAAAAAAACTTTATCAACAAACAAATTTGGATTTATTGTTTCGGTTTGTGTAAACGGAAACTTTAAGGCAGACGGAGGTTAGCTCGGATTATAGATTTGATTTATTAAAAAAATTGAAATTTGTATAACGAGTTAGTCTATAAAAAAACGCTTTGATGTGGTCAAAGCGTTTTTTTTGTTTCTATGAGTTTATTTTTTGCTAAAAATAGTACCTTTGCATAAATACTTTTTAACGTTAAACATTAGTATAGCATGCAACTGTACAATAAATTAAGCGCTAAAGAAAGAACCAAATTAATCGAGAAAGCTGGGAAAGATCGATTAACACTTTCTTTTTATCAATATGCCAAAATTGGCAATCCACAAAAATTTAGAGACCAATTATTTATTGCTTGGGACAAATTAGATGTTCTAGGGCGTATTTATATTGCTAAAGAAGGGATAAATGGACAACTGTCTCTTCCGGCAGACCGCTTCAATGAATTCAAAACACATTTAAATACCATAGATTTTCTAAGGGGAATACGTCTAAACATTGCCATCGAGCAAGATAATATGTCCTTCTTAAAGTTAAAGGTGAAAGTACGTGACAAAATTGTAGCAGACGGATTAAACGATAGCACTTTTGATGTTACGAATAAAGGTATACATCTTGGAGCTAAAGCATTTAATGATATTATTGAAGACAAGAATACCATTTTGGTTGATATGCGTAATCATTATGAAAGCGAAATAGGGCATTTCAAGAATGCGGTAACCCCAGACGTTGATACCTTTAGGGATTCTCTTGACATTATTGAAAATGATTTAAAGGAACACAAAGAGGATAAAAATCTTGTTATGTATTGCACTGGAGGCATACGTTGTGAAAAGGCAAGTGCTTATTTTAAACATAAAGGCTTTAAAAAGGTGTATCAATTAGAAGGCGGAATTATAGAATACGCAAGGCAAATCAAAGAAAACAATCTTGATAATAAGTTTATTGGGAAGAATTTTGTTTTTGACGACCGCAGAGCTGAAAAAATAAGTAATGATATTATTGCAAGTTGCCATCAATGTGGCAACCCATTTGATATACATACAAATTGTGCCAATGATGCTTGCCATTTATTGTTTATTCAATGTGAAGATTGTAAAGAAGAAATGAATAATTGCTGCTCAACAAACTGTAAAGAAATACACGCCTTGTCGTATGAAGAACAAAAAGCATTAAGAAAAGGTCAAGGGAACAGTAATGATATTTTTAAAAAGGGCAGAGCGGACCATTTACCGTATAAAAAGGATTTGCGAAATATCTTTGAAACACTAAAAATCAACAAAAAATAACATACTTGTTATGCAAAGCATAGAGTTAATGGCTCCGGCAGGCAATTTCGAATCTTTACAAGCGGCTCTCGATAATGGCGCAAATTCAGTATATTTTGGAGTAGAACAGTTGAACATGAGGGCTAGGGCATCGATAAATTTCACTTTAGACGATTTGGATCAAATATCAAAACGATGCAAAGCAAAAAATGTCCGCACTTACCTTGCGTTGAATACCATTATTTACGACCATGATTTATCTATTGTTAAAACATTAATCAAAAAAGCAAAGGATGTCGATATTACAGCAGTAATTGCCATGGATCAGGCAGTCATTGCTACGGCACGGGAAGCAGGATTAGAAGTTCATATTTCTACGCAAATCAATATCACAAACATTGAAACCGTGAAGTTCTATGCCCTGTTTGCGGACACCATGGTTTTAAGCAGGGAATTAAGTCTGCGACAGATTAAAAACATTACCGAACAAATTAAATCACAACAAATTAAAGGACCTTCCGGAAATCTTGTTGAGATAGAGGTTTTTGGCCATGGTGCTTTATGTATGGCTGTTTCTGGGAAGTGCTATATGAGTTTGCATACCCACAACTCATCTGCAAATAGAGGGGCATGTAAACAAAATTGCAGAAAAAAATATACAGTTATCGATCAAGAAACGGGTTTTGAAATGGAGCTAGACAATGAGTATATCATGTCTCCTAAAGATTTATGTACAATCGACTTTCTAGATCAAGTAGCAGATGCAGGGATAACAGTTTTAAAGATTGAAGGACGTGGCAGGGCACCAGAATATGTTGCTAAGGTTGTTAAATGTTATCGTGAAGCGATTGATAGTTTAGCTAATGGAACTTACAACAAAGAAGAAGTGATTTCTTGGATGCTGGAACTAGAGAAAGTATATAACCGGGGATTTTGGGATGGGTATTATTTAGGTCAAAAATTGGGAGAATGGAGCAATGGATCAGGATCTCATGCAACTCAAAAGAAAATTTATTTAGGTAAGGGCGTCCATTTTTTTCCAAAGGCACAAATCGGGGAATTTATAATTGAAGCCTATGATGTCGCAATTGGAGATACTGTTCTGATTACAGGACCAACTACAGGCGCAAAAGAGCTGGTCGTTAATGAAATGTTGGTGAACGACAAAAAAAATAACATTGGGACAAAGGGAGATTCAGTCACTTTCCCTTTAGAATTTAGGATAAGACCTTCGGACAAAATGTATAAAATTATTGAAAGCACAGTTGAGATTTAATGGTGGTAATCACTTTACAACGGAAAAAATGCATTGGTTGCAACTATTGTGTTGAGCTAGCTCCAAGACAATTTCAAATGTCCAAGAAAGATGGTAAATCGGTTTTGATTCATGGGGTTGGAAAAAAAGGATTTTTCACCTTAAAGTCACAAGATGAACTAATTTATGAACCCTGTAAAAATGCTTCAAAAATTTGCCCAGTCAATATTATTAGCGTGAAGAGCATTTAATTAGGCCAACTGATTTTTAAAAGTCTATATAATAATCATATCTTTACGTTTTAAAGGATTTATGAATTTTCATTCGTAATAATCTAATTATTAACGAATTCAATATATAAAAACATATGGCTTGTAACAGTTGTTCAACTGGTAAAGACGGTCAGCCTAAAGGATGCAAAAATAATGGGACTTGTGGTACAGATAGCTGCAATAAGTTAACCGTTTTTGATTGGCTTTCAAACATGTCACTTCCAAACGGTGAAAAACCTTTTAATTGGGTTGAAGTTCGGTTTAAAAACGGAAGAAAAAACTACTACAAAAATTTAGAAAATCTTACACTAAGTATTGGTGATATTGTTGCAACCCAAGCACCAGCGGGGCATGATATTGGGATGGTTACACTTGCAGGAGAACTTGTTCGGGTGCAAATGAAACGGAAAAAAATTGATGAAGATGCTGAAGAAATCTTTAAGATTTATAGAAAAGCGTCGCAAAAAGATATTGATATATGGTCTTCTGCCCGTGAAAAGGAAGAAGCCATGAAAGTAAAAGCACGTCAGTTCGCAATAGACCTTAAATTGCAAATGAAAATCTCTGATATTGAATACCAAGGGGATGCTAGTAAAGCAACATTTTATTATACAGCTGAGGAACGTGTTGATTTTCGAGAGCTAATCAAAGTTTTTGCAAAAGAATTTCGAACACGTATTGAGATGAAGCAAGTTGGGTTTCGTCAGGAAGCGGCAAGACTTGGCGGGATTGGTTCTTGTGGTAGGGAATTATGTTGTTCTACATGGCTTACAGATTTTCGTTCAGTAAGTACTTCAGCGGCAAGATACCAGCAATTGTCACTTAATCCGCTAAAACTAGCAGGACAATGTGGGAAGTTAAAATGTTGTTTAAACTATGAACTCGATAGTTATTTAGATGCTTTAAAAGAATTCCCTAAAACAGATATAAAGTTGCAAACCGAAAAGGGAACAGCAGTTTGTCAAAAAACAGATATTTTTAAAGGCCACATGTGGTACGCATATGAAGGGGAATGGATGAATTGGCATAAACTTACAACAGATCAGGCCAATGAAATAATTGAGTTAAATTCTAAACGCAAAAAAGTTGAAAGTCTTGAAGAATATGCCGAGGAACTTATCGAAGACACTAAAACAGATTTTGAAAACGTTGTAGGGCAAGATAGTTTAACACGTTTTGATAGTCCAAAACGTAGAAATAAACGTAGAAATAATAAGAATAGAAACAAAAACAGAAGAAAGCCTCAAAATAATGCAAAGTAAAATAGGGTGGTTTTTTGTAATGCTGTGTATAGGATTTGCCTCGTGTGATTCTAATCGTGTTTTTGATGTGTACAAATCAGTACCTAATAGCTGGCATAAAGATTCTATAATTGAGTTTAAGATTATGCCACCAGACACATCAAACAAGTATAATTTATTTATTAATTTAAGAAACACGAGTGATTATAAGTATAGCAATTTGTTCCTTATTGTAGAAATGAATTTTCCAAATGGAAAAATAATAAAAGACACTTTGGAGTATACAATGGCCACTCCGTCTGGAGAATTTTTGGGCACAGGATTTACTGATGTTAAGGAAAATAAATTTTGGTACAAAGAAGGTGTTGTGTTTTCTGAAGAAGGGGAATACAAAGTTAAAATTCAACATGCCATGCGCACAAACGGAAGTGTTAAAGGCGTTGAAAATTTAGAAGGGATTTCGGACATAGGTTTTAGAATAGAATAACAAAAAAGCTTGGAATAAAATATGGCAGTAAAAAAGGAAACGAGCGAAGGAATAGATTTTTCGAAATATATACGTTGGTTTTGGATTTTATTTACTTCAGGTATTATACTTGTTTTTCTAATCTTTAAGTTAGCGGGCTGGGGCGCTTTTGGAGAAATGCCTGATCATACACAACTTGAAAATCCAGAAACTAATCTTGCAAGCGAAATTATATCTAACGACGGTGAAACTTTGGGTAAATTTTATTTTAATGATAACAGAACACCTGTCGATTATAAAGAACTACCGCAACATCTAGTCGATGCACTAATCGCTACCGAGGACGCCCGTTTTCACGATCATGCTGGGATTGATCCGCGCGGAACCATTAGGGCATTTGCCTTTTTAGGAAAAAAAGGTGGAGCAAGTACCATTTCACAGCAGTTGGCGAGGCAATTATTTGTTGGTGTTAGATCGAGAAATAAATTTCAAGCAATGACACAAAAGATTAAAGAATGGGTCATCGCTACACGCCTTGAGCGGCAATATACTAAAGAGGAAATTATTGCACAGTATTTTAATATTTATGATTTTTTAAATAATGCAGACGGTATTCGTAGTGCTGCTAGTATATATTTTGACAGGGAGCCCAATGAATTAGATGTAAAAGAATCGGCTACCTTAGTAGGGATGTTTAAGAATTCGTCACTTTATGATCCAAGAAGAAACCCAGAAGGTGTAAAGAACAGACGTAATGTGGTGTTAAGTCAAATGGAAAAGTATGATTACATCACAGAAGGAGTTAAGGATTCCCTGCAGCAGCTAGATTTAGGCTTGCGCTATACACCGCAATCACATCGTGATGGTATGGCAACATATTTTAGGGAATATTTACGAGGATTTATGAAAGATTGGGTTGCAAATGAAAAGAATAGAAAACCAGACGGGACTAAATACAATATTAATAGTGATGGCTTAAAGATTTATACAACGATTGATTCAAGAATGCAGAAATATGCAGAGGAAGCTATCGCACAACATATGCCAAGATTGCAAGCCGAATTTTTTCATCAAAATACAGCAAAACGCAACCCAACCGCACCATTTTTAGACCTTACTTATGGCGCAATCGATACTTTAATGAGACGTTCCATTAGGCAGTCTGAACGTTGGAGGCACATGAAATATGATTTAAAAATTTCAGAAGAAAAAATCCTTGCATCATTCAAGGTTCCTACTAAAATGTCAATTTTTGCACTTAATAAGGCAAAGTATGTCGAGGTCGATACAACAATGACACCAATGGATTCTATGCGGTATTACAAATCGTTTTTACGAACGGGAATGATGTCTATGGAGCCACAAACAGGTCATGTAAAAGCTTGGGTAGGCGGTATAGATTACAAACACTTTCAATACGATATGGTGAAACAGGGAAAGCGTCAAATAGGATCTACCTTTAAGCCGTTTGTATATGCAGCAGCTATAGATCAACTTCATTTATCACCTTGTGATACGTTCCCTGACACACAAATAACAATTCCCGCATACAAATATGGAAATCCAGAGCCATGGTCTCCAAGAAATTCAGGAGAAAAGTATGGAGGAACTAGAACATTGAAAAATGCTTTGGCAAATTCAGTAAATACCATTACAGCAAGGTTAATCAATGAAATTGGGCCTCAGCCTGTAATAGACTTAGCTCGTAACTTAGGAGTTGAACAAGATATTTTGCCAGTGCCTTCAATTGCATTAGGAACACCAGATTTAAGTGTATATGAAATGGTAGCCGCTTATTCTTCCTTTGTAAATAAAGGGGTATATACTAAACCGGTAATGGTTACTAGGATTGAAGATAAAAATGGGACTATTCTTTTTCAGTTTGCACCGGAGACTAAAGACGTGTTGAGCGAAGAAGCTGCCTATGTTACAGTAAATCTATTGGAAGGTGTTACGCATGGAGGTTCTGGGACTCGATTAAGACATACTTATTCTGCAAATAAACCGGAATTTAAAGAGATAGTCACTGGATATCCCTATGAGTTTGATAATCCAATTGCTGGAAAAACAGGAACTACTCAAAACCAAAGTGATGGTTGGTTTATGGGTATGGTCCCTAATTTGGTAACAGGTGTTTGGGTAGGGGCAGAAGATAGAGCAGCACATTTTAAGACTATAACTTATGGTCAAGGCGCGTCAATGGCTTTGCCTATTTGGGCGCTATACATGAAAAGCTGTTATGCGAATGAGGACTTGGGGGTTTCTAAGGAAGAATTTGAAAAACCAGACAACTTATCCATAGAGCTGGATTGTGAAAAATATCAAAAGAATCAAAAGGATTTGCGGAACGATAAAGATGATGACGAATCCGAAATCGATTTTTAAAAACCATAGCCATTCTTTTCAGAATGGCTTTTTTATTTCGTAATTTTCAATCTACAAATTTTATTTAGATGATAAACAAAAAAGTTGAGGATGTTAGTTTAGCATTGCAGGGCATTCAAGACAATATGACATTAATGCTTGGTGGTTTTGGTCTATGCGGAATACCTGAGAATTCGATTGCTCAATTGGTTAAACTGGGTGCTAAAGGGTTAACATGTATTTCTAATAATGCTGGAGTAGACGATTTTGGATTAGGGTTATTGCTCCAAAATCATCAGATAAAAAAAATGATATCTTCCTATGTTGGAGAAAATGATGAGTTTGAACGCCAAATGTTAAGTGGAGAACTGGATGTTGAGTTAATCCCTCAAGGGACATTGGCAGAACGTTGTAGAGCGGCTCAAGCTGGTTTTCCTGCAGTATATACCCCAGCAGGATTTGGGACTGAAGTTGCACAAGGAAAAGAAACAAGAGATTTTAACGGCAAAATGCATGTTTTGGAGTTTGCATTTAAAGCGGATTTTGCTTTTGTGAAGGCATGGAAAGGGGATGTGGCAGGGAATCTTATTTTTAAGGGAACAGCTCGAAATTTTAATCCTAATATGTGTGGGGCTGCTAATATAACAGTGGTTGAAGTTGAAGAGCTTTTGCCCGTGGGTGAATTAGATCCTAATCAAATTCATATTCCAGGAATTTTTGTACAGCGCATATTTCAAGGATTAGCTTACGAAAAAAGAATAGAGCAGCGAACTGTAAGACAAAGAAATTAAACATGTTAGATAAAAACGGAATAGCAAAGCGCATTGCGCAAGAAGTACAAGATGGATATTATGTAAATCTTGGTATTGGTATACCAACATTGGTTGCGAATTTTGTAAGGGATGATATTGACGTTGAATTCCAAAGTGAAAATGGAGTTCTTGGCATGGGTCCATTCCCTTTTGAAGGAGAAGAAGATGCAGATATAATTAACGCTGGGAAACAAACCATTACTACATTACCAGGAGCTAGTTATTTTGATTCAGCTATGAGTTTTTCTATGATTAGAGGTCAACATGTAGATTTAACTATACTTGGAGCTATGGAAGTTTCAGAGGATGGGGATATTGCCAACTGGAAAATTCCCGGAAAAATGGTCAAAGGGATGGGAGGTGCAATGGATTTGGTGGCTAGTGCCGAAAATATTATTGTAGCCATGATGCATACCAATAAAAGAGGAGAGTCAAAATTGTTAAAAAAATGTTCATTGCCTCTAACTGGAGTGAAATGTGTGAAAAAGATTGTTACAAACCTTGCGGTTCTAGAAGTTACAAACGAAGGGTTTAAATTATTAGAAAGAGCTCCTGGTATTTCAGTAAATGAAATAAGAGAGGTCACTGAAGGAAACTTAATAATTGAAGGAGAGATTCCAGAAATGAATGTTTAAAAGTTTGAAATGCGCTTAAAAGTCGATAAAATGTTAAAATATTATGTATTTCATCGAATATATATGCTTTTAAGCTGATATTATTAAAATATATATCATCTTAGCAGTCCCCAAATAAACCAAATATTAATATAGATTACCAAATCTATCATGAAATTAACTTATGAACTTTGCCCCAAATCTACCAGAACCTACTTATAGATTTAAAAAATTTTTCACAAGCATTGATAACACAAAAAGACTCCTTAGGAGTCTTTTGCGTTTCGTTAAGAAGCTATTAATGCTCTAATCCTTTTGGAATAGCATTAATTAAGTGTTTGGTATAGTCTTTTTGAGGGTTTTTGTAAATATCGTCTGCATCTCCTATTTCTTCAATCTTTCCTTGATTCATTACTAATAATTGATCTGACATATATTTCACTACAGCTAAATCGTGTGATATAAAAATATAGGTAAACCCGAAGGTTGATTTTAATTCGTTCAATAAGTTCAGGACTTGTGCCTGTACTGAAATGTCAAGGGCCGATACAGATTCGTCACAAATTATTAATTTTGGCTGTACAGCTATAGTTCTTGCTATGCCAATACGCTGTCGTTGTCCACCGGAAAATTCATGAGGGTAGCGATTAAAATGTTCTGCTAATAGCCCAACACTGTCTAATATTTCTAAAGCTTTTTCTTTTCTTTCAATTGTTGAATCATACAAATTATGAACCTTCATTGGTTCCATGATTGATTTCCCAACTATCATTCTTGGATTCAATGATGAATAGGGATCTTGAAAAATAATTTGAATGTCTTTGCGTAAAGTTCTTAAAGCTTTAGATGATAATTGAGTGATATCTTCCCCTTTATAGATAATATGTCCTGATGTCGCTTTATCTAACTGAAGAATAGCGTTTGCCAATGTAGATTTACCACACCCAGATTCGCCAACAAGACCTAATGTTTCACCTGAATAGAGTTTAAAACTTACGTCGTCGACCGCTTTAAAGGACACACTTTTTTTAAATAATCGGGTATTGGAAAAATACTCTTTTTCAACATTAATGATTTCAAGTAATGGAGATTTAGAGTATATTTTATCGTGGAATTTATTACGATCACTTTTTGTGACAATTTCGGTGAAGACCGTATCATCCATATAATCTTGTATTGTTGGCAATTTTTTTAATCTAACCTCCATCGAAGGTTTAGAACTAATCAAGGCTTTCGTATAGATATGTTTTGGATGTTTAAAAATGTCTTCAACCAATCCTTGCTCAACAATTTCACCCTTGTACATAACTAAAACACGATCTACAATTTCTGAAACTAAAGACAGATCATGCGAAATGAAAAGGATGCTCATATCATGTTCCTTTTGCAGGCTTTTCAATAGTGCAATTATTTCCTTTTGCACCGTTACATCAAGAGCAGTTGTTGGCTCATCTGCTATTAAAATTTTGGGCTTGCAGGCAATGGCTATAGCAATCATTACGCGCTGTTTTTGCCCGCCCGATATTTCATGCGGATATTTATTGAATACGGTATTTGGAGATGGCAATCTAACACGCTCGAAAAGTGAAATTACTTCGTCTTTGGCTTCGGTATTCTTTAGAGGGAAATGTTGGTTTAAAATTTCCAAAACTTGTTTTCCACAAGTCATTGATGGGTTTAAGGAACTCATAGGTTCTTGGAAAATCATTGCAATATCTTTGCCACGGATATTTTGTAATGCTTTAGATGATAATGTTGTTAAATCTTGATTTTCAAAAAAGATTTGTCCGTTTGTAATTTTACTAATTTGCTTAGGTAAAAGTCCTGTAATAGCCAACGAGGACACAGATTTGCCACTACCAGACTCACCTACAATGCCTAATATTTCATTTTTATTGAGCGTGTAAGAAATATTGTTAATTACCGTGTTTAATTCAGAATTATTACGAAATGAAATGGATAAATTTTTTACAGAAAGTACTTGAGTTTTTGGCATGTTTAAAAATACAGAATTTTAAAAACATTAAAGTAATGGGTGTTGGCTAAATATGAATTATTTCTTCGGCTGTAAGAATATCATCACCACGAAGTCTCAAGAAGATTTGGGCAACGGCAATGGTATCTTTTTCGCAATACGTAATTATTCGGTCTATTTCTTTGTCTTCATAATATACCCGATATACTTCGCTACCATCAATATCGTCTTTAGGAGAAGGAATTCCAAGTACATTTGTTAAAAGCTTTAAAGACGTATAATTTTTATAATCTCCAAATTTCCACAAATCAAGAGTATCAAGATGAGGTACTTCCCAAGGTTTTTTACCAAATAAATTGAGTTTATACGGTAAAGCAATGTTATTAATAATCATACGTCTTGCGATATATGGGAAATCAAACTCCTTGCCATTATGGGCACACAACAAATGTTTGGTTTGACTAAAATGTGCAATCAATAAATTTTTAAAATCTTTTAGAATTTTAATTTCATCACCATAAAAAGAGGTTGTTCTAAATGTTCTTATATCACCTTGAAATGTAAAATAACCAACGGAGATGCAAACTATTTTACCAAATTCCGCCCAGATTCCTGCGCGCTCATAAAATTCTTCAGCGGTAAATTCCTCTTTACGTTGATATTGAGATTTTAGTTCCCAAAGATGTTGTTTCGCCTCGTCCAAGTCAGAAAAATGCTGAACCTCTGGAACAGTCTCTATGTCCAAAAATAAGATGTTTTCTAAATTGAGTTTACTAATCATTTTAAAAATAATTTTGAACATTGCTTTCCAAATACAGCAGCAATACCCGCAGGAAGACCTCCAATAATCCCTGTGAGTAGTATTAGAAGCCAAACATTACCCTTTAAGGGCAATAAAACAGCTATTTTTTTTGCTAAAATAAAATCGTTTGCATTACCCAGCCAAAAGGAATGGATTATCCATAAAACTGTGATGGCTAAAAAAGGAACAATAAAAACTGAAGCGCCTTTTAAACTAAATAATAGTGCCGTGATAAAAGCAGATAGCATAACCGACCACCAAGGTAAAAATTGAGATAATAGAAAGGCGAGAGTGATTGTTACTATAAAATTAATCATTTTTTTATTCATTAGTTTGGCATTAAAGTTTGTGTTGCAATGATTGCTTCGGTTTCTGAATCAGTTTGTAAAAAGTTTAAACTATGATAATTACCAGCGGCCCAATCGTCAATAAAATTATCATAATATTTACTACCCGGATTACCAGATTGTCCCCCAGGGTAAATACCCAAGGCTTTTGGTGGATAACTCATCTCTACAATCATACGCCAAGAAGGTCCCCAATTCTTACCTGCAGCATTAACTGTGTTTTTATCACCCCCTACTGGTAAATTAAATCGAGAAAATGCAGGTAAGGCTTGTAGCAAATGACCGACAAAAGTACCTTTATAGGCTTGCCAATTATAATCGCCATTTTCAGCTTTCCACGCGATTAGCTCTTTTGCAGTTTCTTTAAATGAAACCAAAAATAAATCATGAGCAGTTTCTTTTTTAGGAGTTTCTAAAATATCCATAAAGGAATCTTCCGGATTATTTTTAAGCATAGAAATAGCTTGATATATAAAAGGGGTTTCTAGTGCCATATCCTTACTTTCATATTCGTCCCAAATTAAGGAGTACAATTTTGTCCACCAGGAATCCCATATGCTTGGAGCCAGTTGGTCTATTTCACTGTTAAAATCCCAAGCCTGAACAATGCTTAGAACATTTTGTTCTTCTTCAGTTAATTCAGAAGCGTCCATATTGGCAATCATGTACGGTAGCAATTCTGAAGCCTTCTTATTAAAATTGGAATTCTGAAGATTTTTAAAATCTTGAATTGTAAATTTTTCCTTAGATCTAAAAAAATCGTTAATAACACGATTTCTGTATGTATCATACCCGTCATTAAATACATAGAACGGATAGGAGGAGTCTGTTGGAAATTGATTGGATGAGCTTACAAAACCGCGTTCAGGATTTTTAGTATGTGCATTGAATTCTTGAGGTATAAAGCTTTGCCAATCATGTTCGGTATTACTCCCATCCATTAAAAATTTACCTTGTCCTTCCCATTTGTTAGGGAATTGCCCTTGAACCCAAAGCGCAATGTCTCCTTGAGCTGAAGCAAAGACAAAATTTTGGGCAGGAGCCACCCAATTTTTGATGGCACTAAGATAATCATCATAATTTTTACCTTTATTCAAATCTAAAAAAATGTAAGAATTAGCCTTTGCCATGTGCCCAATCCATTTCATGGCGTAACCTACTTTTTCACCATCACCTTTGAACGTATGATCATAACTTACTGGTCCATGATGTGTATAAATTACTGAATCAATATAGGTTTCCCTTTCTTTTATTTTAATCTCTTCAACTCTTACCGTGGCATTTTTCCATTGATTATTATACTTATATTTAGTTCTAGTTTTGTCTTTAAATTCAATTTTATACCAATCTTTAACGTCTCTCGTCGCATTGGTTTCGCCCCATGCAATGTGTGTGTTAAATCCAGAAATTATACCCAAAGCTCCAGGTAAGGTCGCTCCCATAGAATTATGTCCAGGAGTAGCCAATTGCATCACATACCAAATAGAGGGTAAGTTGAGGCCTAAATGGGGATCGTTTGCTAAAATAGGATTCCCAGAATAAGACTTTTCTGGTCCAACGGCCCAATTATTGCTCCCATTATGAGGGTTTGGTTTGTCCATAGTTTCTGAAATCGAATCCATTGGCAATTCACCCAAAGGTGTCTCTGTTCTTTTTACATTAATAAAACTCCAATCTGTTTCTTTTGGGATTACAGGCTCATCGAAATCAAAAAAATCAGGATAAAGCATGTCAAAACGTTCCTTACCAAACTCCCTTAAAGCGTTCGTATATTCTAAATCAGAATCGCCGCCACAGAGCATATCTGTCATGTACATCAATAAATATGCAGATTTTTTTGCCGTCCATGGTTCAGGTTCATAGTCGAGCAATTTATATTCAACAGGAAAGTCAGTTGGGTTTAATGAATTGATGTAGCTATTAACTCCTTCGGTATAGGATGTTATTAATTTTTTAGTTTTGATATTCTCATTCCATTTTTCCAATAAAACATCTGCGCCATAGCCCATCCCTTTTCTTCGCTGAGACCTGTCGTAGTTTAGTGCTTTTTCACCTATTATTTCAGATAAACGACCCGCTGCTGCAAGCGTTTGAAATTCCATTTGCCAAAGGCGATGTTTGGCGGTAATATACCCTTGAGCTTTGTATAAATCTGCATCGTTTTGCGCAAATATATGTGGGATAAATTGCTCGTCATAATGAACGGAAACAATATCTAATAGTCCTTCAATTATAAGATTACCTGTAATGGATTCATCCTTTTCATTTTGCCATACACCTTGTGATGGGCTTAAAAATTTACCTATCGGAGGAATTGAGCCAAGCTTTGTATTGAAAGCATATAAAATGGCCATAGTTACAAAAAAAGAGAGTATTAACTTAAGGTATTTCATGTATTGTGTTTAAGGTAGAAAATAAAGATAATAAAATTATAAATCACCAAAAGGTAATTTGACTAGAGACTAATTTATTTAATAGTTTAAAAAAGGGACTGCTGCTTATAAGGGCTTTCATGTTCTAACAACCACTGTTTACGGTGTAATCCTCCAGCATATCCTGTTAAACTGCCATCGCTGCCAATTACACGATGGCATGGTACAATTATCCACAAAGGGTTTTTTCCATTTGCATTGGCAACTGCGCGAATGGCTTTGACATCTCCAAATTTTTTCGATAATTCTAAATAAGATATCGTTTTACCAAACGGAATTGCTTGCAATAGGCGCCAGATATTTTTTTGAAAATCTGTGCCTTGAGGATTAAGCTTTAAATTGAAGTTATTACGATTATGCTGAAAATATTCTTGCAGTTGGTACACGCAGTCTTGAAGTTCTTCAGGAATAATATCTGAAATTACTTCGTTTGAATTCAGCACAGTTACTGATGATATTCCCTCTTGATTCCCACATATTTGAGCAACTCCTAAAGGGGTATTTACAGTGCAGGTCAACATTAATCTTCAGATTCTTTTTCTTCTATTAAACCTAGGCGCTTTGCCCTATTTTCCCAGCTCTTTCTGGCCAACAATTGCAAGTCGGCAACATTATCGCTTTCGTCCATAATTTCAATTCCAAGCAAAGTTTCAATAACGTCCTCCATAGTAACCAACCCACTTACTGATCCATATTCATCAACTACCAATGCCATGTGATTCTTATTTAAAATCAATTCGTCTAAAAGTTGCGGAATGGGAATATTTCTATTGGTAACTAAAATAGTTCTTTTTATGTCTGAGAGTTTTTTGTTGTTATTGCCATTTGCCATTTCCCTATAAACATCATCTTTTAGGACTAAACCAGTGATGTTGTCTTGATCTCCTTGATAAACGGGAATTCTAGAAAAACGTAAATTTTGATTTTCGTTAAAAAAATCTTCAACTGTGGTTACTTCATCAGCAACCTTCATAACTGTTCGAGGAGTCATAATATCTTTTGCTGAAACATCTTTAAAGGCTATCATGTTTTTAATGACCTTGCTTTCGGATTCATGAAACACCCCCTCATCTTCTGCGATTTGAGTCATGGCATGAAAATCTTCCCTACTTAAAATACTTCCATGCGTACCTTTTCCGAAGAGTTTAGTGAATAATCTAAGTACCCAGATAATACCTGTCCATGTAAAGAAAAATATTAGACCATTTAAAACTCTTGTCGAAATCCCCGCTAATTGTCTCCAATAAGTAGCTCCAATAGTTTTTGGGATAATCTCTGAGGCTACCAAAATTAATATGGTCATTATTGCAGAAACGATGAATACCGCATTGCCCTCGTCATTAAATAATTTCTTTGCTTCTGCGCCAACCAATATTGCTCCAACAGTATGCGCAATGGTATTTAATGTAAGTATGGCAATAAGAGGTCTATCAACATCCTTCTTTAAAGCTTCAAGAGAAAGTGCATATCCTTTGCCCTCACTTTTTTTAATATTGACAAAAGTACGCGTTACACTAAGTAATACCGCTTCGAGAATTGAACATAAAAATGAAAAGAATATGGAAACTACGCCATAAAAAATAAGTAAGCTCATGGATGATTATTTCTTGAGAGCAATTTACGAAATCAATTTCACAATATCTTTAGCAAAGTAACTTGCTATAATATCTGCACCCGCTCTTTTAAAGGCTATAGTACTTTCCAGCATGATTTGGTCATGATTTAACCACCCTTTTTGGGCTGCCGCCTTAATCATGGCATATTCGCCACTTACTTGATACACAGCAATAGGCACATCAAACTCGTTTTTAATGTCCCGTAAAATATCTAGATACGACATCCCAGGTTTTATCATTACGATATCTGCACCCTCATCAATATCCATTTTAGTTTCTCGAAGTGCTTCATGACGATTTGCAAAATCCATTTGATAGGTTTTTTTGTCTTTTGGAATATTCGCAATATCCACAGGCGCAGAGTCCAGCGCATCACGAAAAGGGCCATAAAATGCAGATGCATATTTTGCGGAGTAACTCATGATTCCTGTATCTGTAAAACCTTCCTCTTCCAGTGCTTCCCGTATCGTTAAAATACGACCGTCCATCATATCACTTGGAGCAACAAAATCAGCACCAGCTTGTGCATGAGAAATGCTCATTTCTGCTAAAAATTCAGAAGTATCGTCGTTAACAATTATTCCATTTTTAATAATCCCATCGTGTCCATAAATAGAATAAGGATCTAGAGCAACATCAGTCATTACCAACATTTCTGGACAAATGTCTTTCACGACTTTTATAGCACGCTGCATTAATCCGCTAGGGTTAAGTGCCTCAACGCCCTTGTTGTCTTTTAGATTATCTGGAACTTTAACAAATAGAAGTACGGACTTTAAATCAAGACTCCAAAGCTCTTTAACTTCTTGAGCTAATAGATCTAAACTATATCGGAAATAGTTTGGCATTGAGGCAATTTCCTCTTTAACGCCTTTGCCTTCAACAACAAAAAGGGGCACTAAAAAATCATTTGGTGTGATTATGGTTTCACGAACTAATGAGCGAATGGTTTCATTGGTTCTTAGCCTTCTGTTTCTTCTTAATGGATACATTTTGAAAATGTTTATTCGTTGATGCGTTTATTTGTTTATCCAATCTACTGGATTTTTTAATACTTCTAAAAGTTTTTCTTCCTCACTTCCAACGTCTGGGTTATGATTATATACCCATTGTACATATGGAGGTAAGCTCATTAGGATACTCTCTATCCTTCCGTTGGTTTTAAGTCCGAAAAGCGTGCCTTTATCATGAACTAAATTAAATTCTACATATCGCCCACGCCGAATTTCCTGCCATTTGCGCTGAGCTTCTGTAAAATTCAGATTTTTTCTTCTTTCTACCACGGGCACATAGGCTTCAAGAAAACTATTTCCAACTTCTGTTACAAAGTTATACCAATTTTCCTTAGACATGTCTTCTGAAGCTTTGCAATAATCAAAAAACAAACCGCCAATACCTCTACCTTCATCCCTATGTGTATTATAGAAATAGTCATCACAACGTTTTTTATAAGTTGGATAAAACTCAGTATTATGCTTGTCGCAGACTTTTTTGCAGGTTTTATGAAAATGAATGGCGTCTTCTTCAAACAAGTAATAGGGTGTTAGATCTTGTCCACCACCAAACCAACTATCAACTATTTCTCCTTGTTCATTATACATTTCAAAATACCTCCAATTTGCATGAACCGTTGGTACCATCGGACTTTTGGGATGCAAAACTAAACTCAAACCACAGGCGAAAAAATCAGCATCAGTAACACCAAAATGTTTTTGCATGGTTTCAGGCAGTTTGCCATGAACTGCCGAAATATTAACGCCGCCTTTTTCAAAAACATTGCCGTTTTCTATTACTCGGGTTCTTCCACCACCACCTTCGGGACGTTCCCATAGATCTTCCTGAAACTTTGCTTTTCCATCAACAGTTTCTAATTTGGAAGTGATAGTATCTTGCAGGTTTCGTATATATTGATAGAATTTATCTTTCATTATGTAATTCATATAATTCCATATCTAATGGCAACTCGTTAGGAGGGGTAAATTCTTTGAGCAAGGTTTTTTGCCAGACAAAATTACATTTTTCAGCTACTCTTACACTAGAGATATTACTTTTATGCACTATAATTTGAAGTGTCTCTATCCCCAAACTATTAAATGCATGATTTGATAATATTTTTATGGCTTTGCTGGTTAGTCCTTTGCCTTCAAATTCATAACCAATACAATATGCAAATTCGCCTTTTTTTTTGCTCCAATCCAGCTCTTTTATATAAACTAATCCCGCTAAGAATCGCGATTCTTTTTCTTTTAAAGTGAATAGAAACTCTTCCTTAGAATCAAACTGTTTATTTTTTTTTGAAACAAAATATTTAGATAATTCAGGAGTTAAATTTTGCGCCAAAGTGCCTGGGAAGAATTGTTTTAATCGGTCTTCATTGGTAATGGCAAAATCACAAAGTATCCAAGCGTCTTTTTCTTTAATAGGGGAAATCTCAAATCCATCAAATTCTATCATGACCTAGGCGGTATTTTCCAATTTAAGAGCACCTATGGTTTTAACTGATGCTGCCGTTACAGATAATGGCAAAACCAAGATTACCCCAATTATAGGTATTAATAAAAAAAGCATAAACACAATACCATTGCCTATTGCAATGCCCCTATGTTTTCTCACAAAAGATATACTCTCTTTGTATTTAAAATGACGCTCCAATGTATAATCCATATTTCCAAAACCTGCATAATATGCTTGTACAAAAAACAGCAATATTGAAGTTATCCATCCTATTATTGGGATAAAGCTAATTATTAGGATGAGCACAGTTAAACCAAGTTCCATAAATAGATTTCTAACATTTACGCGAATACCTCTCCATAGTTGTTGCTGAAAGGAAGTATTTCTATGTTGGTTTTTTGCGCCAAGTAAATGAAGTTCTATTTTTTCCGATACAGGGCTCATAAAAGGAGCAGACAGGGCCATAATTATATGCTTGTATAAAACCAAGCCAATTACAATTATAAAAACACCCCCAAAGATTTGACTGATAGTATTAAAAGTCTCCTTGCCCCATTCCCAAACCCAAATTTTGGAAATGAACAGCCCAATATTGTCTGAAAAGGCATAGGCAAACACTCCAATTGATATTGCAGTTATTAAACTAATCGTTATAGGAATAACAAAATAACGCCAAAGTTTGAGCTTTGAAATTAATTCTAAAGTACCAGTATAAGCCTTTATTCCGCTAACAATTTGTTTAAGCATTATATTCTTTTACGGCATCAACAAAAGCCTTGGCATTATCTAAAGGAATATTGGGTAAAATGCCATGACCTAGATTTACGATGTATTTGTCCTTCCCAAAATCATTAATCATTTGAGTTACCATTTTTTTAATTTCCGATGTTGTCGATAGTAATCTTGATGGATCAAGATTACCTTGTAGGGTAATATTTCCACCAGTTAAATATCTAGCATTTCTAGCAGAACAGGTCCAGTCTATGCCCAAAGCGGATGCATTACTTTTCGCCATTTCACCTAAAGCAAACCAGCACCCTTTCCCAAAGGCAATAACAGGTGCATCGTCTTTAAGAGCTTCAATAATTTGGTTAATATATTGCCAAGAAAATTCTTTATAATCTGTTGGAGATAACATACCGCCCCAAGAATCAAATACTTGAACTGCATTGACGCCAGCAGTTACCTTAGCTTTTAAATATGCAATTGTTGTATCTGTAATTTTTTGTAATAGTTGGTGAGCAGCTAATGGGTTAGTAAAACAAAATTCTTTAGCTTTGTCAAATGTTTTGCTTCCCTGACCCTGTACAACATAACATAGTATAGTCCATGGAGAACCAGCAAAACCAATAAGTGGAATGTCGTCATTTAATATCTCTTTAGTCGCTTTAATTGCCTTATAAACATAATCTAATTCTATATTAACATCTGGTACAATCACATTATCAACTCCTTTTTGGTCACGAACAGGATTTGGTATATATGGACCAAAATTAGGTTTCATTTGCACTTCTATGTTCATAGCTTGTGGGATAACCAAAATATCACTAAACAATATAGCAGCATCCATACCATAACGGCGGATAGGCTGTACTGTAATTTCACTCGCTAGCTCCGGCGTCCTACAACGTGTAAAAAAATCATACTTTTCTCGAATAGCAATAAACTCAGGTAAGTAGCGCCCAGCTTGACGCATCATCCAAACGGGTGGACGATTAACAGTTTCTCCTTTTAAAGCTCTTAAAAATAAATCGTTTTTTATCATAATACTTTTGAAATGAGATGCTTCGACAAGCTCAGCATGACATAATTTTATACGTAATTTTGGTTGACCAATTCAATAACACTTTCTACAGTTGGGACTTTAGCAATCCTTACATCTTTAAATCGCTTTTTTGCCTCCAATGCTGTGGTTTCACCAATACAGAAAGCAATTTTATCAGGATTGTTTTCTTTCAAATAGCTTTTTATTGTCGATGGGCTATAAAACATCACGCCTTCAGCCTTTTTATCAATAGAACTTGAGGCAAATTTAGTGCTATATGCTTCTATTTCATTTACTTCAATGTTGTTTTTCGCAAGGATACTTGGTAAATCATCCAATCTTAAATCACTACAAAAGTATGTAACTTCTGTGCCTTCAATATAGTCAACTAAATATTCGGCCAATTTTTTGGCGTTCTTTTCAGAATGAGTCACTTTGCCAATTTTTTGTTCAATCAACCTTTTGGTACGTCGACCTACACAATAAATATTTTCAAATTGTAACTCATTGACATCAATATTTGTGATTAAAGATTCAACTGCATTTTTACTCGTAATAATAACATTCTTAATTTTTGATTTTAAGAGGTATGGTTTAATTCTATTGATAGCAATTTGAATAAAATCCGAACTATCTACTTTAACACCTTCGTGAAATAAATTTTGTTGTGACTCTGTTAACGCTTTTGTAGAATATACGTTTACATTTTTTAGTGTAGTTTTAATATCATCCATTAATCGTTTTCCACCTCTTTCAATAATATAATCTGCACAATATATAGCCATGTTATGGTGTTCTCCAAGCTTTTCGGTTCGTTTGACCTCAATCTTTTTAGAGCCATCCTTGCTTAACAGTAGACCATGAAATAAAACGTGTTCATCTTTTATATAAGCGATAGCCCCAATAGGAGCCGTACAGCCACCCTCTAATCGATTTAAAAAATCACGTTCTATTGTTGTACAAATTTGAGTGTCTTCATGGTTTAATTCGGCACATATTTCTCGAATGTTTTCATCTTCTTCAAGTGCAGTAATCATAATAGTTCCTTGGGCGGGTGCGGGAACCATCCATTCCAAATTAATTGCATTTTCAGGTCGTATATCTATGCGCCCAATACCAGCTGCAGCAAAAATTGCACCATTCCAGTCATTATTTTCTACTTTTTGCAAACGTGAATTCACGTTTCCGCGCAGATCTACAATAGTATGAGTTGGAAATCGATTAAGCCATTGAGCTTTACGCCTCAAACTGCCAGTAGCTATTACAGCATCCCGTTGTGATAAGAATTCTTCATTGTTTTTAAAAACAAGTGTGTCCCTAACATTGCCACGCTTTATTACGGCAGCTTGTACTATGCCTTTTGGCAAGACTGTTGGTACATCTTTTAAAGAGTGAACAGCAAGGTCAATATCATGATTAAGCATTGCGATGTCTAGAGTTCTTGTAAAAATACCCGTTATACCCAACTCGTACAACGGTTTGTTTAAAACAAGATCCCCTGTTGATTTTACTGGAACCAATTGGGTTTTGTGGCCAAGTTTTTCCAACATTTGCTGTATAGCATTTGCCTGCCATAGTGCCAATTCACTATCGCGAGTGCCAATTCTAATAATTTTAGACATGTTTTGTTGATTCTAGCTGAAACACTTTTTTAATGAGATCAAGACTTTCGTTTGTAGGAATGCCGTCATCTTTTAAATGATGTGCAAAATGATTTGTGATTTTCTGAATAATATTGTTGCTAATAGTTTCAGCTTGTGCTTCATTGAAGTCTGGCATTTTTTTACGTTGGTGGTCTATTTCAGTAATTGCAAAATCATTCAATTTGTGTTTTAGGGCCTTTATTGTTGGTGCAAATTTCCGAGTTTCAAGCCAGTTATTAAACTCCAACTTAACCTCTTCAATAATTTGTTCGGCAAATGGGATATGTGCTTTTCTTTTTTCTAAAGTTATATCTGTGATTTGAGATAAATGGTCTAGATGGACAAGCGACACATTTTTTAAATCTTCAACATTTTCATTCACATTTTTTGGAATTGATAAATCCAAAATAAGATGCTTTCTTGTAGATTGAATAAGATGTTTGTCTATAGTTGGGTTTTGGGCACCTGTAGCTACAATTATTATATCGGATTTACTAATTTCTTCTTGTAACTGAGAGTAATCTTTAACGATTAAATTAAATTTACCAGCAATTTTTTCAGCCTTGTCTTTAGTTCTATTGATTAAAGTAATATTATCGTTTTTGGTATGTTTAACCAAATTTTCACAAGTGTTTCTCCCTATCTTACCTGTACCAAAAAGAAGAATAGTTTTGGTTGAAATATCATTAAAAGTATTGAAAATATATTGTACTGAAGCAAAAGCGACAGAAGTTGCTCCAGATGAAATTTGTGTTTCTGTTTTAATGCGTTTACTTGCATGAATTACAGAATTTACCAATCGCTCAAGGAATGGGTTTAGCAATTCAATTTTTTTTGAACTATTAGCGGCGTTTTTTAATTGTCCTATAATTTCAAAATCGCCGAGAATTTGACTGTCAAGACCAGATCCAACACGAAACATGTGTGCAA
>Ga0316189_10001426_pt1 | contig 23703 bp, 14 predicted proteins | sample LowCovwburrow_MG_FD_204930 | JGI IMG/M metagenome (GOLD analysis project Ga0316189, IMG submission 204930) | Coastal sediment microbial communities from Maine, United States - Lowes Cove worm burrow | ecosystem: Environmental > Aquatic > Marine > Coastal > Sediment | place: USA: Maine... | reverse complement strand
CCATTAAAACTAATCATAGGGAATTCCATACCAATATTTGAAGTGTTTACCGAAATACATACTGGATAAGGGTAATCAAAAGTAGCTTCAGAATACACTTCTAAGGCGTGCATAATGGCTTTGGTAGGCTCTTCTTGCCATACAGGTAAACCCTCTTTTGGATAAAAGGACATAGCCATTACGGTATTTGTTGGGAGTTTTACAGCTTGCGCGTCCCACATAAACTTACGAGATGATGCAAATGCAAAATCGCGAACATTTGTAGCATTGAATTTCCATGTTTTCTGTTTTGACGATTTTGCTTTCTCGTTGGTCTCTGCTTCTTCTTTAGTAATAATCATTACGGGTTTATCGAACGATTTGCGAGCAGCATCCATTCTTTTTCGTTGCGTTTTTGTTAAAACTGCATCACTATTTTGAAGACTACCTGTTGAAGCGACAACATGGTCTTGAGGCACAGAAATTTCAACCTCATAATTACCAAATTCTAAAGCAAATTCACCCAATTTTTGAAACTGCTGATTTTGCCAACCTTCGGTATCATTATAAACTGCCATTCTAGGAAACCAATGTGCAATCAAGTAAACCGTATTGTCATCTTCTGGAAAATATTCATAGCCTTCTCTAGATAATAAATACATACTACGATCTGTAATGGGATAAGACCAGGCTATAGAAAAAGTCATTGAAGCACCAGATTTTAAAGGTTCCTCGAGCAGCACTTTCATCATTGTATTATTAACTAAAGATTTTATAGCATTTCCGTTGGCATCTTTTATATATTTAATAGAATAACCTGCTGGAAAATCTATAGCTCTGGTAAGAAATTGCATTTGTCTGGTATTCATGCCTTCTCTTATACTATTGTTTATACTTCCAAAATCTTCATTTCCTTTTTTATTTACATTTTGCTCTAGCTGAATCCATAAATAGCTTAAATCGTCTGGAGAATTATTGTAATATGTAATGGTTTCTTGACCAGAAATAGTATGGTTGGCTTCATCTAAAACAGCTTTAATTTTATAGTCTGCGCGCTGTTGCCAATAAGCTTTGCCTGGAGCACCACTTGCAGCGCGATACACATTAGGAGGGGCTATCATGTTATCAATAGGTTCAAATTTACCCTGCCATGGCTGTGTTTGAGCTTTAATTGAAGTAAACGAAAAAAGAGCTAGAAATACTAAAATAAGAAATCGCATGATTTTTAAAATATTTAAATGAGTTAGTCATGCACAATATAATAAATATTAGAAGTTTAGCTTTATCAAGGTTACGAAATTAACTTAAAATTAAGTAATTGTAAAAGATGGAAATTGTAAGCTCTTTTAGTTGTTTTAAGAATAAGTGTTCAGTACTTTTGCACCCCAAAAAAGGAATAAAAAATGAGTAAGAAAAAAGCATTAACTTTTGATGTGTTAATTGAAATACCAAAAGGAAGTAGAAATAAATATGAGTACGACTTCACGTTACATAAAATCCGTTTTGATAGAACTTTGTTTTCATCAATGATGTATCCAGGAGATTATGGGTTTGTTCCTGAAACTTTAGCTTTAGATCAAGACCCATTAGATGTGCTTGTACTTGGAACAGAACCAACGTACCCAATGGTTGTTATGGAAGTTAAACCTATTGGTGTGTTTCACATGACCGATGAAAAGGGTCCTGACGAAAAAATAATTTGCGTGCCAGTTTCAGATCCCGTTTGGAGCAAAAGAAGTGATATTTCAGATTTAAACCCTCACAGGCTAAAAGAAATTGAACATTTTTTCCAAGTATATAAAGATTTAGAAAAAAAGAAAGTTGATACTGGTGGCTGGGGAAATGCTGAAGAAGCTATTACTATTTATCATCAATGTGTACAACGTTATGACGAAAGTGAGCACAAGAAAAAAAGAACTTTTACCATATAAAAAAAGATTAAAAACATAATAGTTAAAAAATGAGCCATCTTAAAATTTAAGGTGGTTTTTTTAATCACTATAATTTTCCTATTTTTAGCCCCATTATAAAAAAATAATTAATTTAAACTAACTAACTTAATATGGATTTAATAGTAAAATTTTTGCCAATTTTTGGTGTTGCAGCTTTAATTTTCGTTTTTCTAAAAAGCGGATGGGTTTCAAAGCAAGAAGTAGGTAATGAAAAAATGTCACGTATTGCTAAAAATATTGCAGACGGTGCCATGGCATTTTTAAAAGCAGAATACAGAGTTTTAGCCATTTTTGTGGCCGCAGTAGCAGTCTTACTGTTCTTTAAAGGAACAAATGAAGTAGGATCAAACGGTATGGTAGCAGTATCATTCATTATTGGAGCTATTTGTTCTGCCTTAGCAGGATTCATCGGGATGAAGGTCGCAACCAAAGCCAATGTAAGAACAACGGAAGCTGCAAGAACATCATTAGGACGCGCATTAGAAGTAGCGTTTGCTGGTGGTGCTGTAATGGGCTTAGGTGTTGTAGGTTTAGGGATTTTAGGCTTAAGTGGATTATTTATGGTATATCAAGGCTTATGGCCTGGCGCTGAAAATCTATCGATGGTATTAAATGTGCTTTCAGGATTTTCATTAGGGGCTTCATCTATTGCATTATTTGCACGTGTTGGTGGTGGTATTTATACCAAAGCTGCCGATGTTGGAGCCGATTTAGTTGGTAAAGTTGAAGCTGGTATTCCAGAAGATCATCCATTAAACCCTGCAACTATTGCAGATAATGTTGGTGATAATGTTGGTGATGTTGCTGGTATGGGTGCCGATTTATTTGAATCGTATGTAGGTTCAATTATTGGTACAATGGTATTAGGTGCTTTTATTTTAACACCTGATTTTGATGGCTTAGGCGCTGTGTATTTGCCTTTAGTTCTTGGAGCCGTAGGTATCATAATGTCTATATTAGGAACCTTTTTCGTAAAAGTAAAAGATGGTGGAAATCCACAAACTGCTTTAAATATTGGTGAATTTGGTTCGGCAGGTTTAATGGTTATAGCATCTTATTTTATAATTAATGCATTAATCCCTGAATCTGTTGATGGTTTACCATTCGGAGCCATGGGTGTGTTTTGGGCTACCATTGCTGGTTTAGTTGCCGGTTTAGGTGTTGGTAAAATAACGGAATATTATACGGCTACAGGTAAAAAACCTGTAATGTCAATTGTTAAGCAATCTGAAACAGGAGCGGCTACAAATATTATTGCTGGTTTAGGTGTTGGTATGATGTCAACTATGATTCCTATTCTTTTAATTGCTGCTGCTATCATGGTATCGCATCATTATGCAGGATTATACGGTATCGCCATTGCTGCGGTAGGAATGTTAGCCAATACAGGAATTCAATTAGCAGTTGATGCTTACGGACCTATCTGTGATAATGCAGGTGGTATTGCTGAAATGGCTGAATTACCAAGCGAAGTTCGCGAGCGTACAGATAAATTAGATGCTGTTGGTAATACAACGGCTGCAGTTGGTAAAGGTTTTGCCATTGCTTCTGCGGCATTAACAGCCTTAGCATTGTTTGCGGCGTTCATGAAGACTGCTGGAGTAACTGCAATTGATGTATCTCAGCCTAAAATTATGGCTGGACTATTAGTAGGAGGGATGTTACCTTTTGTGTTTTCTGCATTGTCTATGAATGCTGTTGGTCGTGCGGCTATGGCAATGATTGAAGAGGTTAGACGTCAATTTAGAGATATTCCAAAATTAAAAGCGGCTTTAGAAGTTATGAGAGCTGTTGATTCTGATATGTCTAAAGCAACAAAAGAGCAAAGAGCAATTTTTGATGCTGCCGATGGTGTTGCTGATTATGGAAAATGTATCGATATTTCTACAAAAGCTTCTATTAAAGAAATGGTGTTGCCAGGATTATTAGCAATTGTTGTTCCTGTGGCTGTTGGCTTTTTAGGTGGGGCAGAAATGTTAGGAGGATTACTTGCAGGTGTAACTACTTGTGGTGTGCTTATGGCAATTTTCCAATCGAATGCTGGTGGTGCTTGGGATAATGCTAAGAAAACCATTGAAGAGCAAGGTAAAAAAGGAACAGAAGCACATAAAGCTGCTGTAGTAGGCGATACTGTTGGAGATCCGTTTAAAGATACATCAGGGCCTTCTTTAAATATCTTATTAAAATTAATGAGTGTTGTAGCCTTGGTTATTGCGCCTAGTATTGCAATAACTGCAGAAGGTGTCGCTGCTTATACAGAAGAAAATGAAGCTACAGAACTAGTCGCTCAAAATACTTCTAAAGAGATTAAAGTAGAAATGAATGAAGTCGAAGCTGGTGTTTTTAAAGCAGTAGTTACTACCGTGGTAAACGAAAACGGAGAAAAATCTACTAATTATCAAACGTTTGAAGGGACTGAAGCTGAAGTAAAACAAGCTGTTTCAAATTTAAAGAAAGAAGAAAATAGCTAAGTAAAATATAGTGTAATAATAGAAAACGGCATCAATTTTATTGATGCCGTTTTTATTTGTGTTAGCGTTTCGATAGCTATTGGGAGTAATGGTGTTCTTTTTGGTAAAACGCTCTAAAAAAGCCCGTTAATTTCAGCCTCAACTTTATTAATCACACTACCTAAATCTTCAGGGTTATCCACAAAATTTAAGTTGTCAACATCGATTATTAAAAGCTTTCCTTTGTCGTAACCATGTATCCAAGCTTCATAACGCTCATTCAATCTGCTTAAATAATCAATACTTATAGAGTTTTCGTAATCGCGACCACGTTTGTGGATTTGCTCAACTAAATTAGAGATGGAACTGCGTAAATAAATAAGTAAATCTGGGCCTTGAACAAAAGACTCCATAAGATTAAAAAGCGACGAATAGTTTTCGTAATCGCGATTCGTCATTAAGCCCATAGCATGTAAATTGGGTGCGAAAATGTGGGCGTCTTCATAAATGGTTCGATCTTGAATAATATCTTTTCCGCTTTCACGAATTTGAGCTACTTGACGAAACCTGCTATTTAAAAAATACACTTGCAAATTAAAACTCCAGCGTTCCATTTGATTATAAAAATCATCTAAATAAGGATTGTCTACAACATCTTCCAGCTGCGCTTCCCATTTATAATGTTTTGCTAGTAATTTTGTAAGCGTTGTTTTTCCTGCGCCAATATTTCCTGCAATTGCAACGTGCATAATTTATTCTTTTAGTATTTGGTATTCATGAAGAAATTCATTGTCGTAAATATACAAGCTTCCTCTGGTTAGTAAAAACTGTTTTATTAACAATTCTGGTATTTCAATAGGCACTATGTTTTGATTGCCTTTTGATAAATAATACAAACCGTTATTACTAGATTGCAGTACCATATTACCATAAAATACAGATATAGCTGTATAATTTTTGTTTTCAATTTTATAAATAAGGCTTCCCCAAGAATCATATTTATACAAATAATTTTCTGTGAGTAACCAGCAATAATTATAATCGCTTTTAAGGTCTAAAACGTTAGACTGCATAGGCGTAGACTTTACAGATACCTTATTTCTCTTAAAGTCATAAAGCTCTAATTGTTGCAAATCCTGATTGAAAATCCAAAGTCTATTTCCAAAACCTGTTGAAACATGCGATACATTTTTGTAAGGTTTTATAGTGTTAAAATCGATTTTATCTGTTTCGGTTAAGCGATTATCTAAAGCTATTATCGTATTAAATCTTTTGTAAAAGAGTTTAACTTTTAAAGGGCTAAAAGCGTCTACCGATGTTATTTCGCCTAACTGTACGTTACTGTAATTATAAAGAACAGAATCTTTTAGCTTCTCGAAAAGGGTATTATTATTAATATATTTTATATTTTCAAAACCTCTGGTTTTAGTAACAGAAACAATGCTTTGTGCCGTAAGCTCAGTTTTTTTAACAAATGCAGTTTTAATCGTTTTTTGAGAAAATGCAACTATTGTAATAAAAAAGAAAAGTAATGGTAATGATTTCATAATGTTGGGAAAAGTACAAAAATCTTACCAATTTTAAAACGTGTTTGTGTTTTTGCTTGGCAAGGTGCTTTTTATAATGCAACATGCGGGTCTAGCAAATGAGTTTGTACCCAAATCCACGAACATTAATAATTTGAATATTTGTGTCTTGATTTAGTTTTTTACGAAGCTTAGTTATAAAAACATCCATGCTTCTTGCAGAGAAAAAATCATCATTCCCCCAAAGTTTGTTTAAAATAACCGAGCGATTTAAAACCGTGTTTTTATGCTTTATTAAATGAAATAATAAATGTGCTTCTCGATGTGTTAATTGAATGCGTTCTTCTGTTTTAAACTGTAATATCTGTTTAGGAAAATTAAAAGTATAACTACCTAAATTTAATATTTCTGAGGTTTTTTGAAGCTTGGTCCTGCTTAATAAATTGTTAATACGAACAATTAATTCTTCCATACTAAATGGCTTTTTTAAATAATCGTTTCCGCCAACAGAAAAACCTTCAACCACATCTTGTGTTTGCGATTTTGCAGTTAAAAATATAATGGGAATGGTGTCGTTTTCCATGCGTATTTCTTTAGCCAAAGTAAAGCCATCTTTTTTTGGCATCATCACATCTAAAACTAAAATCTCTGGCTGTTCTTTTTGATAAGTTTTTAAAGCAATTTCGCCATTTTCACATAGTAATACATTAAAGTTTCTAGTTTCTAAACTTTCTTTTATTATTTGCCCTAATGCAGGCTCGTCTTCTGCTAAAAGTATAGTAGTAACTTTATTCATTTGGAAGCGATATTTTAAAAGTTGTTTGGTTGTTTTCTATATCTAAATAAATTGCACCATTGTGTTTTTCTACAATTTTTTTGGCATAATATAACCCAATTCCAAACCCTTTAACATCGTGTGTGTTACCTTTTGGGATGCGATAAAATTTTTCAAATATCTTTTCTTTATTTGCTTTTGTTAATGTGTTTCCATCGTCTGAAATAGAAAGGGTAAAAACTGTTGCATTTTGAGATAATTCTAGGTTAATATTATTTCCACCATATTTAATGGCATTATCTAAAACATTGTTTATGGCATTTTCAAAATGAAACACATCAATATTTGCTGTTATATTATCAGAAGTTGTAAGGTAATTTATTGATTTATCTGTTTGTATTTTATGTTTTTCTACTAAGGCATGTAATATATCATTAATATTATAATTATCTTTTTTAAGTTCTAAACTATCGCTATCTAAAGTAGCAGTTTCCAAAAGTTTTTCAACCATTATATCGAGTTTAGATAATTGGCTGTTAGAGATGTCTAAATACGTTTTAGTCTTTTCTTTATCATTAATTACATTAAAGTTTTTAATACTTTCTATAGCAACACCAATAGTAGCGATAGGGGTTTTAAACTCATGGGTTATATTGCTAATTAAATCGTTTTTCACTTCGGCTAATTGTTTTTGATTTTTTATAATTTTTAAAAGATAAAACAAACAACTAATAATTGCTAAAACAAGAATAGTTGACATTAATAAGCTAAAAGCGCTTCTTTTTAATATGATTTTTGTGGCGTTTGGATAAGCAATTTCTAAACTTTCATTATGCCTTAAAAAGGTAGATTTCGATTTTGTTTTTAAAAAATCTAAATTTATAAATTCGATATTATAAGTGTTAAAAATACTGTCGTTTTTATAATGTTTTAGAGCATAATTGATGTCTAATTGCTTTCTTTTAAACTCTTCATCTATAATAGGTGTTAGTTTTTTAAAATCGAGCGAATCGTTATGAATGGATATAAAAATAGAGGTAATGCCTTTTATGAGTTTTAAGCTATCGGCAGCTTTTTTACCTCTTATAACTTTGATTTGATTGATATGATTTTTGTCTTTTGAATATGTAAAACCACTATCTGAATCTACTATTTGTGTAAACCCTAACATTTCTTTATGAATGTCATCTTTATAATCTTCTTGAACTTTTCTTATAATCAAATCGGGGTTTATATGATTTAATGAGGTTTTTAATTTTAAACTATCGTGTTCAATATCAATAAAAGTCATTTGGTTAGCTTCAGCAAGATCGGCGTAATAAGCGTCTAAAGCATTATCGAAACCAACTTGTACTTGGGTTATAAAGTTCTGTTTGTTCTGTAGATGGTTTTTGTAATTCCAATAGCATTGCACAACTATTGTTAATAGTATAGTTGTTACAATTAAATATAAAAGCCATTTATATTTTTTTTCATTCATACGTCAAAAGTAAACGTTAAACCACTACAAAACCAACTTGGTTAACACACGTTAACACTTGTTAACTATAAAAAGTAAATTTACTTTTCATATTTGCATCCTAAATAATTAAAAATAGAACAATAATCAATTTTAAGAAAAGAATAACATGAAAACAATTATTAAAACCATTATTATAGCATTAACATTAGTGGTAGCAAAAGGTAATGCTCAAGATTTCCAAGGTGTAGCTACTTATAAGTCGCACAGAAAAGTAGATTTAAAGATAGGTAATGAAGGGATGAATGATGAGATGCAAAAACAAATTCAAGAACAGTTAAAAAAACAGTTTCAGCAAGAGTATACCTTGACATTTAATAAAAACGAATCTATTTATAAGAAGAACGAAAAATTAAATGCGCCTTCACCATCTCAATCCAATATAATACTTCAAATTCCTGGAGGTTCAGATGTGATGTATAAAAATGTAAAAGATAATAGATATGCAAAAAAAACAGAAAGTTTCGGAAAATTGTTTTTAATAAAAGATACTTTAATAAACAGAACATGGGAGCTTGTAAACGAAACAAAAAATATAGGTAATTATACTTGTTTTAAAGCTGTTTTTAAAGATGATTATAAAACACAAACTTTTAATGAAAAAGGGGAAATGGAAGAAATTACAAAAGAGCGTACTACAACAGTTTGGTATACGCCTCAAATCCCTGTAAATAATGGACCAGCAGATTTTCATGGATTACCAGGTTTAATATTAGAGGTAAACGATGGTGAATTAACATTGGTTTGTAGTAAAATAGTTTTAAACACTAAAGAGGCTCTTAAAATTGAAGAACCTACTAAAGGTAAAGAAGTAACTCAAGCAAAGTACGAAGTTGTTATGGAGAAAAAAAACAAAGAAATGATGGAGCAATTTCACTCTAAAAGAGGAGGGCATGAAGGTGAAATTATGATTAGAGTTGGAGGTTAATTATTTATTGGTGTAAATTAAACTATAGTGCATTTAAAAAGTCTTATAAATATTAAAGCATTTAATATTTAATCTAAAGCCTTTATAGAATGAAATTCATTAATTTTTTTAAATGTTCAATCTCTATTTTAATACTATTTATACCTTATTGTTCTTTTGCTCAAAATGATTTTTTAGGAAAAGCTTATTATATGTCTAAAACCTCTATTGACATGAATAATTTTGGAAGACCTGGAATGAGTGAAGAACAAAAAAAACAAATAGCAATACGCATGAAAAGGATGTTTGAAAAAACATACGTACTTACATTTAACAAAACAGAATCCATTTATAAAGAAGAAGAAAAACTAGAAACTCCAGGTCAAGGACAAGGTGGAAGATTTAGAGGGATGATGTCTAGTCTTACAGGTGGAGATCAATATAAAAATATAAAAGAAAAATTATTTTTACAAGATCAAGAACTTTTTGGAAAACAATTTTTAATACAAGATTCTCTAGTTCAAATAAATTGGATAATGGGGAACGAAACCAAACAAATAGGAAAGTACATGTGCTTTAAAGCTACGGCAAAAATGCCAGCTTCTAGTTTTGATTTCTCAAGTTTTAGAAGACGATCACAAAATAACGAGCAAGATTCAACCAAAGTAAAAGAAAATAAAACTGGTAATGCTTCAAAACAAGTTGATGTTGTAGCATGGTATACACTTCAAATTCCAGTGAGTCAAGGACCAGGAGAATATTGGGGACTACCTGGTTTAATTTTAGAAGTAAGCTCTGGAAGAACCACCGTTTTATGTTCAAAAATTGTGATGAATCCAGAAGAAAAAGAAGCTATTAAAAAACCTTCAAAAGGAAAAGAAGTAACCAAAGTTGAGTATAATAAAATTATGAAAAAGAAAACGGAAGAAATGCGTGAAAATTTTAGAAGAAGAGGCCGTGGCGGAAGTGGAAGAAGACAATAATTGCTTAAACTAATCAATCAATAAGTACATCAAATGAAATTAAAAATAACCATGCTATTAATATTAATGGCAAGCACAGCTTTTGCACAAATTAAACTAGAGGGTGTTGTAAAAGACAGTATAGGTAGTTCCTTAGAACTAGCAAATGTGATAGCCATCAACCAAGAAACAAAAGCATTAGATTCTTACGGAATTACAAATAATGACGGGCGCTATAGGCTTTACCTTAAAAGCAATGCTTCGTATAAATTACAAGTAAGTTATATTGGTATGAAAATGGGGGAAGAGTTTATAAACACTAAAGACACCGATATAAAAAAGGATTTCACTTTAATGCCAGATAGCACTTTAGATACCGTAGAATTAGTTTACGAAATGCCTGTTGTTGTTAAAGGCGATACTTTAATTTATAATGCCGATTCGTTTAAACATGAAACCGATAAAAAACTTGGAGATGTTTTAAATAAACTCCCAGGTGTAGAGGTAAATGACGAAGGCGAAATACAAGTTGAAGGAAAAACTGTTAGTAAAGTAATGGTTGAAGGAAAAGATTTTTTTGATGGAGATACTAAACTAGCCACAAAAAATATTCCAGCTGATGCTTTAGATAAAATTGAAATTTTAAAGAATCATGACGAAATTGGGCAATTAAGAAGCGTAAGAAGCAATGAAGATAATATTGCTATAAATATTAAATTAAAAGAAGGAAAAAAGAACTTTTGGTTTGGCGAAGTTACTGCAGGGCTCGGTTTAGATAAACGCTATTTAATTCACCCTAAATTATTTTATTACAATCCAAAATACAGTATCAATTTAATAACAGATTTTAATAACATTGGCGAAATACCATTTACACGCCGCGATTATTTTAATTTTTCAGGAGGTTTTAGAGGTGTTAGTAAAAATAGCGGCACAAATTTTAATGTGGCTTCTAGTGATATTGGTTTTTTAACTATGCGAAACAATCGCGCCAAAGCTATTGATACTAGGTTTGGAGCAGCAAATTTTAGCTATTCACCAAAAAAAACTTGGAATTTAAGTGGGTTTGCAATTTACTCTGGGAATAAAACTGAGATACAACAAAACAGTGCTAGAACTTATGCGCAATCAGATTCTGGAAACTTACCTCAGCAAGACGAAACAACAAGAAGTAATACCATTCAAAAAACAGATTTAGGTTTATTCAAGCTTAGTTCTAGTTACAAACCTAATAGTAATAATCATTTTGATTATGATTTATTTGGGCGTGTTTCTAAGCAAAATGAACGCACAGATTTCTTTTCTTCAGTATTACAAAATATAGATGAAAATCAAGAACAAAACCCATACAGCATCAATCAAAATGCAAATTATTATTACACGTTAAATGATAAGAATATTTTTGCTTTTGAAGCACAATATTTATTGCAAGACGAAGATCCTTTTTATAATGCTGCATTAGAAAAAACCACAGAGTTTCAGTTTTCTCAAACTTTAGGGTTAAACGATACACAATCTGGTTTTAATGTGGCGCAAGATAAACGTATAAAAACAAATAAGTTAGACGCAAAAGTTGATTATTGGTATGTGTTAAATCAAAAAAGCAACATCAATTTTACTTTAGGATCAATACTAAGTACGCAACGTTTCAACTCAGAGATTTATCAAATTTTAGATAACAATAATAAATTTGAGCTTAATAATGCTCAAGGCGATATAAAAAACGATATTAAATACAACTTTAGTGATTTATATTTAGGATTTCACTATCGTTTAAAAGCAGGTATTTTTACATTAACACCTGGGTTTTCATTGCACTCGTATACAACAACAAATACGCAGTTTAATACTGAAACTAAAATGAATTTCGGAAGGCTTTTACCAGATTTTAATGCTAGAATTCAACTAAAAAAGAGCGAAACACTTAGCTTTAATTACCGCATGCAAACTAGTTTTACTAACGTAAATCAATTAGCAGAAGCCTTAGTTTTTAATAATTATAACTCATTATTTCAAGGGAATAAAGATTTAGAAAACTCATTATCACATAATTTAAATTTGAATTATTACAGTTTCAATATGTTTAATTATACTAATGTGTTTGGGTCTATTAACTATAACAAGCGTATGGATCAAATACGATCTCAATCCCAGTTTTTACCAAATACAACTAATAGAATTTCTACACCTTTCAATTCTAATTTTGCAGATGAGTCAATTAGTGCTAATGGTCGATTTGAAAGAACTTTTGGGAAACTTAAGGCTTCTTTAAGAGGTAATTTTTCTTTTTCTAAGTTTAATCAATTTGTAAATAATCAGCGTAGTGTTAACGAATCGTTTACACAATCTTACCGTACACGTTTAAGCACCAATTTTAGAAAAGCGCCAAATGTAGAAATTGGTTATAATTTAACTATAAATGATTATAATCAAGGTAGAGGAAGTAATAAGTTTTTTACGCAAAGTCCATTTATAAATTTAGATGCCTATTTCTTAAAAAGTTTTACTTTTAAAGCAGATTACTCGTATTATAATTATAAAAATGAAGTAGAGACTTTAAATAATTATAGTTTTTTTGATGCAAGTTTAACCTATCAAAAAAAGGATAGTAAATGGGAGTACAAATTAGGAGTCACTAATTTGTTAAACACAAAATCGCTTAATCAAGATAACACTAATACCTTATTTACAAGCATGAGCGAATACTTTATTCAACCACGATTTTTGGTGTTAAGTGTTAAATATAATTTATAAAAAATTGATAATTTTTTGTTTGTGTTAAAACAGGAACAATAATATATTTGCAGTCTGTTTTGGGGAGATACTCAAGCGGCCAACGAGGGCAGACTGTAAATCTGCTGACTACGTCTTCGCAGGTTCGAATCCTGCTCTCCCCACGAAATAAATAAAAAAGTAAGCTAAATATAAAGCTTGCTTTTTTGTTTTTTAATAATCTTAATTAAGACATGGCATTAGTATATTTATACTTTAATAAATATCTTTTTTTTGTACAAAATATATCCTAAAGCTAAATAAAACATTGCTACAGTTAAAGCATAAAGTAAAGAGGATAGTTTATCGGCTAAAAAAGGTTGAACATATATAGTCTGGTACAACCATGAATGAATACTTTGTTGCGGATTAACTTTTATTAAATAAAAGCATTTAGAAATAAAACTTGATAAAAAGTAAATGGTGATAGCATTAGAGCCTACATACTTAAAAATACTGCCAAATTTCCAATGTAGCACATCTGTTAAATAGTATATAACAGATAGTATTAAAGTTGCCCATCCGCTAGTAACTAATACAAAACTACTGCTCCAAATAGCTTTGTTTATAGGAAACCATATACTAATAACATAACCACAAACTAATAGTGATAGAGCTATTATTAGTAAAAAAGCGAGTTTGTTAATATTTTTGTTAGATAATATTCTGCCAACTAAAATTCCAGAAATACAAGTTGCTATTGCTGGAAAGGTACTTAATAGCCCTTCAGGATCATAATCTGCTTTCCACATGTGTTTTCCTAATAGGTTTAAATCTATATAATTTGCCCAATTGTTTGGCGCGCGATTAAAAGTTGGTAAAGTCCCGTCTGGCAACGGTACAAAGCCCAAGAATAGCCAATACCCAATTAAAATTGATACCCCAATTGTTAGTAAGGTTTTCCAATTGCAGTTCATAAATAAAACGGCAGAAATTAAAAACACGACACCAATTCTTTGTAAAACACCTGGAAACCTTAAAGTTTCAAAGTCTTTTATAAATGGGAAATAGGGTATAAATAATGCTAAAAACAACCCCAAACTAATAAGTTTTAAACCACGGGTTATAATTTTTTTATAAGTTTTCCAGTGTTTTGGTTTGTTTTTGTAGGCAAACGAAATTGAAATACCGACTATAAATAAAAAGAAGGGAAATATTAAATCTGTTGGGGTTAGTCCGTGCCAACTAGCATGAAGCAATGGCGCATATACTTTACTCCAAGTTCCTGGAGTATTTACTAAAATCATTGCAGCAATGGTAAATCCTCTAAGAATATCTACTGATTCTATTCTTTGCTTCATGCTTGATTTTTTTTAAATTATTTGTTTGGCCTAATTTAGTTTTCGTTGTCTTCTTTAATATTAAATATGCGCTCTTTGGTTTGTTTTAAATAGTTTCTACCAATAGGGATTCTTCTGCCAGCAATTTCAATGGTATTTCCTTCTATAGCTGCAATTTTATTTATTGAAATATTATATGAGCGATGTACACGTATAAAATTTGATTGTGGTAACTCTTCAGAAATTGCGGTTAGGGATTTATGGACTACATAATCGCCAAGGTTTGTTACTATTTTTATATAATCTTTTAAGCTTTCAATAAATAAAATATCATTGAGGTTAACCTTGATTAATTTTTTATCAACTTTTAAAAAAATATGAGGCTCTTGATTTAAAGTGGGGTCTCCAGAAGTGCTATTAGAATATAGTTGTTGATAGACTTTATTTATTGTTTTTAAAAACCGATTAAAAGGTATTGGTTTTACTAAATAATCTAATATGTTTAGTTCAAAACTTTTTACAGCATATTCTCGGTATGCCGTTGTTATTACTATTAACGGTTTATGATTTAAGTTTTCAATAAATTCAAACCCATTCATTTGTGGCATATTAATATCTAAAAAAACAAGATCAATTTTTTCTTGTTGTAAAGTACTAAAAGCCTTTAAAGGATTACTAAAGGTTTTACTGATTTCAATATTATCGAAATTTTTCAAATGATTTTCTATAACGTTTATTGCTAAAGGTTCATCATCTATAATGATACACTTTATCTTCATTTAACAGGGATTTTTAAAAATATACTATAAATATCGTTAGTAACAGTAGGTTGTAGTACAAAATTTTTTGCGAATAAGAGTTTTAATCGACGTAACGAATTAGAAATCCCTATTCCTTTTTTATTATTATCTATTGTTGATGGATTAAAATTATTAGAAATATTAAATTCTAAATATTCTTTATTAACTATTTCAAAATTCATTTTTATTATAATTTTATCGTTGCCTTTTAGCCCATGTTTAAAACAATTTTCAACAAAGGTAATAAGTAATAATGGAGGGACTTTAATATCTTCAATATCTCCAGTTATGAGCAATTCTGTTTCAACGCTATCTTTAAATCGAAGGTTTTCAATGTCTATATAATTATTTATGTGTTTTATCTCTTCAAGCAAATTGGCTTTGGAATCTGTAACCTCATAAAGTACATATTCCATCATATTAGATAGCTTTAATATTAACCGAGGTAAACTGCTAGACTTGTTAAGTGCTAATGCATATAAATTATTTAAGGTGTTAAAGAAAAAATGTGGCTGAACCTGAGTTCTTAAAAATTTTAGCTCGGTGCTTAATTGTAATTGAGAAAGTTCTTCATTTCTTTTTTTCTCAATACTCCATTCTACTATAATTTTTATAGCAGTAGCAAAGGCAATAACATATATTTGTCCAATAAATTCTGATATAAAATGATTAAACATAGATTGGTTTGGCATTGTGGAATACATACTAATCCATATTTCGTCTGAGACAAACATAAAATTTAAACCGAGTCTTGAAAAGTAGGATATTATCAGTGCAGCAACTAAGCTTAATATAAAAGCAATGTATTTGCCTTTTAAAATGAATTTAGGAATAAGGTAATAGATGTTTAAATAAACTAATACAATGTGTATAGGGAATTCTACTAAATTAGATTTAAGTGAGTAAATAAAATCATCATTATAACTCCCCCACCTAACAACATTAAATATAAAATAACTAACCCAAAATATAACATGATATTTTAGAGGTATAGTTAACCCTATTTTATTTTTAACGATTGAGAAGAATTTTTTCATTGTCAACACACCTTTTTTTTATTATTACAAAAGATAATTTAATATTTATTAAGTTACTTATTTAGCATATTAAACAAATTAATTCTATCATCATTATTAGTGATTAATAATATAGTCTCATTTTTTTTATTTATTTTAATGATATCTTTTGAGTTTCCTAAGTTTATAAAACCTGTTTCATTTATATCTAGTACTTTGAATTTTTTGTCTTTATAAGATAAAATACTGCCTAAAGACGCATCGTAGCGTACGGTTTCAACTTCAGCATTGTAATGGTTACCAATGGCTATGATTTCTTTGTTTTTGTCATTATCAATATTTACAAATTCAAAATCCATAATAGGAGCTATTTGTAGCATTTTAGGAAGGCTTTTAATTTCAAAACTGCCATTCCCGTCATTTTCTAAAAACACACTATTTAGCATGTATGCTTTAAGATGTAGTGCTTTAGACAGAGCTTCTTTGCCATAAATATCTTCAAGAGTAGCTTCTGCAAATTCACTAAACGTTGGAAACTTATCTTTAATAAAAGGCATTTGTTGCGACGAGCATTCTCGTCCTCTTGATGGCACTAGAGTGCCTTTGTAATTTGAAGTTAAAACAATATCGTAGGTTCCAGAATTATCGAAGTCATCACAAAATACGTGAAAAGGTTTTTTGGTACTGGCCTTATATTTTGTATTTAAACCTAAATTTCCAACAAAATAGTCTAGGTCGCCATCATTATCAATATCCGTACTTTCAATGCTAAACCAAAGACCTTCGGTGTTTTTTAATGAATTGTTTACTACGGATTTAAATATCCCGTTGTTATTTTCAAATATGGTTATTGGCATCCATTCGCCTACAATAATTAAATCTTCATCATTGTCATTATCATAATCTGAAAAAACAGCATCTGTTACTAGGCCTACGTTTTTAATAGCGGGGGCGATGGTTTTTGTTCTATTATAGAATTTGCCATTTTCGTTTATTAAAATATAAGATTCTGAGGCATATGGATATTTGTTAGGTATAACTCTCCCTCCAACAAATAAATCTAAATCGCCATCATTGTCAATATCTGATGCTTTAATTGTTTGGCCACTACTAGTAATTTTAGGAAGTATATTTTTACCCTTACTAAAGTTTCCTTTACCATCGTTTATATAGACCCTATCTTGGTATAGACTACTATTTTCTTTAAATTCAGTGCCGCCACTAACTATATACAAATCATTGTCCTTATCATTGTCTATGTCTATAAATAGTACACCTAGATCTTCGTACTGTTTGTCTAGTTGCCAAGTTTTATTGTCTTGTTTTATAAATTTACCATCGGCACTCTGTACGTATAATTCACCACTTTGGTTTTTTGCACCACCGATAAAAAAATCTTCTAACCCATCTCCGTTAACGTCAGATTTGTCTATAAATGGGCCATTAGTAGATTGGCCATGTGGCAATAATATTTGTTCTTTAAAATCGTTAAATTGATTTTCATTATGTTTATAAACTATACCATACTTATAAGGACTTTCTTTTTCTAATAAAGTTTTTGGGGTAATTTTATTTGTATTGGTTGGTGTAGTAGCACTTTCTTGATTTATAGAAATAATTTGATTGGGTTTAACATTAGTAAGTTTAGTGTGCTTTTGATTAGGCCACTCAATTAAAATTTCATCAATAATTGTAGCATTACCAATACCAAAATTAACAATATTTTGTACAGAGGATATAAAACCTCTACTCGTATATAATTCTTGATATTGTTTTGTGTCATTAATAGTTATGGTTATTTTAGAACCTATTGCAAATTTGTTTTTAGAATCACCAATTAATTTTAATTGAATAAAGTTATTAGTGTCATTATTTTTATAAAGAAGTGGGGTATCGTTTATGTTATTTATTATTAAATCTAAGTCTCCATCGTTGTCAAAATCTGCATACGCAGCACCATTAGATTGCGTTTTTTCTTTTAATCCCCAATTTTTAGGGTTTTTAGTAAAGTTTAAATCACCATCATTTTTAAAGACATAATTACTTAACTTGGTAGAAGGTTGTAATTTTGTTATTTCTTTAAAGTTAGGTTTGTTTTTTTGTGTAAATCGTTTATTTAATTCGGTTCTAAAATCTTGATTCGCCATGTCTTTTAGAATCCCATTTGAAACAAAAATATCTTTAAGGCCATCATTGTTAAAATCGGCAATTAATGGCGCCCAACTCCAATCTGTTTTTGCTAGACCACTTATTTGAGCTATTTCACTAAACTTACCATTTTTTCTATTAAGCTGTAAGGTGTTTACCATATATTGATGATGGTAATTGTTTTTAACTAAGGCTTTAAAATTTTCTGTACTCATTGTAGCCATATTTTGCTTGCTACGTACATGGTCTTCAGAAGCCATTTCTAGCACAAATAAATCTGGATGTAAATCGTTGTTTAAATCAGCATAGTCTGATCCCATGCTACTAAAAGAAGTATGATTAATTCTATCTAAAATTTCGTCAGTAAATTTGCCTTTTTTATTATTTATATACAGTTTATCTGGAGTTAAAAAATCATTACAGACATAAACATCTGGCCACCCATCATTATTAAAGTCACCAATTGCTGCACTTAAGCCAAAAGCTTTGTTTACCATACCTGCCTCATGCGTAATTTCTGTGAAATAAGTACCGTCGTTTCTATATAATATATCTGAGCTTAATCTAGAATATGCTTTTTCAATACGCATGTTAAGGCTTCCTGTGTTTTCGAAATCTGGCCTATGGTTTACTAAGTACATGTCTAAATCTCCATCTTTATCAAAATCAAAAAAGTAGGATTGTGTGCTAAAACCTGGGTCGTTTATTTTCCAATCTTTGGCTTTATCAATAAACGTATTGTTTTTTTGATTTATAAATAGTTTATTTTCCTTTTCAAATTTTGTTTTATTAGTTCCAGATTTACATACATAAATATCTAGCCAACCATCATTATTAATATCTACAACAGAAACTCCTGTAGACCAACCTTGTGCATCTGCTAAACCAGATGCTTCAGTAATATCTTTAAATTTAAAATCGCCTTCGTTTAAATAAAGTTTGTTGGAATTTTGATTGGCAATAAAAAATGCATCAACTAATTCATCATTATTAAAATCTGCTGTTGCAACGCCACCACCATTGTAAATGTTTCCAAAATTTAAGAAATTCAAATCCTGAGTTTCTTCTACATTATTTTTAAAAGTAAAAGTTGTTTTTTCGTTTGGAATTAAAGAAAATAGAGTAGAACTATTATTAGACTTACTTTTTATCGTTTTTAAACTACTATAGGATTTGTTTTGATTGCAATTAATAAGTGTAAAGCTTAGTAATGTATAGATGATAAATTTTTTCACAATAATACTTTTAATAATGATTGATAAATATAAAAATAAAAAAGGGAGAATCATATCGATTCTCCCTTTTAATAATATAACTTTTAATATTATATTTATTCTATTGTTGAGCCCACCATAATGGTGTATGAACTGTATCAGGTCCTCCTAATAATTGTACAGCTTGTGCATGACCAGCTGGGATATTATTTTCAAAAGAAGAAGGATATTTTATACGCTGTCCAAAGAAATTTACTTGGTTTGTCATTACATTTCCAGAAGTTAGTTGTGGTAAATCTGGGAATGGGTTTTCAACCGCAGGGTTTTCAAAGAATGGTAAACCTAATCTTCTATGATCATTCCATATTTCAAGTGGAATCCAAGCATTTGACGCTATAAACTTTTGCGTGATAATTTTTGTTATAAGGTCATTCTTAACACTTCCACCTTCATAAATAGTGTTATTTGGATAAGTGTAATCATAAGTTCCAGCTACACCTGTATAACCATCCACATAATCCATAGATACACTTGCAGGAGGTTCTGTTGTATGACCCCAACTTACTGAAGTACCATTGTTATTGTAATCTTCAGAAGCTAAATAAGTAGCTAAATGTTCTGAAACACCATAATAAGCAAAACTTTCTGAGATTCCAGTTTCGTAAGCTTCTTTACCAGTTATTGGTGTACTCCATCCTCTTGCAGCAGCTTCAGCAATTAAGAAATGTGTTTCCCATGATGGAAAAAAGACACGCTCACTATCTCCTTCTCTAAAATTAAGCCCTAAACGTGGCCAAGATCCAGATGATATTAATTGGTTTTTAGAGCCTGGATCTCCAGTGTTTCCATGTGCCGTTGCATTATAAGTAAAGGCGCCGTCAAGAGTCATTAAAACTCCACCAGCATCATCAAGTAAATCTCTTTCACTAAGGGTATGGTTATTACTCCAAGTAGGGTAATTACTATAACTAGGGTCGTCAAGATTTCCAGGGATTGGAAAGGTTTTATAAGACCTAGGGTCTATCGAGTTTGGTAATCCATCTAACCAAAACCCTTTAGCAGGATCGTTAGTAAGCTGAGAGAAGTGATCGTCAAATTTTAACCCTAAATAATTAGCAGGTTTAAGATTAATTTGATCTTCGGCAGGAAGCTGATCCATAGAAGTAACACTACCTAATCCTACAACTGCATTTCTGTAGGCAGGTGTTATAAAGTGGCTATTCCATTGTCTAGACTGAGGATTTGTATAGCTATTCCAGCCACCACCAGAAAACACTCTCATATCATCTCCAGAAGTGGCAATAATTTGCCCACTATTAGCAGCAGCTTCAAAATGTTGTTGAGCTACAGCAGGAGCTACTTCAGACAAACGCATAGCTAAACGCATTCTCATAGAGTTGCCATACTTTTTCCATTTTTCATAATCGTAACCAAAAGCAGGGTCTAAATCTGAATCTGGTTTAAACGTGTTTGATTCATCTATTTGACTAACAGCATCTTCTAATTCAGCTAACATAAATAGGTATACATCTTCTACACTAGAATAATCTGGGTTTTCTCCTTGAAAACCATTTATTGGAATTGGACCAAAACTATCGCTCATTTCACTCATAATATACACTCTCCAAATACGTGCTATGTGCAATAAATTCTCAGTATATTCCTTAACGTTTCCTGTAGCAATTTTCTCTTCTGCTACAGTAATAGCCGTTGTAATATTTAGTAACCATTTAGAAATAAAACCATTAAAGTAGTCATTTGTCCATCCGTCGTTAGAACGTCCGTGAGAAAGTACTCCTAATCTAGAAGTTCTTGAAGCATCTTTCCAATACAGTACAAATACTCGTTCTGCTATGTGCGGATCTTGCTGTGCCGCTCCAATAGAGGCGTTAATAAAAAATTCTACTTCTACTTGATCTGCTGTTGCAGCCAAGGGGTCTTGATTGATTTCTTCAAAATCACTACAAGAAAAAATCAATAGCACTATACTTAACAGCGCTAGTTTTTTGTTTAATACTTTTTTCATAATTTTTCTTTTTTAAAATTTAGCTGCTATATTTAAAAATACAGTTCTTGTTGTTGGTGGTGCTAAGTTCTCAAAACCATTTGCATTAGATTGTGTAGCATTTACTGCTTCCGGATCTACACCATTTAAATGTTCTGTAATCAACCATACATTGTTGGCTGATAGCCCGACAGATAGTCCTTGAAAAGGCGTTCTATCTAACCATGCTTTGTCGAAAGTATAGGTTAAATTTACATTTCTTAATCTTACGTGAGTTGCATCATATACATTGGCCTCATTAATACCTAAGTTTCCAGAACGTCCTGTAATTGCTCCCCAGTAATCTTGTGGCGAAGCTCCAGTTGTGTTTTCACTTAAATTTCCAGCACCGTCATCTACAACACCGTCAAACACAATATCTGCTCTTTCTCCGTTAACCGCTGTAACTGCTCCTAAACCAGATCTTTGTAATGCATGATTAGTTCCAGAGAAAATTTCTCCTCCAATACTAGCACTAAATAAGAAACTAAAAGCAAAGTTTTTGTAAGTAAACATATTTGTAATACCTAATAATGCATCAGGTTGCTGAGAACCTAAAACATGTTTGTCTGTTGAGGCTAATGGCAATCCGTCTGCATCTACCAAAATTCTTCCAAAAAATGGACTAGCTTCATCTTCAACTCTTCTAAACTTAGAACCTATTATGACACCATAATCTCCACCAACATCTGCTCTAATATTAAAGTTGTCAAAACCACCTAATGTATATTCTGTAACATCGTCGCCTAATTCTTCTATAGTATTCTCGTTTGCTGAGTAATTAAGATCCATATCCCAAGATAAACCATCAGCATTATCTAAAATTTTGGTTTTTAAAGTTATCTCAACACCTGTATTTTGAATATCACCAGCATTTATTAACTTAGAATTAAATCCACTAAAAGGATCTAATGGAAGGTTTATAATTTGGTTGGTTGCATTAGTTTTATACCAAGCCACATCTAATCCTATTCTATTGTTTAAAAAGCGTGCTTCTAAACCAATTTCAACAGATTCAATCAACTCATTTACAATATCAGGATTTCTTAATACACTGTTTGTACCAGCAGTTGTGTTACCTAATGGATCATTACCTATAGTAAATGAATTATATAACTGATAAGGATCTAAATCATTACCTACCTCGGCATACGATCCTCTTAATTTACCAAAAGTGAACCAACTAGGTAAGTCGCCTCCATTTTTAGTTATCATATCAGATATAACAAGTGATGTACTTACAGATTTGTAGAAAAATGATCTATTAGCCTTACTTAATGTAGAGGTCCAATCATTACGACCAGTTACATCTAAAAAGAAATAACCATCATAGTTTATTTGCAAAAGCCCATAAGCTGAATTTATTTTTTTGTTTTCAAATTCTTGTCTAACGGTTGCTGGATTAATCCCATTATTTAAGCTAAATAAATTAGGAACCAATAGTTCACCAGAATCACTTCTAAGAAGGCTTTCTTCGCGGTTCATTAAGTTACCTCCTAAGGTGAATGATCCTCCAAACTTTCCAAATATATTATCTTTAGAAGCTGCAATTAAAGCACTGTAATTTTGCTCATTAAAGGTTCTTTTTCCTAAATTATATCTTGAAGTACTTGAAGTTCCAGCAAATACTTTTCCTTCTGTATTCGTAGTATATAAATCTGCTCCCGCTCTAACTTCGGCATGCAACCAATCATTAAACTGATGTTTTAAAGTTCCGTTTATTATAAAACGATCTCTTGAGTCTGAGCTTAAACGCCTTTTATTAGCCCAGTATGGATTAATTTGATTAGAAGTAGGGTCGTACCATATTTGATTACCAAATTCATCTACTCCAGCAGAAAAGTCCTCAATATTACGCGATCGTGGAAAATTTATTATGGTTTGATATTGACTTAATGCTCCAAAACCAGTTCTAGGTCTATTGTTGGCAACTGTTCTATTGTACTGTACTTTTGTATCTGCGGTCCATTTTTTGTCATTTCCAAATTTAGAAACACCTCTAGCCGTTAAGTTTAAACGCTCTAAGGTCGCTGAAGGCGATATACCTTCATCATCTAAATAATTAGCAGAAGCATAAAAAGAACCCGAATCTGTTGAATTTTGTAAAGATAGACTGTGGTTTTGACTAAACCCATTTTTATAATAGTTGCCAATATTATCGTAAGCTTTGTCAAAAACAACTGATCCTTGCTCAGGTCCTGTTTCTGTTTGCCCTTCAATTTTTGGTCCCCAACTACTAGTGTCATATTCTCCGTAAACACCCAAAGAACCTTGTCCAAAACTGCTCTGCAAGTCTGGTTTAGAGAAAATGCTTTGAAAACCAGTTGTTGCCGAGTATGAAATACCGAGTCCCTTACTA
>Ga0316189_10001425_pt1 | contig 23714 bp, 24 predicted proteins | sample LowCovwburrow_MG_FD_204930 | JGI IMG/M metagenome (GOLD analysis project Ga0316189, IMG submission 204930) | Coastal sediment microbial communities from Maine, United States - Lowes Cove worm burrow | ecosystem: Environmental > Aquatic > Marine > Coastal > Sediment | place: USA: Maine... | reverse complement strand
CGTACCAAAGACAATCACATCAGCAGCGACCAGATCATCGAGTGTACAATCCTCTGCCACCCTGAAGGTGATCGCCGCAGATGCATGGGCTACCTTCATACCGGCAGCAATAGCATCGGCCATCTTTTTGGTGTTTCCATAGTCAGAATGATAGGCAATCAACACGTCCATTTTTACTCTCCCCAAAGCCAGTGGCACGACGCTACTGCTGCCAGCAGCATAAAAAAAGCCATGGCTCTTTAGAAAAGCGCCAACTGCCGCTAGTGTGCGCCCTCTTTTTCCATGCAACAGGAGTGACCAGTGACCAATAGTTTTAACGCCAAAGATACCCTTGCCGTCGGTGACAAGGCCTATACCTACTACCGTTTGAGTGCCGCAGGCGATGTAAGCCGCCTGCCCTATTCGATGAAGGTACTGCTGGAGAACATGTTGCGCCGCGAAGATGGCATCAATGTTACTGCTGATGATATCAATTTCCTCGCCAACTGGGATGAGAAGGCTGAACCCAATCACGAGATCGCCTACATGCCAGCCCGCGTTCTGATGCAGGACTTTACCGGCGTTCCCGCTGTTGTGGATCTGGCTGCCATGCGCGATGCCATGGCTGCCCTTGGTGGTGACACCAGCAAGATTGAGCCGCTTGCGCCTGCCGAGCTGGTGATCGATCACTCGGTACAGGTGGATAACTTCGGCCATGCCGATTCAGCCGCCAAGAACACCGAGATTGAGTTCCAGCGCAACCGCGAGCGTTACAACTTCCTCAAATGGGGACAGAACGCATTCGAAACATTTAAAGCTGTACCGCCTGGCTGCGGTATTGTGCACCAGGTGAATCTTGAGTTCCTGGCTCGCACTGTATTTGTAAACAGTGACGGCGTTGCTTATCCCGACACACTGGTCGGCACCGACTCACACACCACCATGATCAACGGTCTGGGTGTGCTCGGCTGGGGCGTGGGTGGTATTGAAGCTGAAGCAGCGATGCTCGGTCAGCCGGTCTCCATGCTGGTTCCTAAGGTGGTCGGTTTCAAACTGACCGGCGAAATCCCTGAAGGCGCAACCGCCACCGATCTGGTACTGACAATTGTTGAGATGCTGCGCAGTCACGGCGTGGTTGGTAAATTTGTTGAGTTCCACGGCTCTGGTCTGGATTCACTGCCACTGGCAGATCGCGCCACCATCGCCAACATGGCACCTGAATATGGTGCAACCTGCGGCATCTTCCCGATTGATGAAGAGACCCTGAACTACCTGCGTCTCTCCAACCGCAGTGAAGAGAATGTCGCACTGGTTGAAGCCTATGCCAAAGCACAGGGCATGTTCCGCGAAGCGAACTCACCTGAAGCGATCTACAGCGAGAATTTGGCTCTGGACATGAGCACCGTTGTGCCATCACTGGCCGGTCATAAACGTCCACAGGATCGTATCGCGCTGACTGAGTCCAAAGCTGTCTATCAGAAAACCGTTGAAGCTGTGAAAACTGAGGCTGGTATCAGCACCAAAGCTGTCACCACCACCATCAACGGCGAAGAGGTCACCATCGATGATGGCGCAGTGGTAATTGCCGCGATCACCTCATGCACCAACACCTCCAACCCGTCAGTGATGCTCGGCGCCGGTCTGGTTGCTAAAAAAGCAGCCGCACTCGGCCTTACTGCAGCACCATGGGTGAAAACCTCACTCGGCCCCGGCTCAAAGGTGGTCACTGAATATCTTGATAAAGCGGGCCTCTCACAGGATCTGGATGCACTCGGCTTTAACACCGTCGGTTACGGCTGCACCACCTGTATCGGCAACTCAGGCCCACTGCCTGCGGAAGTATCAGCGGCTATTGCAGAGGGTAATCTCGCAGTCACATCTGTTCTCTCGGGTAACCGCAACTTTGAAGGTCGTGTGCATGCCGAAGTGCGCATGAACTATCTCGCATCTCCACCACTGGTTGTGGCTTACGCCATTGCCGGCACGATGAATATCGATCTCTACAACGATCCGATTGGTCAGGATCGTGATGGTAAGGATGTGTTCCTGAAAGATATCTGGCCAACCCAGAAAGAGGTGGCCGATGTGGTCGCATCATGTGTAACCGCTGAGCAGTTCGAAGCCTCTTATGGCAACGTCTATGCAGGGGACGCCAACTGGCAGAACCTTGAGGCACCAACCGGCGACCGTTTTGCATGGGATGCTGATTCCACCTATATCCAGCATCCGCCATATTTCGAAGGCATGACCTTCGATCTGGACACCATCAGTGATATCAAAGGTGCGCGTGTACTGGCTCTCTTGGGTGATTCGGTCACCACTGACCACATCTCACCAGCCGGTGCGATCAAAGCTGACTCCCCTGCCGGTCGTTTCCTGCAGGAGCGCGGTGTTGAGGCCAAAGACTTCAACTCCTACGGCTCCCGTCGTGGTAACCATGAGATCATGATGCGCGGCACCTTCGCCAATATCCGCCTGCGCAACAAACTGGCGCCGGGTACTGAGGGCGGTGTAACCCTGCATCAGCCATCGGGACTTAAGATGAGCATCTATGATGCGGCGATGAAGTATATCGATGAAGCCGTTCCGGCCATCATCCTTGCAGGTAAAGAGTACGGCTCCGGCTCCTCACGCGACTGGGCAGCCAAAGGCCCGCGTCTGCAGGGTGTGCAGGCTGTGATTGCCGAGACTTACGAGCGTATTCACCGCTCTAACCTGGTTGGCATGGGTATCCTGCCGCTGCAGTTCAAAGCGGGTGAATCAGCTGAATCACTGGGTCTGACCGGTCAGGAGTCTTACGACTTCGCAGGCATCAATGATGGCTCAGCCAAAGAGCTGAATGTCACTGCCACGGCCAGTGATGGCTCAGTGAAATCATTCACTGTGGATGTCCGCATCGACACCCCCAAAGAGGTCGAGTACTACCAGCACGGCGGCATCCTGCACTACGTCCTACGTCAGCTCGCCAGCAACTGATTAAACGCATAAGCAACGAAAAGAACCCCGCCTTAGAGCGGGGTTCTTTGTTTTTGAAGCATAAAGAGACGAGGCTGAATGACCGCTTTCGCCGTCGAAAGCAGCCATTCAGTATTGAGTGATTATAGTTCAATAATTGCCAACTGTAAGTCCCCCAAATGGGGGACAAGGAATAAACGGAGAAAACCAGCGAGAGTTGACCGCGATGTGAAATCGGCATGTACTATTGGCTGGCGGTTGTTGTGGGGGGAGTTCGGTTATGAAAAAAATCATCAGCAAAGTGATTATTTCACTGTTAATTATCAACCTGACGGCATGTGGTGCGCTGTTTTATCCTGAGCGAATCAATCAGCGTCACTCCAATGAGGTGGATATCAAAATTGCCGTGGCTGATGGTATCGGACTGCTCTTTTTTATTGTGCCGGGCGTGATCGCTTTTGCTGTGGACTACAATCTCGGCACCATCTATCTGCCTGCTCGACACAGTAAAAATAATCTGGAGAACTCGATCAAAGAGGTTAAAACAGAGCAAGAGATTGATCACGCTTATCTTGAATCACTGATTGAAAATGAATTCGGACTACAGGTGGATCTTGATGCTGATGCGACTGTAATCGTCGAAGAGAAAAACGCACTGGATGAGGTGCAGCTATTTACTCCGCAACCGCAGCGACTCGCGGCCTACGCACAAGCCCTCTGATCATAGGCTCAGGATCTATCAGCCGCCTCTGAACTTGCCATTTTTTTCAAGAATATCGAATGCCCTGTTCATATCAGCAACAGGTTCAATGAATGAGTCCGGTAGCTTAAAGCCGGGTGTGGTCTCCAGATAACGACAGAAGAACTCCGCATCAAGCATGGCGAAGCCGCCGGTGCCAAGCGATATCTCGATCTCCTGACCTGTGTCGAGATTTGTGCCGCGCAGGTGCGCGCCGTGCGGGAACAGCTCCCAGCCAGCCGGTGACTGCTCCAGATGAAACATCCGGTTGGCAAGCTGACCCGGGTCAATTGCATTGGCTTCGGCAATGGCATAAGCAAGCCGGTTGGCATCCACAGCAAAACGCTTAGCGGCATGCACCAGCGCATCGGCCTCATCCATCACCTCATCTTCTGAGATCTTCTGCGTAATGGTGATGCGGTGAAACATCGAGGTGGAACCTGCATCAAACACATCGTAGTGCTCAGGCAGCTCCTCTATTAACCAGCCGATATGATCTTCAACCAGACGCGCTGAAAAAACAGCAGGAAAACGGATCATCAGCGCGGTGTCACGCGAGATCAATGGTATGAGTCGGTCACCGGCAGGTATTTTGGAGGGAGAGAGCCAGGTTTTTGTAACAGTTTCAGTCATAGGCACAAATTGTAGCAGAAATCTTGATCAGGGCGCAGCCACGATTGTGTAGTGGTTACACAACAACTCAGTAAACATTGGGTATTTAAAATTCAGGCTGCTCAGGAAGCAGACTGCTGATAAATGATTCGCCATCAAATGGCATCAGATCTTCAAGTGTTTCACCCACGCCAACATAACGAATGGGCAGACCGAATTTGTGCGAGAGTTGCAATACAATGCCGCCTTTACCCGAACCATCGAGTTTGGTCACAATCAGCCCCGTGGTTCCAGCCACTTCACGGAACTTTTCCACCTGCACCACAGCATTCTGACCGGTACCGCCATCCACCACCTGCCACACCTCGTGCGGTGCCTCAGGATATGCCTTGCTGATCACACGGCGCACCTTAGCCAGCTCATCCATCAAACCGCGATCGGTCTGTACACGCCCGGCGGTATCAATAATGACAACATCATAGTTGCGTGCCACGCCACGCTGAATGGTATCAAAGGCAACTGATGCAGGATCGGCACCTTCATGCTGACGCACCATATCCGCACCAGCACGTTCCACCCATACCGCCAGCTGTTCAACAGCTGCAGCGCGGAAGGTATCGGCAGCCCCCACCAGTACTGTTTTACCCTGCTGACGAAACATTGTTGCCACCTTGCCAATGGTTGTGGTTTTCCCTGTACCGTTAACGCCAACAACCAGCAGCACAAAGGGGCCACTGACAGGCATATTCACCGCATCAAACTCAGGCAACATGGAGAGCATCGACTCTTTCAACGCCTGCACTGAACCACCACGACGCTTTCTTGCTTTGCTGACCAGACCACCGGCAAGCTCGGCACCACAATCGGCCAAAATCAAGCCATCCTCGATATCAACCCACTCCTCTTCTGAAAGTGCATCAACAGCACCACCCGGCACCAGCTGGGAGAGCGCATCACGGCTACGGGACAGGCCGTTTTTAAGTCTGGAAAAGAACGAAGACATATTTACTCCCTGAAACCTTTACTTACTTTCGCCACTGCCATCATCAGCATCCACCGGCATATCCGGGATACCAATCAGCATCTGCACCACACCACTGACCAGAAGGCGATACTCCTGAGCTCCGGTGGTGTCATGCAAAAGCCCTGAAGCTTCGCCAAGCATCAACTGGCCATGATTCACCATCACCGCATCAATATCTCCGGCCATACCCTGCTGACCCAGCATAATCAGGCTGCTGCCGGTAGCTGCCACCTCAACCGCGTGATTGAGCATGCGGATGGCGTTTTTATCCTCGCTTTTGGTTGAGATCGCTTTCATCGCTTCGATCAGCAGTGAAGCTTTATCGGCAAGCTCCTGGGTCATCTTCATCAATGGTTTGTTACCACTGCCATATTTATGCATGCGTGCCATCTCAGGCCCACTCATCGCGCGTTTCAGCAGCTCAGAAGATTTGACCAACATCGCCGGGCCATGTTCGATGCCCTGAAGATTCATATCTGCGCCCTGTGTGGCCATCTGCAGGGAATGGTTCATCAGCATATGCAGGTGATGCAGTTTGGTCGTGTAGGAGAGGTTCTGGCGCGCCTGATGCATCTCATGGCGATCAAACTCGCAGGCTGTAAGGCTTAATAGAGAGAAGCAGAGCACAAGCCGCATCACAAATCTCATATTGCCCCCCTATATTGGAAAAACATGTCTAAAAAGTAGTCTATAAACAGATATGGCGCAGATTACATCAAATCGTAATCTGCGCCATCTATCCGTAGCACCAAATAATTAAAGAGTCAGCGTATATCAGTGACCGTGATGACCACCATGCCCTTCACCATGGGACTCATTCTCACCCGAGCCCTGCTGACGCATATCACGCACTTCTGCATGTACCATCACTGAACTACCATCAGAGATCTTCAGTGTCAGCATCACATGGTCACCGGCATTAAGTGCGCCTGTCAGCTCGGTCAGCATCAGATGATTGCCACCTGTTGCAAAGCGCAGCTCACCATGGGCCGGCACAACCACCTTCTCCATCTTCATCATATGCATCATGCCATCATGCATCGACATACTGTGAAATTCAGGCTTGGCGGCAGCTGAAGATTCAATGGCAACCACCTCGAGATCTGCATCACCACTATTTTTCAGTGTCAGATAACCAGCAGCAGTATCAGCAACCGGAGGCGGCATACGCACCCAGGCATCTTCCACAGTGATCTCTGCCGCAGCCAATGCTGGCGCAATCATCATCGCAACGGTCAGTAATAACGTTTTAATTCTCATATCATCCTCTCGGTGTTCCGAAAATAGCGGGGTAGCCCAGAGACTACCCCGCCTTTGCCTCTCTTATGCGGTGTAAGCTTTGCACGCCTTGATGCATGCTGCACACGCATCTGCACACGCTTTACACGATGCATGTTTATCATGTTTGCGACAATGCTTTTCACAATCAGCACACACCTGCATGCCCAGCTCAATCATACCCTTCAGATATTTTGAATTGTATGAGGCCAGTTTGGCATGAGCAGTGCAGAACGCCATGGTCTCCTGCACACTGATTGCACAATCCGCCAGCGCTGTATCACCGGCCTTGAACGAATCCAGACAGTGATCAATACAGGCTTCAGCCGTTGCCACGCAGTGATGCAGTGATTTGGCCAGCTCCAGATGTTTTGCGCCAGCGGCATGGTGATGGTGTGCATCCATACCTGCCGCAATGGCACTGCCACCCAGAGCAGTTGCTGCCACGGCAGTGGCACCAAGCGCACCTGCCCCTTTGAGCATGCTGCGGCGCTGTTCAGAAAAGTTGTCGTTGTTCATATATGCTCTCCTTGACCTAGAAGTAAGTGGTGGCGCGCAGGAAGAACCAGTGATCGGTCACCTGCTGAATGCCCCGTACATTCTGGTAGACCGGCATACGATACTCACCGCTGAGAATCAGTCCATCAGCTGCAATCCACTGGAAGCCCGGTGAGATAAACACAGAAGCCAGACCGGTATTGGCCACATTATCAAGCACATTGCCGTTCACATTCTGGTAAGCGATTTTTCCTGAGGTCGGATCAATGGTGCCATCGGTGTCATCCTTCTGTGAGTAGACACTATTCACATCCAGTTTCACATTAAACTTGGAGGTGATGCGGTAACGGGCAGAAATGTCGGCATTCAGACGGTCGCCCACTTTATAACCAAGGCTGTTGCGCGTCGTGGCATGGTAACTTGCAGAAGGTGAGAGCATCCACTGCGCACCACCATCTTCGTGCTCACCAAAGGCAAATGTACCGTTGGCTACCAGGAACGCATCCCATGAATCGGTACCTGCCTGCATCATCATATGCACCAGATCACCCCTTCTGTTACGTGCTTTGGATTTGCCGGTAGGTGCTTTAATACCCAGACCAAGGGTCAGACGCTCACGGGTACGGATATCGGTATCTTTATACACATCACGCAGATACATCGCAGTCACATCACCAAGGCCCTGAATGGTATCCATCGTAGAGTTTGAGTAGCGAATACCACCACCCATCTTCATGCCCATCATCATCTCCATATCGTTGATGATATACGGCACAGTCAGCATGAAGACATTATCCTCATCCATACGATAAGCCATATTGGCAACGATCTTCTGCATGGTCATTTTGGTGGATACGGCATACATCGAACCCATTGCACGGGCTGCAAGATTATTGCTGATGATCTGCTGTGGGGCGATTTCTGATGTGCCCTGTTTGTTGGTTTTCATCAGCATAGTGTCGTACTGCAATGAAACGGTCAGGCCGGTTGCCGAACCGACACCATCTACACCGGCAGCGATACAGCATGAGAGGCCACACTCACTGGCGCTTGCCTGCTGGGTCATGCCAACAGCGGATAAAGCCAGCGCGCTCGCGATGGCCAAAGATTTTGCGATTTTCATGTTCTCTCCAAGTTATCTCTTCATCTCTAACCTGTATGATGCATCAATCGTTGCGATCTCTACGGCGGCGCTCTGTTGGCAAGCAGTAGCCAAGAGAGAGTGCGACACACCATGTTGAACAACAACCATGATCGATACAGGTAGGGCGCAGCCGAACGGAGATAGAAAAACCGACAGCATACGCAAGCAGGCCATCAACAAAGATGGCGTTCAGAATTTAAGAAATCAGGAGATCTGTTGAGGAGGTGGAACGGGAATGCGGGCAGCACGGTAGAGAAGTACCGGTTCAAATCCCACAGTGGCAGCAAGCGAGTCGACACCCATATGGAAAACAGCGGTGTCGATATTATGCGGGGCGAGAAGATGCGGTAGCGAGTCGATGCTATTGTGACAGCCGCAGCCGCACTCAATACGCTCTTTCTGCCAGTCATCCTGCAGACCTCTGTGATGATCATGACCGAGATGAACCTCTTTAAGCCCGTCATCATGGTGAGAAGCATGTTCATCGCCCATCACCAGAGTCGCGGCAAGTTCAGGTCCAACACAACTTGCAGCTTCCGCTAACGCAGGAACAGAGCTGACACACAACAGTGTTGCAGTCAGAAACAGAGCAAGTACTTTTCGCATGGCGCGGAATGATGGCGTAGAGCAACGTTATCTGCAAGATTCCTGCGCTGCTGGTCATGCAGGAGAAGAGGAGAGTGTTATGATTCGTTGGATTACAGTGTTGATGATTACACTGTTGGCCTGGGTCCCTGCCCATGCCGCTGAATTCAAATGGATGGATGAGCATGGCACCACCTACGCGCTGGAGTCGCTGCAGGGCGAACCGGTGATGGTTCACTTCTGGGCCTCATGGTGCCCGTCATGCCGGGCTGAGATGCCTGCATATGCGCAGTGGGTCAGCAATCACCCCAATGTAAAAGTCCTGACAGTCTCTCTCGATCAGAAAGCCGCCAATGCCACAGCCTTCCTCAATGAAAATGGCATCAACATTCCTCTGCTGCTCAGCGATGAGAATCAGGCGCGCAAGTTAGGTGCGCAGGCACTGCCAACCACAATCATTATCGATGCCAATGGCGAGATCAGCCAGCTGCACAGAGGCCCGCGCGACTGGAGCAGCAAAGCCTATTCCGATCAGCTGCTTAAAAGCCTGCTCCCCGAGGCGCAAAACGCGCCCCTTCTCACCCGGCAATAAGTGACCACTATGCTCATACATTCAAACTTCGGAGGTTTTATGCGTTCTACTCTTCTTCTACTTCTATTTATGCTACCCGGCCTGGCTTCAGCCGGTTCATCAAAAGCCGATATCGAATCAATCACGCAGAAATCAGCTGAACTGCTGCGCGTCACTCAGGTGGATGAGGTACGCAAAACCCCGATCAAAGGGCTGTTTGAAGTACGCAGTGGCCGTAACATCTACTACTCCGATGCCAAGGGTGACTACTTTGTTCTCGGTGCCAGCATTATCGATTCGGCTGCTAAAAAGAACCTTACCCAGGAGCGCAAAGAGGAGATCAACCGTATCGACTGGTCCAGTCTGCCTCTGGATAAAGCGATTGTTTCAGGCGATAAAAAAGCCAAACTCAAACTGGCGATCTTCACCGATCCCGATTGCCCCTACTGCAAGAAGCTGGAAGAGGAGCTGAAAATTCTCGATGGTGTGCAGGTCTACACCTTCCTCTACCCTCTGGTACAGCTGCACCCCAATGCCCGCGCCAAATCGGCCAGCATCTGGTGCAGTAAAGATCAGCATAAAATGCTGCAGAAGGTGATGTTGGAGAACTTCACACCTGAAGCGGCCACTTGCGACACCCCACTTGATGCCATCGCTGCACTGGCCCAGAAGCTGAACATCAACGGCACCCCGGCCATGATCGCCGGTGACGGACGCATGGTTGCAGGCGGTAAAAAAGCAGCTGATATTAAAGCATGGCTGGAAAACAGATAACGTTTAAAAGGAGCAAACATGCGCGAATCACGTCAGGCGGATGAGCTCCGCCCCATCTCCATCGACACATCATTCAACCGCTATGCAGAGGGTTGCGCACTGATCTCTTTCGGCCATACCCGCGTATTGTGTACAGCCAGCGTGGAAGAGAAGCAGCCTCCGTTCCTGAGAAACAGCGACAAAGGCTGGGTGACTGCCGAATATGGCATGCTGCCACGCGCCACCCATACTCGCGGCGGCCGCGAAGCTGCCCGTGGCAAACAGGGCGGCCGCACTGTTGAGATTCAGCGGTTGATTGGCCGCTCACTCAGAGCCGTGGTTGATCTCGAAAAACTGGGGCCGCGCTCCATCAGCCTTGATTGTGATGTCTTGCAGGCCGACGGTGGCACCCGCACGGCAGCCATCACCGGCTGCTGGGTTGCACTGCGCATCGCTGTAAACAAACTGCTTGCCGATGGCACACTCACAGAGGATCCGGTGATGGATCAGCTGGCGGCCGTAAGCTGTGGTTTTGTCGATGGCACCCCTCTTCTTGATCTTCAGTACAGTGAAGATTCACAGGCTGAGATGGATGCCAACTTTATCATGACACCCGTTGGTGGTGTGATCGAGGTACAGGCCACGGCTGAAGATAAACCGCTGCACTGGGATCAGTTCATGCAGCTGAAGGTTCTGGCCGATAAAGGCATCGCTGATCTGGCCGAGATCCAGAAACAGGCCGTTGCAAACGCCTGATGACCCACTACTGATGAGTAACCACCGATGAAAATCGTCGTTGCCAGCAACAATCAGAAAAAACGTGCTGAAATTCAGACGATCCTGGGCGCTCTGGGTATCGAGCTAGTCACTGCTGAAAAGACCATATCTGTTGATGTGGTTGAGGATGCCGACAGCTTTGCCGGTAATGCGCAAAAAAAGGCGGAAGCCTTTGCCAGCGCCAACAACTGCCCCGCCCTTGCTGATGATTCAGGCCTCTGTGTTGACGCGCTTCATGGTGCACCGGGTATCTACTCAGCCCGCTTTGCCGGTGAAGATGCCACTGATAGTGACAACAACCGCAAACTGTTATCTGAACTTGATGGCAATCAGGAGCGCAATGCTCACTTCGTCTGCGCCCTTCATCTTGCCTTTCCGGATGATTCACTGCCCTTAACCGCAGAAGGGAGCTCGGAAGGTGTCATTCTTACCAAAGCCGTTGGCAGCAAAGGTTTTGGTTATGATCCGCTCTTCTACTCACCCGAGCTTGGCAAAGCCTTTGCCGATGCCACGCCTGAAGAGAAAGCATCGGTATCCCATCGTGGTCGCGCCCTGCGCACCCTGGCAGAACAACTCAAAAACCGTGTCTGAATTTAATGCCGGATGCAGAAGATGCCCCCGGCTTACCTCCCGGCTTGATCAGATCAAACAAGAAAAACCGGACTATTTCGCTGCTCCTGTGCCCGCCTTTGGCGACCCCCATCCGAAACTGCTAATTATTGGACTTGCTCCAGGCATGCATGGAGCCAACAGAACAGGCCGCCCCTTCACCGGAGATGCCTCAGGCCATCTTCTCTACCAGACCCTGTTTGATCTCGGCCTCGCATCTGCCCCTGAATCAAACGCCGCCGATGATGGATTAGAACTGTTCGGCGTTCGCATCACCAACGCAGTGAAATGCCTGCCACCGCAGAATGCCCCGACAACCACAGAGATTAAAAACTGCCTCCCCTACCTGAACGAAGAGATCAACAATCTTTCTGGAAATTACAACATCCTGGCACTCGGCAAACTTGCCCATGATGCCATCCAACGTGCCTACGGCCTGAAACTCTCCGCCCTAAAATTCGCCCACGCTGCAGAACACCTGTTGCCCGATGGCCGCAAGCTCATCGACTCCTACCACTGCTCCCGCTACAACACCCAAACCAAACGCCTGACTGCAGAGATGTTCAGAAGCGTTGTAGAACAAGCTATCCAACAATAATCAGAGGAAGTGTTGCACTCATCGTCTAAGATCTCCGCCAAAGGCAGAAATTAAGAATCAATGTAAGCAATCATCAAACTTACAAATAAAAAGCCCATTGTTCCCGTCCAAACAAATCCAATCAGAAACAGTAACCATTCCTGTCCATCTTTAATTACAAAAAAAGGACCAAAGTTTCTAGCAGACAATTTTATGGATTTTTCAGCGTCTTTATTAAGTGCTGAATACATCATGTATATACCCAGTCCTAGAACAGCCACCCCTAAACAGACTAAGAGTAAAGTTACTATTACAGCGCCCTCTTGGTTATGTAGAAAATATAAGAACAGGATACTGCTGAGTAGCAATAAACAAACTCGATATAAATAGGGAGACATAATATCTCCAAACACAAAACCAAATATACTAGGGATATTAGCCTTGCTTGTAGAAACCATCTTATAAAACAGAATGCACGGAACGATTAATGCGCTCCACTGAAATAATTCATCCATTGTTATTGAAGCCATCCCTCATTACTAACTAGCCTTTAACTTCTGATATTATCCTGATTGCCAAATGTCACTCTGGTCAAAAGCAATAATCCGTTTATTTTAGTATAGAAGGACTTTCAGTATTTCCAAATCAGGTCAGGAAACAAACTCCTGACAGGAACTAGATCCCGATATCGGTGGCTTTGAATCTTTTCATGCTCTTATAGACCTTGTTCGGGTACTTCATTCTGCCGAGAGAGCCGTTGTAGGCACCCAGCGCGCTACTGAGGGTTTTATAGCGATCAATATAGTGGCGAAGGATGGCACAGCCGTAGCGAATGTTGGTTTCGATCTCCAGCAGGTTATCTTCCTTCCGACCCAGCTCTTCTTTCCAGAACGGCATCACCTGCATCAGGCCAATGGCACCGACATTACTCACGGCAAAATGATCAAAGCGTGACTCCACGGCGATCACACCGAGTACCAGTTCCGGAGAGAGATTAAAGCGTTTACTGTAGACATAAACCCAGCGACCGATCGCTTCAGCTTCACTGATATCAGAGACCCACGGTTTAATGGTCTGCACAATATCCTTTACCCAGACTGTCTGTTCAAAATCAGGCTGTTTGGCGACAACCTCCGGCTTGAGCATTTCACGCAACTCATCCTTCTCTTCCGGCTTGAAATCGAGCAGATCAACATTCTTCTCGACCATCTTTTTCACTTCAGTCTGAGCCAGATGCTGTTTGTCTTCAGAGTTGCTGCTCAGCCAGATCGGAATAGAGACCAGAAAACAGGCGACCATCACACCGGCAAGCAGGGCTTTAGGGGAGACCCCGCCCAGCAAGCGTTTGAGGCCGTCAGAGTTCAGCTAGAGGCTCCCTGCACTCTGGCGCTGTTCAGCATCTCGATGGTTTTCGTGACTGTGTCGCTCAGGTTTACTGTGATGCGATCACCGCCGCGCAGACCGATCTCGGCAACTCCATCTGCCAAACCGCGATCAGCAACCACCACCTGCAGTGGCAGGCCGATCAGTTCAGCATCCTTAAACTTCACACCCGGACCGACTTTGCGCTCATCCCAGAGCACATCAATTCCGGCATCCTGAAGTTGGCGATAGACCGATTCAGAAGCCTCGTTTACCTCATCAGATTTACCCATAGTGATCAGTGCAACCTGAAATGGTGCCATATCAACAGGCCAGGCAATGCCTGAATCGTCATGACACTGCTCAACAATCGCAGCCATCAGGCGGGAGATACCAATACCGTAACAGCCCATCGTGGCCACTGCACGCTTGCCATTGGGATCCTGGAACATCACCTCCATCGGTTCGGAGTAACGTCTGCCCAGCTCAAAGATATGGCCTACTTCAATACCACGCGAGAGTTCAATAGTGCCACCGCATCGGCCACAAACATCACCGGCGCGTGTTTCGCGCAGATCGGTAAAGGTAACATCACCCAGATCACGTTCAATATCCAGACCAGTCAGATGGTTATCACGACTGTTGGCACCGGCCACCAGACCAAGTGCTCCGGTCAGACTACTGTCGACAAACACCTTGCACTGCAAACCTTTCGGTCCGACAAAACCGCTCACACCACCAACCGCTTTGATCTCCTCTTCACTTGCCAGTTCCAGAGAGTCGGCATCCACAGCATGCGCCAGTTTGATCTCCTGCACCTGATCATCGCCACGCACACAGGCAGCAACAATCTCACCATCAGACTCACCACCGACAGCACGGTAGACCATGGTTTTGACCAGCAGAGCAACATCAGTGGAGAGAAATCCAGCCACATCTTCGGCACTGGTAAGATTCGGCGTGGCTACCTCGTTCAAGTCAGCCGCTACGCCATCCGGCAACGCGCGTGAGGAATCAGCCTTCTCAACGTTGGCGGCATAATCACAGGCAGAGCAGTGGGCGATAAGATCTTCACCCGAATCAGCCAGCACATGAAACTCGTGTGAGTTATTGCCACCAATGGAGCCGGTATCGGCTTCAACAGGACGGAATTTAAGACCCAGTCGCGTAAAGATACGCTGATAGGCCTCAAACATATTCCTGTATTCAGCGGTCAGTGACTCATCATCAGCATGGAACGAATATCCATCTTTCATAATGAATTCACGGCCACGCATCAGACCGAAACGCGGCCTGATCTCATCACGGAACTTGGCCTGAATCTGATAGAGGTTCATCGGCAGCTGTTTATAGGAGCGCAGCTCTCGACTGACCAGATCACATATCACCTCTTCATGGGTTGGCCCCAGACATGACTGGTGGTTATGACGATCCTCAAATTTCAACAGCTCGGGGCCATACTTCTCCATGCGGCCCGATTTTTCCCACAGCTCACCCGGCTGCACCATCGGCATCAGCAGCTCCTGAGCACCGGCACGATCCATCTCGTCGCGCACAATCGCCTCAATCTTGCGCAACACACGCAGACCCGACGGCAGATAGTCATAAATACCGGAGGTGACACGGCGGATAAAACCGGCACGCAGTAGCAGTTTATGAGAGATCACCTCCGCATCGGCGGGATCATCTCGGAGAGTAGGTACAAAAAATCTGGAATATCGCATGGTGTGAAGGATAGCGGCGCTTTGGCTGTTCAGATAGCCCCGGCATGCAGCATGTCAGAAGATTTTTTCTCATGGGAATCTTTTAGCGACCTGCAGAAGATGGAAATGCAGATTTATTCATCACCTGAACCAAATAAAAAGAGGGATAGATTGATGCCTTCAGCATCAGAGAACGTGGTAAAAACCCGTGTGTTTTAGACGCAGTTCAACCTGCCGCTGCCCTGAAGCGGGGCGCAGGTTTTCTGAACATGATTAACAGTGCAATCGATACGACTGAAATATGGTAAGTGTTATGCGGCGGATGCGATGTTTTCGCTGCCGGGAACGTCGACGCGCTCTTCGCGGTTGACCCTGACTTCACGAGGGGCTTCGATGCCGATACGCACCTGTCCGCCCTTCACATTCAGCACCTGAATCTGAATATTATCCCCGATAGCAATCGATTCGCCTTTTTTCCGTGTCAATATAAGCATGGGTTCTCCTCTGCTTACTTTAATAGACTACTATATCGGAAAATGCAAGCTGGAGATAAATCAGCAATCCTCAGATCTCCTGTCCAGATCAAAAGCAGCGTGCAGAGAACGCACTGCCAATTCGACATACTTCTCTTCAATGACAACGGTAATCTTGATCTCACTGGTGGTGATCATCTGGATATTCACACCTTCGGCAGCCAGCGTCTGAAACATCTTCTGTGCCACGCCTGCATGTGAACGCATGCCCACACCAATCACCGAAACCTTGGCAACGCTGTCATCGCCTTTATAGCCACTTGCGCCGAACTCCTTGCAGAGATCAGCCATGATTTTCATGGTCGGTGCATAATCGTTGCGGGGAACAGTGAAGGTGAGGTCAGTATGCCCCTCTTCACTGACGTTCTGGACAATCACATCGACGTTGATGCCTGCCGCTGCAACCGGACCAAAAACATTACTGGCGATGCCCGGATGGTCAGGAATCTCCATAATCGTAATTTTCGCTTCGTCGCGATTGTAGGCTACGCCTGAAATAGCTGCTCTTTCCATCGTATCATCCTCTTTCGAAACCATTGTTCCCTCTACCAGATCAAAACTGGAGCGCAGATGTATGGGCATATTGTAACGCATAGCCAGCTCGACAGAGCGGGTCTGAAGCACTTTGGCACCAAGCGAGGCAAACTCCAGCATCTCCTCATAGGAGATATGATTCATCTTGCGTGCTTTGGCCTCAATGCGCGGATCGGTGGTGTAGATACCATCAACATCGGTATAGATATCACACACATCTGCCTGCACAGCAATTGCCAGCGCTACCGCAGAGGTATCTGAACCGCCCCGTCCCAGTGTGGTAATATTACCCGCCTCATCGGTACCCTGAAAACCGGTCACTACCGGCACCTCAAAGGCTTCCAGATGTTTAATCAGATGCTCACTCTGCACACCGGTAATGCGTGCGCGTGCATAACTGCTATCGGTTTTCACACCAGCCTGTGCGCCATTAAATGAGTAGGCGCCAACGCCACGCTTCTGCAGCTCCATCGCCAGCAGTGCAGCACTCACCTGTTCACCGGTCGCCACCAGCGCATCAAGCTCGCGGCTGGCCGGATTATCGGATACTTCAGCAGCCAGTGAGAGCAGACGATTGGTCTCGCCACTCATAGCTGACACCACAACCGCCACCTGATTACCGCGCTCAAGCTCTCCGCAAATGATATCGGCAGTTTTGCGGATACGCTCCAGACTCCCTACCGAGGTGCCACCATATTTCTGTACAATACGCATCAGTGCGTCCCCACATCATCGGCTGCAACGGTTGCAATACCGACTTTAGTCATCTCAAGTTCGCGCAACGTATCAAGTACCAGAACCACACGTTTATGCCGGGCATCCGAATCAGCCCGCAGAACCACGCGCATATTCGGATCACCTTTAGAGATATTCAGAATACGTTTGCGCAGATCTTTGTCCTCGATCGCCTCATCCTGAATATAGAGCTGCCCTTTAGAATCGATCGCAATGGTCACCTGCTTGGATTCAGACTGCGCTGCCGTCGCCTTACTGGTCGGCAGATCAAGCTTGAGACTGGATGAGAGGTTGAAACTGGTCGATACCATGAAAAAGATCAGCATCAAAAACACCACGTCGACCAGTGGCGTGATATCCACAAGGTAATCGGCCCGTGATTTCTGGCGAAGCTTCATGCACGTTCGCCTTTCAACAGCTCAACAAAACGCAGCGCATGCTGCTCGATCTCGAGCACAAAACTATCCACGCGCGATTCATAAAAGCGGTAGGCTACTAGTGACGGAATGGCCACAGAGAGGCCGAAGGCTGTGGTGTTCAAAGCCTTGGAGATACCACCGGCCAGCACATCAGCCTTGCCAACACCCACCAGTGAAATCTGCTGGAACACCTCAATCATACCAATCACCGTGCCCAACAGGCCGAGCAGTGGTGAAACCGCCGCAATCACGCCCAACACGCCGATAAAGCGATCCATGTGAGCCACTTCCTGACGGCCGGACTCCTCAAGGATCTCTTTGATCACTGAACGGTGCACACCGCGATTGGCCAGAGCCACCCAGAGAATACGACTCATGGCAGTATTATGCCCCTGACAGGTCTGCATCGCCGCCTTCACATCCCCGGAGCGAACAGCCGTTTCAATCTTCTTCACCTCGCCCAGTGGAATCACCACTGAACGGCGAAGGCTCCAGCCGCGCTCAATAATAATGGTCAATGACAGCACAGATGCCGCAAGCAGGATGTACATAACAACGCCGCCCTGCTGGATAAATTCAATCACTCAAGCCTCCATGCGCAGGCAGTCTCAGCTGCTGCAACATCTCTCTTTCCTGCCAATCTAAACTGCTTATGTCATCACCATCGAGCAGGACAACAAGCCACAGCCTTGATGAGACATAGCGAACCGCCCCATCTGCAGAATGGTGGCAATTATGGTGAGGCCAGAGGCAGAAGTCACCCACCACAGGAGAAAAAAGTTTTTCTATCGACCTGATACCGTCAAATCAGTCAGAGATAGCCACTTTTCATTGCGACTGCCACCAGTGCAAGGCCATCTCACGACGATTCTCACTACCCGCAGCCCACTGCTGCCACAGCAGCTTTTCAGAGAGCCCAACCAGCACTGCCCCATCGGCTGTATTGGCCACCCTTGCACCGGCATTACGATAGCGCGAAACCACCGTGGCATCTGGAAAGCCGTAGCGATTACCCGCCCCTGTCTGGGCAATGGCAACTTCCGGCTCCAGCCGCTGCACAAACGCAGGCGAACTGGAGCTGCGGCTGCCGTGATGTGGCATCAGCATGAGATCAACAGCATCAACTTCAGAGAGCAGCTCAGCCTCAACCTCCCGCTCAATATCTCCCGGCAGTAGCAGCGATCTTCCGTTAGCCAGCATCACCCTTAACACCAGTGATGTGTTGTTACTGTTCTTCGGCGTAAAACCTCGTGGCGGCCACAACACCTCCACCTGAAAGCCATCACCTGTCATCGTGTCTGTACGGGCAAGCCAGCGGATCGGAATCTTCCCATCCTCCAGAATCCGGCGCACAAGCCAGTGCTCTCGTGCTGAAGGCAGATCGGGCAGCCATATCTCTCCCACGCTATTCAACCTGTTGATCAGGGATAGCGCACCGCCAAGATGATCCGACTGCGCATGCGACAACACCAGCCGGTCGACATGGCTCACACCCAGACTGCGCAACCCCTCCGCCACGGTTGTACCGCCGTTAAAACGACTGCCCGCCTGTCCCGGCGTATCGATCACCATCACCTCTCGGCCCGGCAGGAGCAGCGTTGAGGAGGCCCCCTGCCCGACATCCCACACGACCCATGTTGGTTGATTCACATCCGACTCATGCAGAAGCGCTGTCAGATAACCGGCAAGCAGCAGCAGAACAAACAGTGCTGCCCCACCCCTTCGCTTCTGCCACCAGAGCAGACCAGCAATAGTGAGTCCGACACCATAGAGCAGCGACAGCCACAGCGGCGGCACTACCGTTTTCAGTGATCCGGCTGGCAGCTGGGATATGGCATCGATGATCTTCACCCCGAAATCTGCAATGAAACCACTGATCTGCATCAGCAGAGCCGCCAGTGACTCAATTCCGAGCAACGCCGCAAGCTCGCCAAGCAGCGCTGCGGGCAACACAAACAGAGCATAAAGCGGCACCAGCAGCAGATTGGCAGGCAGACCATAGACCGGCAGCGAACCGAAAGTTGTCACCACCATCGGCAGTGTGGCCAGCATCGCCAGCAGTGAACTCCAGAGCAGCAGGCGCAGCGATCTTTTCAGTCGCGCAAACCATGTGATCTCTGTTTGATGCTCTGCATGCATACCCCACAACAGTAGCGCCGCAGTCGCCACAAAAGAGAGCCACAGCGACAGTGAGGCAATGGCAGCCGGATCAATCAGAAGAATCAGCCCCAAAGCTGCCAGCAGGATGTTGACTGGTTCATGCCGTGTTGAGAGCTGCCATGCCAATACTGCTGCTGCCAGCATCAGCGCCGCCCGAATAGCAGGTACAGGCCAGCCTGCCAGCATGGCATAAACAGACGCCGCCACGAACCCGCCACTCAAAGCAAGGGATCGAACAGGCAGATTCACAATCCACGCCTCGCGCCGGGTCAGCAGCCACCAGAGCAGTGCAAACATCCATGCCGCTGCCATGCCGACATGCATGCCCGATATAGCCAGCAGATGGGCCGTGCCTGTCGCAGAAAAAGCGCGATTCACCGCTTCACTCACCCGATAGCGCTCAGCCAGCAGCAGTGCCGACAGCACACCCTGCGCATCACTTTCGGCCGAAGCGATTGCCGTACGTATGCGCTGGCGTGCAATCTCCAGCCAGGCAATGTTTGCATCAACAATGGTGATCTCACCACGTACAGAACCGATCAGCGCGATCTGGTTATCAAAACACCATGCTTTGTAATCAAACGATCCGGGATTGCGGTAGTTGCGGGGAAGACGCCAACGCGCCGTGGCTTCAATGCTCTGGCCTGCCACGGGCATCGTCTCCTGCTTGCCATAACTGTAGAGCAGCACGCTGCCGGAGATGGATTGCCCGTCATCTTGAACAGGTGAGCTCAGCAACAGGCGAGAGGACGCCCCTCTCTTCTCCACCTCCTCAACCGTGGCACTGAAAGGAACATTGCCGCTTAACCAGCTCTGATCCGCTGCCACATGCCGCGCATCCAACAGAAGGTCGGCGCCACCCCATATCGCTGCAACCATCAGAACCGCAGCCAGTCTCCTTTTCCTGAGAAGCAAAAGCAGCCCAAGAAGAGCAGCCAGAACGACTGCTGCAGCGGTTGGCGCAAACAGATCAGTTCGCACCAGAGCAAGCCCCGCAGCCCATACCACAACAGGCCAGAGCAACGGCAATCGCCGAACATCAAAAACGTTCCATTCCATCTTATTCAGATCATAGACGGTTTTCATACGATCTGCCGGATGCGGACCTTGCGCTGCCACCCAACCAGCCTCATCTGAATTGTGTTATAATAAATCTATGGCCGTTAGAGACATTCAGAAAAACAACATTTACCTGATGGTTACGATGACTTTGGTTGCTTTGGTCACCTTAGGCACAGCAATCGCCAGCCTCTACAATGTCGGTTTTAAAGAGGCTGAGCAGCGCCTTGTTGAAACCGTCAAGAGTCAGGCACGTTTGATGGAGGCGGTCGCACGTTTTGATAAAAAACACTCTGGTGCAAGGGCACGGCAGGATACCATTGGTCAAATCCGGGAGGCGCAATCTCAATTTCACGGCTTTGGCGAGACAGGTGAATTCACGCTTGCCGAATTAAAGAACAACAAGATTCTATTTTTGTTGAATCATCGCCATGACCATATCAATAAACTTCGGCCAATTCCCTTTGATGCCGATACTGCCGAACCGATGCGCCAGGCCCTGCTGGGGAGATCAGGAACCATGGTTGGACTTGATTACCGGGGGGTGAGGGTGCTTGCTGCATATGAACCTGTTGCAGAACTGAACCTCGGTGTTGTGGCAAAAATGGATCTGTATGAAATACGCGCACCATTCATTCAAGCTGCGAGCATCTCTTTTGTAGTTTCACTGTTTTTTATTCTCATAGGATTATTCATTTTTAACCGCAGCGCCAGAAAAACCATCAAACAGCTTAAAGAGTCTGAACTACGATTTAAACGCTTGGCCGATAACGCCAGGGTGATGATCTACCGTATGTCTATTCCGGATGGCGTCTATGAGTATGTGAGTCCGAGTTCAACGCGCATATTCGGAATTCGGCCCGAAGTTTTTTATCAAAAACCATTGATCATCAAAGAGCTGATCTCGCCAGACTTTAAAAGCTATTTTGAGGCAGAGTGGAAAAAGCTGCTGGCCGGACTTATGTCTGCAACATATGAGTATCAGATCATACACCGGGATGGAAGCCTGCGCTGGCTGCATCAGGACAACCACATGGTTTGTGACCGTCATGGCAAGGTACTGGCCATTGAGGGCATCATTGCAGATATCACCGATCAAAAGAGAGTTGAGAAAGAGCTGGAGCATTTTTCATATGTTGATGGTTTAACCGGCATCGCAAACAGACGGGCCTTTGATAACATGTATGCGCGCGAATGGTATCGCTCCATGCGAAACAGTAGCCCGCTCTCATTGATCATGGTTGATGTCGATCTCTTTAAACAGTACAACGACCAGTATGGTCACATGAAGGGTGATGATGCCCTGAAAGTAGTCGCATCATGCCTGAGTGAAAACATCAAACGTGCTTCAGAGCTTGTGGCCAGATATGGCGGTGAAGAGTTTATTATTGTCCTGCCCGACACTGATGCCGAAAGAGCTCTGCAACTGGCTGAAACATGCAGAATAACTATGATTGACAGGATGATTCCTTTTGAGTCATCGACTGTAAGTCCACAGCTCTCCATAAGTCTGGGAGTCAGCACTGTGATCCCCTCTCAGGATGTTAACTCTTCTGCTCTTTTGGATGAAGCAGATAAAGCCCTGTATCGAGCAAAAGGGAAGGGTCGCAACAGAGTTGAAAACATCGATTTGGATGGCGAAGAAACAGAGCAGGACATTCACTCCTGCGAATAGACCACCCGCCCACGGATCATCACATCATCACCAAGCACACGCCGTTTGATATCAGCAAGATGCAGAGCATCATCAACACTCTCCACGCCTAAACCGTTCCAGAGGGAGATCGCATCGCGACCACCGATCAGGATTGGCGCCTGATAGAGCACAAGCTCATCGGTGAATTTACCTTCAAAGAATGAGGCGTGCAGGTAACCGCCCCCCTCCAGCAGCAGATGTAGATAACCATCATCAGCCAGATGTTTTAGAATCGCATCGAGGCAGCTCAGCTTTTCGATCTCAACACCTGCTGCGCGCCACTTTTCTGTATCACCGTTGGTGCTGCGCACATAAAAACGGGTCGCGGCATCACCGGTCAGCAGTTTGCTATCGGGATTAAAGCGTGGCGTTTCAAAACAGAGCACCACCCTCAGTGGCGGTTTACCCTTAACCTCAACATCGCGCACCGTCAGAGACGGATTATCAAACTGCAATGTGCCGGCACCAACCACAATCGCATCCACCTGTGCTCTGATGCCCTGGGCATGCATGCGCGACTTTTCACCACTGATCCACTGCGAGCTATGGCTACGCGTGGCAAGCTTACCATCCAACGATATTGCCGCCTTGGCAGTCACATAGGGGCGTCCAGTCTGCATATAGTGGAAAAATGGCAGATTCAGCTTGTCCGCCTCTTCAGCCATAAAGCCGCCAACCACATTGATATGGGAGGCAGTTAACACCTTACCACCACCGGCCATCTTGGGATTGGGATCAGAGGATGCGAAAAAAACATGCGCGATGCCTGAACTGCGTATGGCATCGGTACAAGCAGGAGTCCGGCCATGGGCGGAACAGGGCTCCAGTGTCACATAAAGCGTAGCATCTTTTGCCTTCTCACCGGCATTCTCAATGGCCATCGCCTCGGCATGCGGGCCACCGGGAAACTCGTGCCAACCCTCACCGACAATCAGTCCGTTTTTAACTACAACCGCACCTACGCGCGGATTCGGATGCGTTGAACCGATTCCACGGCGGGCAAGTTTGATCGCCTGCCGCATAAAGATTTCGTGATGTGTTCGCTCAAGTTCCGTCAGCATTTGATGAGAATGACCCTTTCTTTTTTCCAAAGCAAGTCGGAAAAGCCTGTTGCGCTCAAGGGTGTATCTTTTTTGCTGCAGCTCTAGAGTAAGCCTATGCTTATCGTTATCTCCCCAGCCAAGAAACTCGACTTCAAAAGCGCTGCGCCTGTCAGTGATTTCACCCAGCCGGATCATCTGGCGCATGCTGCGGAACTGATTGATCTGATGCAGGAGAAGGACAGCTTTCAGATTGCCGATCTGATGAAGCTCTCGATGAATCTAGCTGATCTGAATATGCAGCGCTTTCAGGACTGGCACACCCCGTTCACCTCCGAGAACGCCAAGCAGACGATCTTTGCCTTTACCGGC
>Ga0316189_10001424_pt1 | contig 23726 bp, 17 predicted proteins | sample LowCovwburrow_MG_FD_204930 | JGI IMG/M metagenome (GOLD analysis project Ga0316189, IMG submission 204930) | Coastal sediment microbial communities from Maine, United States - Lowes Cove worm burrow | ecosystem: Environmental > Aquatic > Marine > Coastal > Sediment | place: USA: Maine... | reverse complement strand
TGGAGAGCCTGACGTTGTTGCTGCTGGAACCTTGGAAGAAGCAGGGTACGTTGCGGGATGTGAGGGCATGGCTGGGTCTCCGACGGGTTGTTCACACTTCCGTCATACCAGATCTGGCCATGTCCTCCTTCAACATCGCTCTATCAACGAGTTGGCTACATCTTCGGGCTGTCGCTCCAGCCTGCGGCAATTTCCGACCCTTGGGCGAAACGATGACCGAGGCCCGATCGGGGCGTCCGGAATCGGTTCGACGGCGAGCGCGCCCGAGCCTCCGTGTGATTCGCCGCTTCCTTTTCGCCAGTCTGCGGGCCACAGTTTGGTTCACCTGGAAAGCCTCGTAGCGGGTTGACGTTGAGCTCTTGCAACCCAACGATACCCCGCTTTCCAGGTGACCTCACCCCTTCAGGCCGCGCATACTGAGCGCTTGTTCAGGGGCTAGTGTCGTCCGCGACGAACCGCGGCCTCGATGGCGTCCCAGACGGCGCCGTGGCCCTCGCGCGCGGTGGCGGAGAACGACAGCGGCAGTCCCGCAGGAAGGTGGAGCTGCTTGCGGAGAGACGCCAGCCGGCGCTGGCGCTCGCGGGGCTTGACCTTGTCGACCTTGGTCGCGACGACCAGCCGCTCGATCCGGGCCTCGGTGAGCGACCACAGCAACGCGCCCTCGTCTTCGGTGATGTCGCGGCGGATGTCGATCAACAGCACGAACAGCCGCAGCGCCACGCGGGTGCCCAGGTAGTTCTCGACCATCGGCTTCCACGCCGCGCGCACATGCTCGGGCACCTTGGCGTAGCCGTAGCCCGGCAGGTCGGCGAACACGCAGGCGTCACCGATCTTGAACAGGTTGATCGTCTGAGTACGGCCCGGCGTGCGGCTGGTGCGCGCGAGCGCCTTGCGGCGCATCAGCACGTTGAGCAGCGAGCTCTTTCCGACGTTCGATCGCCCGCCGAAAGCGACCTCGGGCAGCCCCAGTTCGGGCACCTCCTTGGGGTAGCTACCCACGAACTCGGCCCGGCCCACCTGGTTCCGCATCACTCCGGGCTATCCTTGTCGCAGGACATGTCCAGGCCCACCCACATCCGACCCGCCCCGCTGGGATCTGTCGGCACCGGCTGGAACAAGCGCCCCGTTGTCGTGGCGCAGGTTCCTGCCGATCGCCCGATCTGGTTCATCAGCGATCTGCACATCGGTGATGCGACGCCGTCCGATGTGTTCTTCGGAAAGGACCGGCACCTGATGGCACTCGTCGAGCGGGTCGAGCGCGCGGATGGCCTGATGGTGATCGTGGGCGACGCGATCGACTTTCACCAGGCGTGGTCGTTCACCCGGGTGCTGCGCGCGCACCAGGAGCTGTTCAACAGCCTCTCGCGCCTCGCCCGAAGAGGCCGTCTGTACTACGTCATCGGAAACCACGACTACGAGATCAACCTGTTCAAGGAGATCTTGCAGTTCCGGGTGTGCGACGAGCTCGTGGTCGGCGACAACGACGCGCTGGTCGTCCACGGCTGGCAGTTCGACCCTTACTTGCGCGACGCCATCGGCCACGGTCACGGCTGGTCCACCAACATCCACCACCTGATGGAGCGCTGGCTCGGGACGTGGCTGCGCATCCCGCTCGGGGAGTTCTACACGCGGTCCAACCGCCTGCTGTTCTGGTTGGCCCACAAGATCGCCTGGGCGGCCAACGGCTGGGCCTCCGGCATGGCGAAGGTCGGCTTTCCGCGGTCCGCCGAGAGCCTCAACGCCTACCTCACGTACTGGGCGCGCTCCAACATGGGCGACCCCATGGCCATCTTCCGCCCGGCGGTGGAGTGCCTGCAGAACAGCACGTACCGGGCGGTGGTCTGCGGTCACAGCCATCTGCCCGGCATCGTGACGTACGACGACGGCCGCCGCTACGTGAACACCGGGTCGTGGACGTTCGCCTCGTCGCACTACGTGGTCTTCGAGGACGGCCAGTGGATCTGCTGCGACTGGCTCACCGGGCAGTCCTTCCAGCAGCACTTCTACGAGCCGCTGCTCGACGGCGCGCTGTACGAGAAGGACTTCTGGCAGTGGTGGCGCGAGAACTACATGGGCATGTTCCGGTTCCGCGGCGGAGAAGAACGTCGTGGACGCCTGCGCGGCTGGGAGAGTTACGTCCGCGACTATCAGGCGCTCTCACAGCTCCAGCCCACCCGCCTGCCGCAGCCCATCGCACCCGCATCACTCCCCGATGCCACAGAGGAGGCACCCGCGGCGGAGGCCGGATAGGGCGTCGCCGACCGGGAGGTCTCTTGGCCGAAGTGCCTGTCGTGTTGCCCCTCCGCGGGCTGGTGGTGTTTCCGGGGATGATCCGGATCATGCCCGTGGGCCGCCCCTCCTCCATCACCGCCGTCGACCGCCACCTCGACCACGGCGCGCCCCTCTTGGTGCTCCCGCAGCGCGATGCGGACGAGGAGGACCCCGTCCGGGCGCTGATGGCCGACGTCGGCGTCCTCGCGCGCATCCTCCGCCTCTCGCGGCTGCCCGACGGCACCATGCGGGTCCTGGTGGAGGGCATCCGGCGCGTCCGACGGTCCGGTCCGGTCCGGCTCGTCGACGGCGCGACCGCGGTCGAGGTCGAGGAGATGCCGCCGATAGTCCACGACCCGGTGCAGGTCGGCGCGATGGCGCACGAGCTCTCGGCGCTGTTCCAGGAGCACACAGGCGCGGCGGGACTGCAGCCCCACGAGCACTGGACCGTCGCCCCGAGCCCGGACGACCCCGCGCACCTGGCCGATCAGATCATGGCGACCACCAACGCCACGATCGCCGACCAGATCGCGCACCTCGAGCAGCCTGAGCTCGATGCGCGCATGGCTGGCACCGCCGACCACCTGTCGATGCAGGTCGCGCGCCAGAAGGTCGCCGCTGAGGTCCACACCCGCGTGCAGCGGGCCATGGACGACAGCCAACGCGAGTACCACCTCAAGGAGCAGCTCAAGGCCATCCGAGAGGAGCTCGGCGAGTCTGTTGGCGCCGAAGCGGACGCCACCAAGTTCGAGGCCCGCATCCGCGCGTCGGGGATGCCCGAGGCGGTGCAGGAAGAAGCGCTGCGCGAGGTGACCCGCCTTCGGCGCGTTCACACCGATAGCGCCGAGTACTCGATCATCCGCACCTGGCTCGAGACGGTATGCGAGGTGCCCTGGGCGGTGACCACCACCGACACCACGAACCTCAAGCACGCCCAGCGCGCGCTCGACCGGGACCACCACGGGCTCGACCTCGTCAAGGAGCGCCTGCTGGAGTACCTGGCGGTCCGGCAGCTCGCTCCCGAGTCCAAGGGCGCCATCCTGTGCTTCGTGGGCCCCCCCGGCGTCGGCAAGACGTCCCTCGGCCGGTCCATCGCCTCGGCGCTCGGCCGCTCGTTCGGCCGCATCGCGCTCGGAGGCGTCAAGGACGAGACCGAGATCCGCGGCCACCGTCGCACCTACGTCGGCGCCCTGCCGGGTCGGATCCTGCGCGCGTTCATCCGGTCGGGGTCCCGCAACGCGGTCCTGGTGCTCGACGAGCTCGACAAGGTGGGCAACGACTTCCGCGGCGACCCGGCCAGCGCCCTGCTCGAGGTGCTCGACCCCGAGCAGAACGGGCAGTTCGTGGACCACTACCTCGACGTGCCCGTCGATCTCTCCCAGACCCTGTTCATCGCCACCGCCAACGTGATCGACCCGATCCCCCCCGCCCTGCTCGACCGACTCGAGATCATCGAGCTGCCCGGGTACACCGAAGAGGAGAAGGTCCAGATCAGCCGCAAGCACCTGCTGCCCAAGCTGGCCCGCAACCACGGGCTGGTCCACGGTGAGTTCGGCATCGGGCGGCCCGCCATCCACCAGGTGATCCGCGACTACACGCGCGAGGCCGGACTGCGCGAGCTCGAGCGACAGCTGGCCCGGCTCAACCGCAAGGTCGCGCGGCGGGTGGTGGAGGAGGGCGTGAAGCGCGTGCGCATCAGCGCGGCGCAGCTCACCCGGTACCTGGGTCCCCCCCGCTACCATCAGGAACTCGCCGAGCTGAAGTCCCAGCCGGGCGTGGTGATCGGCCTGGCGTGGACCGCGGCGGGCGGCGACATCCTGTTCGTCGAGGCGGCCCGGATGGAGGGCAAGCCCGGGCTGAAGCTCACCGGATCCCTCGGGGACGTGATGAAGGAGTCTGCGGAGGCGGCCCTGTCTTGGCTGCGCTCCCATGCCGCGGAGTACAACATCCCACTCGAGGCGTTCCAGGCCGAGCTGCACCTGCACGTCCCGGCGGGAGCGATCCCCAAGGACGGCCCCAGCGCAGGGGTCACGATGCTCACGGCGCTCGCGTCGCTCGTCACGGGTCAGCCCGTACACGACCGCGTGGCGATGACCGGAGAGATGACCCTGCGCGGCAAGGTCCTGCCAGTGGGCGGCGTCAAAGAAAAGGCGCTGGCGGCGCGGCGCGCCGGGGTGCACACCATGCTGCTCCCCACACACAACCGCGGCGACCTGCAGGACATCCCCGACGAGCTGAGGGCCGATCTACAGTTCGTGTTCATCGACACGGCACCACAGGTACTGGAGGCCGCCATCGGGCTGACCGCCCGGGTCAGCCGGTCTCCCCGAGCCTCAGCTGCACCGACGACCCAGCGCGCAACAACCCCAGCTGGGCGGGCGCACCGTCGGTGAGCGCGTCCTTGACGTCGGCGGGGGCCCGCGCGGGTGCGCCGTTGACCGACCGGACGACGTCACCCACCCGGACCCCGGCCCGCTCGGCGCGGCTGCGCGGCCGCACCGCGACCACCTCTCCACCGGCTCCGGGGGCGGCGCGCAAGGTCATTCCCCCGACGACAACGGGCTGGCTGGCCCAGTCCGAGAGAGGCACCCACAGCGACAGCGACGCGCCGTCCCTCAGCACCTGAACGGGGACCCGCTCGCCGCCGCTGCGCTGGTCGAGCAACGCCTGCAGCCCCTCGGGGCTGTCCACCACCACGCCCGCGAACGCCTCCAGCACGTCCGACGGGCGCAGCCCCGCGCGGTCCGCCGGACTGGACGGGATCACCGAGGAGACGACCAGCGCGCCGGCCACCCGCCGCGTCCCGATCCCGAGGTAGGCCCGGCTGACCCGAGCGCCCCGCCGCAGCGCGTCCAGCGACTCGACCAGCGCCTCGATCGGCACAGCGAACGCGATCGCCTGCCCCTGAGCGTGGGCCCCTGAGAGGACCCCGACCACGCGCCCCTCCTGATCGAAGATGGGGCCTCCGCTGTTCCCCGGATTGAGCGGAAGCGCGAGCTGGAGGAAGTCAACACGGGGCCCCTCGTCGGCGTCCGGCGACAGGCGCCGCCCGCGGTGTCCCACCACGCCCACCGACAGGCTGTGCCCGAGCCCCCACGGGTTGCCGATCGCGATGACCGTCTGTCCGACGCGCAGCGGATCAGAGCTGCCCATCACCGCTGGATGCAGCTGTCCCTCTGCGATCCGGAGCAGCGCGAGATCGGTGCGCGCGTCGGTGCCGACGACCTGGGCGGCGCCCGCCCAGCCGCCGATGTCGCGCACGACAACCGACCTGGAATCCACGATCAGGTGCCGCGCCGTCACGACCTCGGTGGGCGAGACCGCGAAACCACTGCCCACGCGCCGCCCGTCCCCGTCCACGGTGACGCTCACCACCCCGGGCGCGACGCGCTCGAACACCGCCGAGTGATCAGGCCAGCCGGCAGGCGCCCCCACCCATCGTCCTGCAACAAAGCCGATGAGTGCCGCCACAACGGTGGCCAGCCCGATCGTGGCAGCGATCCGGGACGGACGGGACGACGCTGGCGGTGGATGCGCGATGGGGCACGATAGCGCGTCGTCGTTAGGGATCCACGCAGGGGACAGGAGAGGCATGCAGCTGCCGGCACCGTTCGGCAAGTACGAGCTTCTGGAGCGAATCGCGACCGGCGGCATGGCCCAGGTCTTTCTGGCCCGCTCCTTCGGGGTCGCGGGCTTCCAGAAGGAGCTCGTGATCAAGCGGCTGCGCCCCGAGCTGTCGGACGATCCCCGCATGGTCCAGATGTTCATCAACGAGGCCAAGATCGGGGTCCACCTCAACCACCCCAATGTGGTGCAGGTGTACGAGCTTGGCCGCGCCGGTGGGTCGCACTTCATCGCGATGGAGCACCTGCACGGCCGCGACCTCACCCGCCTGGCCCGGGCAGCGCGCCTCCGCGAGACCCCGGTCCCGCTCCCGGCGGCCGTGGCGATCCTGGCGGAGGCCTGTCGCGGTCTGGCGTATGCGCACGCCCGAACCGCTGCCGACGGGTCCCGCTTGGGCCTCGTGCACCGCGATGTCTCGCCACACAACATCGTCGTGACGTTCGTGGGCGAGGTGAAGATCGTCGACTTCGGCGTCGCGCGGCTGGCCCCGGCCACGTCCGCCTCCGAGGTGCCCGACACGGACCGCAAGCCGAGCCCAGGAGCCGGCAAGGCCGCCTACATGAGCCCCGAGCAGGCCAGCGGCGCCCCCTTGGACCACCGCAGCGACATCTTCAGTGCCGGGGTCGTCCTCTGGGAGCTCGTGGCCGGTCGCCGGCTGTTCGTCGACGCGGACCCCGAGAGGAAGCTCGACAGGATCCGCGCCGCCGAGGTCCCGCGTCCAGACGCGAAGGAGGGGCCGATCGACGACGCGCTGTGGCGCATCTTGACGACGGCGCTCGCCCGCGACCCGGACGACCGCTATCAGAGCGCCTCGCTCCTCGAAGAAGACCTGCGGGCGTGGCTGTTCGAGCGGCGCCACCGGGTCGAGCGGGACGAGATCGCAGCCGTGGTCCGCGCCGCGTTCCCTGAGGAGGCCGATCGGTCGGTCGACGACCTGCGGCTGCACCAGCTCGTCGCTGACGTGGAGCGCCTCGACCCGGCTGACGGGACCCCGTCCGATGCGCGCGACCGCGCCGAGAGTACGGCGCTTCCCGGAAGGTTGAAGGCGCCCGCTGGGGAGCGGCGGCCCGTCGTGGTGGCGATGGTGGACGTGGACGGCCTCACGGAGCTGTCGTCCCGGGTCGCGCCCGAGGTGTTGGTCAAGCGCAAGTACCAGCTGCTGCGGTGGATTCGTCTGGTAGTGGACCGCTACGGCGGCCTCGTCCAGCGGGCGGTCGACGACCACGTCACCCTGCTGTTCGGCCTGCCCCGGACCCGGGTGGACGACAGCTCGCACGCGCTGCAGTGCGCGCTGGAGCTCATCCGTCGGGTCGGGGAGCTTCGCCCCAAGGGCATGGCCGTCGAGCTGGCGATTGGGGTGCACATGGGCGAGGTCACGGTCTCGCATGTCGGCCGGCGGATCCGGTATGTGGCGCGCGGCGACACCACCCGGCTGGCGCGTCGGCTGTCGGGGGTCGCTGACCACGGCCAGGTGCTCGTCTCCGACCAGATCGTCGCAGGTCTCAAGGGCGAGTTCCGCGCTCGTCGGGGACCGGGCGTCCCGTCGCGCGGTGGTCGACCCGACCTGGTCTCCTACCTCATCGAGGCCCGCAGCCTGGCGCTGCGCGGAACGAGGCAGGGGCGATGGCTGCGGCGGGGTCGCGAGCTCGGCGTGCTCCGAGAGGCGCTGGTGGAGCTGACCGCTGGCCGCGGGGCCACCGTGGTCCTGACCGGTGAGGTCGGAACCGGCAAGTCCCGGTTCTTGCGAGAGATTCGCGACCTCGCTGTCCGGCGCGGGACCCAGTTCCTGTGGGCGAGGTGCAGCCCGCGCGCTGACCAGCCCCTCGAGCCAGTGCGCGACTTGATCGCGGCGGTCATCGGCATGGACCCGGCCAGCCCCGTCCCCGCGCTGGTGACGGCCTCGGAGCGCCTCAGCCACCTGGGGCTGCCGGAGCAGGACCTGGAGGCGGTGCGGATCCTGCTCGGCGCCGCCGCTCCCCGCGCGTCGGATCCGCACGCCGCCTGGCAGGCGCTCACCAGCGTGCTGAGGGGTCTCGCGACCGACCGACCGCTGATCGTCGCCTTCGACGAGGCCCACCACCTCCCAGAGGGCGCGACCGCTGCGCTCACCCGCCTGGTGGGATCTCTCCGGACGTTCCCCGTGCTGCTCTTGCTCTCGACCCTTCCCCCCGCTGCCCCTGGACTGCTGAAGCACGGCACCGAGCTGCGTCTGGACCCGTTCGACGCGCCACAGCAGTCGCGACTGGTGGCGGGGCTGCTCGACGTCAAGCAGGTGGGCGAGGGCCTGCTGCAGTTCCTCGCCCGCACGTGTGAGGGCAACCCGCTGTACCTCGAGGAGATGGTCAAGGCCCTGGTCGCGCGCGCCCGGATCGCCATCGCCGACGACGCCGCTACGCTGCTGGACCCGGAGAACTCGGACGAGGAGGAGCTGCCGCTGTCGCTGCAGGCACTCATCACGAGCCGGATCGACGCCCTCGAACCCGCTGCGCGCGGCCTGCTGCAGCTCGCCGCGGTCGCCGGTCCCACGTTCACCTTGCCCATGCTGGCTGAGGCGGCCGGGCTGGACGACCCCACGCCGCTGGGGCTCCACTTGCTCGCGCACGGGCTGGTCCAGCGCGGCGCCGGGGACGAGTGGGTGTTTGCCTCTGACCTGGTCCGCGAGGCGGTGCTTCGCGGCACGCTCGGCATCCAGCGACGCGACTACCACCGCATGATCGCCGCGGCCCTCGAGACACTGAACGGCGACCGGCTCGAGCCGCACCTCGAGTCGCTGATGATCCACTGCACGGAGGGCGGGCGGCCGATCGACGCCGCGCGCTACGCACACCAGGCGGGGCAGGCGCTGGAGCACCAGGGCTTCGTGGAGCGCGCTCGCCGCTGCTACCGCGCCGGACTCGAGAACCTGGCCCGCGCGGACCGAAACCCCGACGAGTGGGACGCGCGCATCCAGGGCGAGGCGACCCTGAACCTATGCGAGGGCAGCGCGGCCCTGAAGCTGGGACAGACCGCCGAGGGACGGAGCCGCCTGCAGCTCGCCCTCGACATCGCAGGCGACACCGGGCTCCCCTGGATCGAGATCCGGGCTCACGTCGCGCTGGGGGTGAGCTACCGGGCGGAGGGTCGCGCGAACCTGGCGGAAGCCCACCTGTCGCAAGCGCTCGTGATGCTGCGCACCGAGGACGACCCCGCGCTGGAGCGCGAGGCGCTGGAGGCCTCCGCCCTGCTGTCGTTCGAGCAGGGTCGCAGCGCGGATGCCGAGGCCCAGTGGCTTCGCGCGATGCACATCTCCCAGGGCGACCCGATCGCAGAGATCCGCAGCCAGGTGGGCCTCGCGAACCACCACCTGCGAAGCGGCGCGTACCACAAGGCCAAGGACCTGTTGGAGAGCGCCCTGACCGCGGCGCGCGAGCGGGACCACCTCACGCTGCAACGACAGGTGCTGAACAACCTGGGACTGCTGCATTCTTGGGCGGGCCGCCCGCGCGAGGCCATGCAGTGCCACCGGAACGCGCTCGAGCTGCGCACCGGCACGGAGAACAAGCGCGGGCTGGTGATCAACCACCACAACATCGGCGACCTGCACTTCCAGAACGACGACTACGCTCGCGCAGGGGCGGCCTTCGCCCGCAGCCGCGAGCTCGCCGAGTCAGCGGGCTGGGACCGCGGCGTTCAGTACAACGAGTCGTACCTCGCCTACCTGGACGCGCGCGCGGGTCGCGCCTCGTGCGAGCCGCTGGTCGACGCCGCCATGCGGGCCTCCGAGTTCACTGAACCTGAGGTCGGAATCACAGCGCACTGGCTCGCGGGACGCTGGATGCTCGAGAACGGCCGCGAGGTGGAGGCGCGGAGTCACCTGGACATCGCCCTCGCCTCGGCCCGGCGCTACAACATCCGCCCCCTGCTGGACCGGGTCGAGCACACCCTGTCCCAACTGGGCGACGCTACGGATTGAGGCGCGCGAACTCCTCGATGAGTCCGCGCGATGCCGCGTCGAGGTCAGTGGGAACGACCACCCGCGTCACCAACACGAGGTCGGCGCCGTCCACACCGCGGGCCCGCAGGCGCAGCCGCGTGCCGCCCGAGGTCCCCGCCGCGATGGTCAGCGTCACGGTGCCCTGGGCGGTCGCCACCGAGACGCGGCCCCCGAGCACAGCCTGCGCCAGGGAGATATCGACGACGCGATCGGACCCCGCGTGCTCGGGGGGCGCGCCCTCGGGCGCGGGGGGGGCGGTGGCGGCGCGAGGTCCGCGGGCCCGCTGTGGGCGTGCCCCTCGCACGGAGACCCGACCGCTGCCGGGTGCCGCGGACAGGTCGTCGAGCGTGACGCGCACGTCTCTCGCACCAGCGTGCCGCCCTGAGGCCCGCCACAGCGCATCGAAGAACGACCCGCCTGCCGGCGCAGCGCGTCTGTGGTCCCGGCGATCGTATCGGGCGCGTGCCACTGGGTCCATCAGGGTCTCGTAGGCCGTCCGAGACCCCTTGAAGCGTTCCTCGGCCGCCGCGTCGCCGCCGGCGACGTCTGGGTGACACTCCCGTGCGATCTGTCGAAATGCCCGCTTGATCTCCTGGGGTGTCGCGTCGCGCGCCACGCCGAGGATCGTGTAGTAGTCGTTGGCCATGTGAACGACATTATCAACAAGGCCGGTTCATTGACCGGTACCCAGCACGTGCCTATAGTGCCTATAGAGGGCGCACCGGCCGGCCCCGAGGAGCGCATGGGCAAGTACAGCAATCCAAGCGGTCTCAGTTGCTCCTTCTGCCACAAGTCCCAGCGCGAAGTCGACAAGATCATCGCCGGGCCCAACGTCTACATCTGCAGCGAGTGCATCCGCCTGTGCCTGGACATCATCCGGGAGAACACACAGCAGAAGCCGGTGAGCTGGGGCAGCAGCGGCGTCCCCATCCCGCAGAAGATCAAGGATTACCTTGATCAATACGTCGTCGGCCAGGAGGAAGCCAAGCGCAAGATCGCGGTCGCTGTGTACAACCACTACAAGCGGCTCGAGGCCAACAACGCGCCCTCCGAGGGCGACGTGGAGGTTCAGAAGTCCAACGTCCTCCTGATCGGCCCCACCGGCACCGGGAAGACGCTGGTGGCCCGCACGCTGGCCCGCTTCCTCGATGTGCCCTTCGTGATCGCCGACGCCACCACCCTCACCGAGGCCGGCTACGTCGGGGAAGACGTCGAGAACATCGTGCTGAACTTGTATCAGCAGTCCAACAACAACATCGAGCGCACCCAGCGGGGCATCGTCTACATCGACGAGATCGACAAGCTCTCCAAGAAGAGCTTCACGTCCTCGGTCAGCCGCGACGTCTCAGGAGAGGGGGTGCAGCAGGCGCTGCTGAAGATCCTCGAAGGCACGGTCGCGAACATCCAGGTGCGGGGCAACAAGCGCCTGCCCAACCAAGACCACGTCCAGATCGACACCAAGAACGTTCTGTTCATCGTTGGCGGCTCGTTCGAGGGGCTGGAGCGCATCATCGAGCAGCGGATCGGACGCCGCTCGGTGGGCTTCAGCCGCGAAGACCCCGTCGAAGGCCGCACCGACCCCCAGGCCATCGAGCAACGCCGCGGGCTCCTCAAGCGCGTCAACACCGAGGACCTCGACAAGTTCGGGCTCATCCCGGAGTTCATCGGCCGGCTGCCGGTCGTGGCGGTGTTGGATCCCCTCGGCGTCGACGACCTGGTCCACGTGCTCACCGAGCCCAAGAACGCGCTGATCAAGCAGTACGAGAAGCTGTTGAAGTTCGAAAAGGTCAAGCTGCGGTTCACCGACGGTGCCATCCGGCGCATCGCGGAGAAGGCCACCGTTCGAAAGTCCGGCGCCCGCGGACTGCGCGCCATCATAGAGCTGGTGATGCTCCAGGTGATGTACGATGTCCCAAGCGTGGAGGGCATCTCCGAGGTCTTGATCACCGCGGCAGTGGTCGATCAGACGGGTGAGCCCGAGTACGTGACGGCCCAGGAGTACGGAGTGTCCTGACGATGCGCCCATCGCGGGCATCGTCGTCGCCCGATGGTACAGTCCGGGACATGGACTCCATCGAACAGCCAACGCTGTTGATCGCATCGCCGCAGCTGCGTGATCCGTTCTTCGAGAGAACGGTCGTGCTGGTGTGGCACCACGACGAGGACGGCGCGATCGGAGTCGTGGTCAACCGGCTGCTGGACCACAAGCTGGCCGAGGTCCTCGACCTGGACGTCGACCGGATCGACCTATCTTCTTGCAGCGAGGCACAGGTCGTCTGGGGCGGGCCCGTCGACCACGACTCAGGTACGGTGGTCACGCGGGCCGATCTGAGCAAAGACGAGCCCGGCTGGATGCTCCCATTCGGCATCGGGGTCACCCGTTCTCAGGACGTGCTGGTCCGCCTGTTGCACACCAAGGCGCCGCTGCTGCTGTGCCTGGGGTACGCCGGCTGGGGGCCAGGGCAGCTCGAGGAAGAGCTGGAGAAGGGGGGGTGGCTGTTCACCGACTGCGACCCGGGGATCGTGTTCGACACGCCTCCCGAGGAGCGCTACGACCGGGCGCTTGCCTCGCTGGGTCTGACCGAAGGCATGGTCTGGATGCAGCCGATTCAGGAGTGATGATGCGCGCGGCGCTGCTCCTCGCTGTCCTGTGGCTTCCGCCGGCGCACGCCGGTGAGCCCTTTGCCGAGGCCTGGGTCGAGGTCGCAGCAGACGCCCGCCTGGACGCCCTCGCGGCGACTGGCGCGGTCCCCATCGAGGGCCGGCGCCGCCTGCCGAACGGCCAGGTGGAGGTCCGGGTGCTGCTGACCCAGGGGGCCTCTGCACGGCTCACGGCGGGCGGGTTTCCCCACCGGGTCGTCCGGCGAGACCATCGCCGCGGGCCGGTCCCAACCGGGTACACCACCCCCGAGGCGAGCGCCGCGTTGCTCGAGGAGCTGGCGCAACGGTCCCCCCACGCCGAGCGGGTGCGGATCGGTGCGTCGGTTCTCGGCCGGCCGATCGACGCGATCGTCCTGGGTCGTCCGTCGACAGAGGCGGCACCGACGGCCCGCCTGCTGGGGGCGCACCACGGGGACGAGGCCTCTTCGGTCGAGGTCGCACTCGCGCTGGCCGAGGTACTAGCGGACGCGGACGATCCGCGCGCAGCAAACATCGTAGCGGAGTCCACCGTGTGGATCGTTCCCATGGTGAACCCCGATGGCGTGGCCGCAGGCGATCGACACAACGAGCACACCGTCGACCTGAACCGCAACTACGACTTCGTGTGGCGCGCCAGTGAGCGGTTCGCGGGCCCCGCACCCTTCTCAGAGCCGGAGACACGGGCGGTCCGCGGACTCGGGCAACACACCCGCGCCCACGTCGGCATGTCGCTGCACTCGGGCGCGGCCAACCTCGGCTGGGTCTGGAACCACACCACCGAGCCCGCGCCCGAGGCCGCGTTGCTGCGGTCCACCGCGGAGAACTACCAGGCCTTGAACACCACCCCCGATTTCTGGATCACCAACGGGGCAGCCTGGTACTTCACCCACGGGGACTGCAACGACTGGTCGTACGGCCGCTTCGGGCTCCCCGAGTTCACGCTGGAGCTCACCAAGCGCAAGACGCCCCCCGCGGAGGACATCCCGGTCTTCGTCGCTGATCACCTCGATGCCCTGCTCGACTTCCTCGACCGCCCACCCGACCTGACCGGCCACGTGGTCGACCCTGCAGGTGCCGGTATCGACGCCACGATCTCGGTCGACGGCCGCAGCGCCGAGTTCCACACCGACCCCATGACCGGCCGGTTCCATCGATTCGTGGCCGGGGCCCGCAGCCCGCTCCTCGTCGAGGCGCCCGGCTACACCTCCCGGACCATCCCGCCCGGCGCGGACGGCGAGCTGTACATCGAGCTGACTCCCGCACGGCTGGGCAGCGGATGGGCCACGCCATCGGTGGTGCAGGGGCCCCGGCGCGTCGTTCTTCCCACGGGCGCCAGCGGCCCGGTCACGCTGCGGCAAGCCGGCAGCGCCGAGGTCGTGGTGGATGCGGTCGGCGGTGCGGCGGACGTCCCTGCCCTCGCGCCTGGCTGGTGGACCGCGGTCCTCATCGACGGGACCACACTTCCGCGCGTGCTGTGGAGCGACGGCGCCGGCCCGGCGAGGGTGTCCGGCTGGCAGGCGACCCCCGAGCTGCTGACGATCGAGGGCGCGGACCTCGGTCCCGGGTCTCGCGCGTGGGCGGCCGTCGGATCTGAGCGCGTGCTGGTCGCCCTGCCCCTTCGCTCGGAGTCGAGCGAGCGGTTGGTGCTCGACCTCGGCGGGATTGACCCCGCGCAGCCCATCGACGTCGCGCTGTGGACCGGCGGGTCGCACATTGGGCTGGCGGACGCAAGGAACCCTCATCTACCCTTTGATATGTTCGCCGAAGAGACGATCGAAGCGATCGGAGCGTGCACAATCGGGCACTCTGCGCGCGGACCAGGGTCCGTCTTGGTGCTGGTCCTCTTGCTCTGGAGACGCCGTCGATGATCGCCGCAACGCTGCTCGCCCTGATGGGATGCTCGCGGGACCCCAACGAGGGAACGCTGGAAGAGAACGTGGGCTTGGCGTTCGCGCCCTGCAACGAGGCGGAGATCCGCTTTCTGGCGACCAAGCACAACTTCATGACGGCGTTCCGCCCCTGCGGGAACAACCACTTCCGCGACTTCACGTGGTCACCCGACGGCAAGACGCTGTACTTCCAGCTCGGGATGTCCCACTACATCATGGACGCCGAGGCTCCCACGAAGGACACCCGGGTCGTCCCGACGCCCTCGCCGCTCGGTCCCGCCGTGTGGCTTTCCGCGTCCCGGCTCGTGGTTCCGGTGGGTCCCACGGCTGACGCCGCCGAGGACGCGCCGCTGCAGCTCGCCCTGTACGACACCGAACAAGCAACGGTGTTCTACGTGGCGCTGCCGGCGAACCTGACGGCGCCGCGCGACCTGTCGCCTGGTCGCGGGGTCCAGGAGGTGTTTCTCACGGCACAGCGCGACGAGGGGCCGCGCAGAGTGTACCGAGTCGAGGTGGCGTCCGGCGGGACCACCGAGGCGCTGCCCTGGCTCGGCACGGTCGATACCTTCAGCCACACACCGGGCCAGGACGCCGTTGTGGTGGGGGTCGGGGACACGGTCACGGTGCACGATGTCGAGACGGGCGAGGCGCGGGGTGCGTGGTCCCCCGCGCAGCGCGGCGTTCTCCATCCCGACGGCCAGTGGCTGATGCTCGAGCACCTCGGCGAGCCGGTCTCGATCTTCTACCAGCGCGCCTGGGACGAGCTGTCTAACAAGGCGCGCGAGCGCGAGCAGCGACGTGCGAAGCGGTTCGAGGACCGCTTGGCCGAGGGGTTCCCCACCCAAGTGCAGCCCCCCACCCTCTCGTTCGCGGACCTGGGCACGGGCGCACGGTGGCGTCTGTCGAGCGTGTATGGAACGGACTTCGAGTGGTACGCCCCCACGCCGCACTACGGCTCGTTCTCGCTGTGGGGCTTCGAGGGAAAGGAGTTCAAGCGGAACGTGCTCTTGGGAGACTTCACGGCGCGGATGCGGCAGGCGACGCGGGGCGGAGACTTCATGGGGGTCCACCCGTTCGGCACAGGAGACGGCGCGACGTACACAGCGCCTGCCGCGGCGCCCGAAGACGACGCGGCGCCCGAAGACGACGCGGTGCCCGAAGACGAGGCGGCGCCGCTAGAGTAGGCACTTCCGCAGGATGTCCGACTGCTCGGGGTCGGGGGGCCATGGCAGCGTCCGCTGGGGCCTGTGACGGTCGCCGTCGCCGCAGACCTCGTGCCCCTGCAGGTGGATGCAGGGCGAGAACGCGGTCCCGTCCGGCGGAAACTGGCCGCCGAGCCAGATGTCGCACAGGTTGGCGCCGAACCCGAACCGCAGCCCCGCACGGAAGCTCGCCACACGCACATCGCGGGCGGCTGAGACGGCGTCGCGGTAGCGCGCAAGGGCACGCCCCACCGGGACCAGCGGGGACAGGTCGACCCCGTCCGGACCGACCACCGGGCGACACCGCAACCCGCCGCGCTCGACCGGGATGAAGATGCGGCCGATATGCACCTCGCTGTCGTAGGAGACGATCACTTCGACGGTGTTGTCGAAGCAAGCGCCCAGATCCACCGCCAGCTGCGCGACCCACTCCTGGGTCCGAAAGTAGCCCTGGTACAGCGGCGAGACGCCCTGGAAGCCCAGCGCGATGTTGACGGCCTCGCCGCCATCAGCCACCACCAGCGGGGGTGCGCTGACCACGGGAGCGCTCGAGATGGAGGACGGCGGAGGGGGGAGGGGCTCGGGGGGCGGGGCGCAACCGAGCTGCGCGCCGATCAGTGCTAGCGGCAGCATCCCCGCCGGCATCTCAGATGAGACCGCGCCGTTTCTTCTCGGCCTTGACCGCCGACTGAAGGGCGATCTCGTAGTCGACGGTGCCCTCAGCGACGTTCTTGATCTTGGACGCCGCCTCCTCGCGGATCTGGCGCTCGTCGACGTCGTGGCTGCGCAGCACCTCGAGGACCTTCTTGTACATCACGCTGTCCGCTTCGTACACCTCTTCGATGTTGGGCGTGATGAGCATGTTCTCGCAGAACTGCCGCGCCAGGAAGCGCTCGATGTCGTCGCCCATCGGGTGACCCATGCCGTCGGCCAGTGCCTTCCGAGTCCGCCGAAACTCCGAGTACGGGATGTTGCGCTGGGCCATGTGCTCGCGAACGCGCTCGCGAAGGTCCATGTCACGCCGCCGGAACTCCTCCATGATGGCGGACAGATCCTTCTCCGCTTCCTCCCGCCGTTCGTGCTCGATCTCGATGTCTTCATCGGCCAGCAGGCGGTCGAGGACCTCCTTTGCAATGACGGGGATCTTCGCGCGGTACAGCTTCATCAGGTCACCTGGGTGGCTGTGCGACGTAACGGGGAATTCGACCCGCCGCGAGCCGCTGTCATCACAACGGCAGGGTGACCCCGGCAGCAGCGCGCAGCGCGTTCCAGCCGTAGGGCTCGCGCTGCAGATCCAGGGCGTCGACCGACGCGGCGAGCGGCGGTCGCTGCACCCAGACTGCGTGGTACCCGAACTCGAAGAAGGCGCCGACGCCCTCCCCGAAAAGCGCGCCCACGGCGAGGTCTGAGAGGAGACCCGGGGTCACGGTGGACGACAGCCCACGCGCCGTGGTCGATCAGCTCACGGCGCTCGACATCGAACACGTTGCCGACCACCGCGACACCCGCCCCGGCAGCCAGGTACGGCCGGACCGCGTCGCCCACGGGCAGGTACACCTCGGGGCCGATGGTGAGACCGCCCCCGAACAGCCAGCCACAGCGGGGCGTACCCCCGACGCGCGCCGGACCCCGCGGCGTCTCCGTGACTTGCCAGGGGATCGGACCCAGGCCGCGGCAGCCGTCGGCGCCGGTGTCGACTCCGCCCGGCGCGTAGTCGAGGCGCCCGCCGATCCGCAGCGCTGCATGGCTGCCCAGCGTTGCTCGGATGGGAATCTGCACGCCCACGCCCGTGCCGACGCGCGCCGAGGCGCCGCCGGCGTCCGGTAGATCCTGGACGAGCGCGGCACCGAGCCCCAGAGAGCCCGCTCGCGCGGGCGGGCCCAACAGGAATGCAACCCCGAGCAGAGCGTGTGCCGGCTTCATGGGAGAATCGTAGCCGTCACGACTGCGCCAGCGCCTCGAGCGCGGGAAGGTCGAGGAGCACCACGCGCTTGCCCTCGCTCTGGATGAGCCCGCTCGCCCGCAGCTGGGACAGGGCCTGGCTGACGGTTTCCCTGGTCGTTCCGACAAGGTCAGCGAACTCGCGATGAGTGAGCCGGAGGTTGACGATGGTGCCCCGGCTGTCTCGGACCCCGAACTCGGTGGCCAAGTGAAGGAGCGCGGTGCACAGGCGAGCCTTGGCGGTTCGATGAGGTTGCGCTGCGAAGCGAAGCGCGATGGCACCCGCCCGATGCGCGACGAGCTGAGCGAGCGCTAGCGCGAGTCGGGGCGTGCCATCGATCAGGTCGACAAGCGCCGCGATGGGAACGCCGAACGCGGCCAGCTCGTCGTGCGCCACCGCCGTGGTGCGCCGCACGGTCGGACCGCCCAGCCCCTCGAGGGCCTCCTGCTCGCCGACCACGGCGCCGCGGCCGCGGAACGCCAGCGTGCGCCGTCGGTCGCCATCGAGATCCAGGTGCACCCCAACGACCCCTGAGCGAACGAGGTAGATCAGCTCAGCGGGCTCACCGGCGGTCCACAGCGCCCGGCGCCGCGGGACCTGGACGCGGTTGGTCCGGCGCACGAGCCACGCGCGCCGCGGCGCGGACAGCCCCGCGAACAACGCCATCTTCTCCAGGAACTTCGCCTTGCCTCGGTCCAACCTTCCCCACCGCCGCGCCGCCCTGAGGTCACGCCAGCGTACCGCGGCGATTGTGCTGTGCGCTGGCGGATCGCGGCGCATGGGTACACCGAAGGGCCTGCTGCCTTGGCGCGGCCGTCCTCTGCTGGCTCACCACGTGATCGCCTTAGGGGCCCGCGCGTCGCGCGTCGTTGTCGTGCTGGGCGCGCGCGCGGCGGAACATCGCGCCGCGCTCGGACCCGAGGTCGACGTCGTGATCAACGCGGCCTGGGAGCACACGCACCCGGTGGACTCGCTCGCCCTTGCGGTCCGGGAGCTGTACCTGGCGGGGCCCGCGTGGGTGACCCCGGTGGACGTCCTGCCGACCGCGCCCGAGACCCTGGACGCGCTGCTCCTCGCCGGCGCCCCCGCCGTCCCCGTCGACCCCGCAGGCCGCGACGGCCACCCCGTCCTGGTCGACGCCGCCACTCTGCGCGGCGCCCTGGCATCGCCCCCCGGCGGCCTCCAAACGCTGCTGCGGACCGCTTGCCGGGTCCCCGTCGTCGATCCACACTGCGCCGCCGACTTCGACACCCCCGCCGCCTGGCGACACCTCCAGCCCTAGCCGGAACCCCGGAGGGGGCAATGGGGGCAGAGCCCCCAGGCGCTACAAAGAAGTGGCTAGAGGCGGACTCGAACCGCCGACAACACGGGTATGAACCGTGTGCTCTAACCAGCTGAGCTACCTAGCCAGGCACCCACTGTTAACCGGTGGCGCGTCAGGTGCCGAGCAGGAACGTGAGCGCGAGCCCTGTCAGGAAGCCGGACAGGAACAGGACGGCGCCCAGTGCCAGCCTGAGGGCGGACAACGCCGCGGGATGGTGCTCGAACCAGGGCTCGGTCGGGACGCTCGGATCCACCCAGAGCGCGAGCAAGCCCTCGGGTCGCACCAGCAGCTGCCAGAACGCCATCCCGAGCACCGCCGTGGTGGCGGTCAGGGCACCAACGATGAATGACTCCAGATGTCCCCCCTTGTCACCGTTCAGCGCGACGGGTGAACAGCGGTCCCCAACAAAGAACTTACCGTGGCGAGGCGTGTTAATGGCGCCGTACTCACGAGAGGGACCCAATGATGCAGCTCTCAATGCTCCTAGCCCTGTGGGCGACCGGCGATGCGCTGGCAGGCGGAGCCCAAGCCGCCAAGCCCGAGATGAAGCTCAAGCTTCCGGAATATCAACTCTCGACTCAGGACTTCCGCTTCCCGTCCGGCCTGCGGATCCTGTTCCAGGCAGACAGCAGCCACCCGGTCGTCACCGCATGGATGCTGGTCGACCACGGCAGCGCCGACGACCCGACCGGAAAGGAGGAGACCGCCCACTTCGTCGAGCACATGTGGTTCCGGTCCAAGCACGGCGATCGGCCGCCGATCATGACCCACGTCCAAGAGTTGGGTGCGCGGTTCAATGCCACCACGCGCAACGACTGGACGGACTACCGCACCGTTGTCCCCGCCGAACAGCTCGACGAGCTGCTCACCCTCGAGTCCCTCCGTCTGACCGACTTCTACCGCGGCGTCACCGAGGAGGAGATCGACGTCGAGCGCGAGGTCATCCGAAACGAGTGGCGCCGGCGCAACGAGCAGAACACGGCCCTGTTCGTGAACTTCCTCTCGGAGGCGATCTACCCCAAGAGCCACCCCTACCACAGCTCGTCCACGCACGAGACCATCGACAACATCAAGCTGGCCGACCTGCAGGCCTACGTCGATGAATATTATCGGCCCGACACAACGACGCTCCTGGTTGTGGGGGACTTCGACCCAGCGGAGGCAAGCAGCCTCATCTATAAGAACATCGCGCCGGAGCTGCTGCACCCGGACCTCACTCCGGAGATGCAGTTCACCTACGGCAAGCCCGGCATCGAGAACCCGGACCCCACGAACGAAGACCACATCCGGTACGCTTACTGGGCACCGGAGACATACAACGCCGAGGAGCGCACGGTCTTCTCCCCGCTAAGCGACGACATCCCGGTGAAGCGACGCGTCTCACTCACCGACGTCCCGCAGGTCCCGGAGCTCGGCAGCACCGAGGTGCTCACGCGCCAAGGCCCGTTCGACAACAAGACGGTCGTCGTGGGCTGGTCGATGCCAGGCGGCTACCGCGCCGACCACTTCGAGCTGTCTATCACCGGCAATCTGCTGCACCAGCAGGTCGCTCCCGCGTTCGCGGACCTCCAGAAGCGCGAGCAGGTGGGCGATGTCGGTTGCGGCTCCTTTACAGAGCGGTTGAGCACCACCGTGTTCTGCTATGTGGAGCTGAAGGACGAAGACCTCGACCCCCTGCGCGAACGCGACCGGTTGCTGGACCAGGTCTCGGACATGTGGAACCCCGAGAACTTCACGCCGAACACGATCCGGGGCCAGGTTTTCCGGTCTTTTTTCCAGCGCGGGAAGATGGAGGCGCTTGCGGACACCTTGCTCTCACTCGACCTGTTCGCTGCCGAGATGGGTGGCCGCGGCGAGTTGATCGCCCCGCACGCCCACCTCACGGGCTCGGCGATGGCGCACTCCGACGGCATGACCATGACCATGACCGTCGAGCCCAAGCACATTACTGAACGCGCCTCGAAGTACTTGCTCCGGAACCGGGCCGCGACCGTCATCATCGAGCCGCTCGACGAGGAGGACATCGACGTCGGGTCCGAGAGCTCGAGCTACGCCGGCGCCGACGCGACCGACCAGGTGGTCGACACCAAGACCGACCTCACCGAGGCGAAGGTCGCAGCGTCCTACGTCAAGCCAGATCTCGACGAGCTCCAGGACTTTCAGCTGGACAACGGACTGCGCGTGGTTGTGCTTCCGCATGGCGAAGCACCGCTCGTGCAAGTCTCTCTGCTGGTCCGCCGCAACAGCATCGACGCGCCGCGCGGCGCGTACGAGTTCGCACGGCGCTTCACTGTGTCGACAGGGGTCGACCCGCTCCCGGTCGCAGCGCGCACGAACTTCCCGATCGTTCCGGCATTCGCAGGCCAGAGTGGCTGGGGTCTCCCGCTCAACGGACAGTCCTGGAACGACGGGGTCCGACTCGATTACACCGCCCCGTCCGGCAACCTCGATGCCGCGCTGTGGATGCTCCGCGAGGAGATCGAGACGGCGCGCCCCTACGTAGACGGCAAGACGCAGTACATCAAAGCTTGGCGCGACGGCCTGAAGCGCGACTGGAGCAGCCGTGCGTCCCACATCCGCCGACTCACGATGGACCACCTGTACCCGGAAGTCTCTGGGTATGCGTCCACCACCTGGGAGGACATCGATCGGATGGAGTCGTGGGGAGCATCCGACGTCCAGCGCTGGCTCGACAGCCACCTGCGTCCTGACAACGCCACGCTGCTGATCGTCGGCAACATCGAGCCCAACGAGGCACGAGACCTCGCGCAGGCGCACTTCGGTGGCTGGAGCACCACGCGGGGGCAAGCGCCGGCGCCCATGTCGTCGCCGCCCATGCCGAGGGCCGAGGCCAAGATCTTCCTGTTCGACGACCCCAAGCGGACCCAGTCCAACGTGGGCGCCACCTGCCGCCTCGATGTGACCACGCCCGAGCAGGACGCAGCCGTCCAGCTGATCAGCTCAGTCGTGCGAGAGCGCACATTCCGCACCCTCCGCGTCCAGGAAGGCCTGGCCTACAGCCCGGGCGCGTATGCGAACGTCGGGGCGGATCGCGCGGGAACGCTCGGGTTCTACAGTCTCGCCACCAACGCGGGCGTCGGTCGGACGGTGCAGTTCTTCCACGAACAGGCAGAATCCGTGGCATCCGGCGGCGTCTCGCCCGACGAGGTGCTCACCCATAAGATGCGCATCGCCCGCGCGGCCGGCGTGTCCAGCCAGTCGGTGGCCCAGATGATCGGCCGCCTGACGGGTGTGGTACGCCGAGGAGGCGAGTTCAACGAGATCAGCGACTACGGCCAGACCATTGCCGCGGTGGCGTCCGACGAGCTCGGCGAGCTGCTCAAGAGCTGTTCCGATCACCTGATCACGACCATCGAGGGCCCCAAGGCCGTCATCGCGCCCCAGCTCGACGAGCTCGGGTACGAGTACGAGGTCTACGAGTGGTCCGCGTACGGCTCTGAGCTGCTGTGGGAGCACGATCCCAAGGCCGCCAAGAAGAAGGAAAAGAAGAAGCAGAAGGATGCGCGCAAGGCCGCCCGTGAGAAGGCCAAGGAAGACAAGTCCGGGGAAGGCTCGGCCTCCGCGGACTGATCAGCGCGGCTGGCGCCGGCGGCCGCGACCCGCCGGCGCCCGCTGGTTCTTCTTCATCTTCAGTGCGTCTTCGGTGCGCGGGCTGATCCGGGGCGGCCTCTCGAGCGGCCGAAACACCACCTCGGGCGGCCGCACCCGACGCACATGACGCACCAGAATGCTGGCGTCGCTGCCCTCGGGCGGCGGCGCCAGTCCCGTGCTGGGGTCGGCGGCGGCCCGTGCGAGCGCGCTGTCGACCAGCAAGGGCCAGCCGGCGTCCGGCTCGGTGGGCGCCTCGGGAGCACTGCCCAGCAGCCCGCTGTTCGCCAGGCCCTGGACCGTCCCCATCCAGGCAGGCAGTGCACCGGACGCCCCGGCGAGCCTGATCTTGCCCTGCACCATGGATCGGTTGTCGTCGTAGCCGACGTACGCGCCCACGACGAAGCCGCCGACGTTGGTGTAGCCCTCCGGCACCGCGACCGGCGCAAAGCCCAGGAACGCGGCGTTGCGGAAGTCGTTCGTGGTCCCGGTCTTGCCGCCGACCGGCAGGGCCTGGCCCCCGTGCACCAGCGCGTGCTTCGCCCGGCGACCCGTCCCGTGTAGGACCACGTTGCGGAGGATGTCGCCGGTCATGTCCGCCACCGAGCTCTCGGCCACGACCGTCGGTCTGGGCACCGCGCGGTACAGCACATGTCCGTCGACATCTCGGATCTCCTGAATCAGCAGCGTCGATGTGGGCAGCGGGGCGACTCGCTCTCCCCCTGACACCCCCGGGAACTCCCAGGCGGTGCCGCTCACCAGCCCGGTGTACATGCTGGCCGCCTCCTCGAGCGTGATCTCGGACGCACCCAGCGGCATCGACAGGACCTCTCGGATGTCGGTCTGCACGCCGTACTGCTCGGCCAGCGAAGCGACGTACCGAATGGCCAACAGCACCCGGAAGTCCTGGTGCCAGTAGAGGACCTCAGGATCGTAGAGATCCGGCGGCTCGGGCTGCAGCTCGACCGCCAGCGTGCTGCGCTCTAGCGCACCGCTGATCGCCTCCAAGGTGGAGAAGTGCAGCCGATCGTCGATCCGCATGTCTCCGATTGGCTGGACGGTCGGCCCCTCCCTTCGGCCGAGCCGCGGCCACGCGAGCTGGGTCTCTGCAGGCCGCTCCGGCCGGGTCGCGCCCGAGAACGCCCCGCGCCGACGCGGTGCGGGTGCAGCTGGCTGCAGCACCGCCGACTGCGGCGCGGGGACGGCAGGCAGGCTCAGCGTCGCCATGAACTCCGCGTCCGGGAGCACGTAC
>Ga0316189_10001423_pt1 | contig 23733 bp, 20 predicted proteins | sample LowCovwburrow_MG_FD_204930 | JGI IMG/M metagenome (GOLD analysis project Ga0316189, IMG submission 204930) | Coastal sediment microbial communities from Maine, United States - Lowes Cove worm burrow | ecosystem: Environmental > Aquatic > Marine > Coastal > Sediment | place: USA: Maine... | reverse complement strand
TATACCGATGGGATTCTCGACTATTCAAACTCAAGAGGTGAATTTTTTGGCAAGGAACGATTGTTAAGAATCCTTGGACAATTTGCCGCCAGGCCGGTTCAAACCCTTATGGACATGGTTCAAGAATCAATGAAAAAGTTCGTGGGAGCGGCAAGCCCTAACGATGATGCCAGCATTATGGCTATCGAATATATTGAATAATTAGGTTAATTTATTTTCTATTTAGCGTTTACGCAAAGGTGTTTAATCCTATAGTGTGTCAATTTCCGATGCCGATTGGCAGTTATACTCAATTGGTTTGAGATCATTGAATCTATCTTTTATCTTTTTTACGATTTTTCTTTCTAAATAGCTTTTCTTTAAGTCCTTTATATCCATCAACTACTTTATCTTTCAATTTTATTGCCAGCGGTAGATCGCTATATTCATAGCCCTTGTTCTCCTCGACGTTTCGGGCACCGTCCGGGGGCTAGATATTGGTGTAATGTTTGTTACCTTTCTTATCGGTCCATGAATACAGGGTGACCTGCTGGTCATCCTCAAGAATCGTTGTTTTCACCTGCCAGTCGTAGGCCAAATATCCAGCGGCCCCTAGAATGATAATTAAGGCGATGATCAACACTTTTTTCATAAACCAATCCAGTCAGAATAAATGCTGTAATTTGATTCCAAACTTCACCAACAGTATTTGCAGCCAAAATTCAGGTGGTTACTTGACTATTTTAGCACAATTAAGTTTTGAAGCCCAAATTGTATTTGAAATTAAATTTCGGATACATGAATCACACCAGCGATTCAATCGATATTTCAAATTTCGGTCGATTCAATCATCAACAGCGCACCCTACCTCGCTAAGGAGCTTGGCTGCGTAATGCACCAACTAATCCACAACAAAGACAGGGTCAAAATGTTAAGATTTGTCAAACAAATCTAAAACCGCCAGCCATTGTGGATTTCCCCTGGCGAATCCACACTTTGATCAAAGTAGAGATTTCGTGCCATATCGATTCCGTTTAATTAGTTGAATATGTGTTGTATTTGTTCAGGTAATCTATCATTTTGGGGAGCGTATATACAGAATGGAGGCATAGCCGAAATCAAACAAAGGCTCATTGAGGAGGCTACCGCAACATCTTGTGGTTGGCTGAGTCCCCGGGGTTCTGAAAAATTTTAGCAGGCTGCCTAACATGGTAATTCTCACAATTCCGTTTTTAGCTTAAAGAGTACTGAGAATTGACTCTATTTTGAGCGTTCCATACCCAATGCCTTCATCCTTGAATATAAACTGGTTCTCTTCATTTCCAAAATTTCTAAGGCACCTCCCGGGCCACTGATTTTACCTTGAGTTTGTTCGAGAACAAAATTAATGTACCTCCGCTGAATTTCATTCAAACTTGGCCTATCACTAAAATAGTCTAAAGACCGGATCGACCGGTCTGAAGGAATATTCAGTTCAAATTGACCATCCTTCGATAAGATTACGGCCCTCTCAACAAGGTTTTTCAACTCTCTAATGTTACCAGGCCAGGTATAATTTTGAATTGCTTCCTTATGTTCAGCCTTCAAGGCAAAGGACTGACGATTATGCTTTTTTGCATAATATTTAAGGAAATAGCCAGCCAACTCTACAGCATCGTTTTCCCGCTCCCGCAAAGGCGGGAGGACCAGAGAAATGACGTTTAGCCGAAAAAATAGATCTTCCCGAAACCGTCCAACCCTAACTTCTTCTTCAAGATCTCGATTGGTTGCCCCGATTAACCGAAAATCAGACCCAATTGCCTGCAGGCCGCCCACACGTCGAAAATTTTTCTCTTGTAATGTTCTCAGAAGTTTTGTTTGTGCCTGCCGTGTCAATTCACCGATCTCATCCAGAAAAAGCGTTCCGCCATGGGCCATTTCAATACAACCAATTTTCCGTTTGTCTGCACCGGTAAAAGATCCCTTTTCATGGCCGAAGAGTTCGCTTTCAAGAAGGGTATCAGGAATCGTCGCCGAATCCACTACAACAAAAGGGCCACTTGAACGTAAGCTTTGGCGGTAAATCCGATTAGCCAACAATTCTTTGCCTGTTCCTGTTTCGCCCAGTATTAAAACTGTTGAATTGGTTACCGCTATTTTGTCGGCCTGATCTTTCAGATGGATCATTTTTAGTGACTGGGATATTATATCGGCTTTGTGTTGATCATTATGAGAAGATTTTTCCGAGGTCAGAGATTCGGCCCGGTGCTGAACATCCAGGAAGTTTAACCGACGTCCCACTACTATGTTCGTGTGGCGTGCCATACTCTTGGCAATCGACAGGTCTACATTCTCAAACAGGTTGTTCAGATACGAACTGTCATAATATAGCACACCATGTGTTATACTCTTAACTTCAACTGGTATACACAAAACTGCCCGCCTGATCTTTTTTCCTAAGGCCGTTTCGTGCACCGTGATCTTATCGACGATCGGTGACTTTTTCCGGAACACTTTCCGGATTAATTTGAGACTTGTCTTGAAGCGTGCGGAGGAGATCTCTTTTGGTGATAGGTTGAAAAGCGCTCTTAGGTCAGGTTGGGCCTGAGAACGGCCGGCAGGGAAACAAATATAAGCGCTTCGTTCTGCTCCAAACATACGACAGGTCTCAGTCATAACCTTGGAGAGAATTTCCTCCTGGCTTTCGCTAGGATATAAAGATTCAATCATTTCCAGATATTTGTCAACCAGCTCCTGTTGGGCCTCGTTTCCATTTGGGCCTTTTTCGTCGGTCTCTAACAAATACTGGAATTCGACAGGAAAAAACTCTTCATAATACCCTCCAAGGCTGTGCCATGCCTTCTTTGCATACGTGCTTGCTTCCATCCGGTTTCCTTGGCTCAAAGCTAATCTTGCTGATTCCAGAAAGGTCTTGGATAGCTGAACCGGGTCGCCTGACTTGCGAAGATATGTTTCGCTCTTTCCAAGTTCACAGGTTATATAGGAAATGTCGGCGTCATTTTTATGAGCTTCAATTGCACGTAGTCGATGCGCTACTCCCTGCAGGTGTACATTAAATCCATTCATTATTCGTCCCACAACATCTGTGTAATTGAAATCTGGAATTGGATCGAATCCCAACTGATAGTATTCATAGAGCATTTCTAAGACCCATGGCGATGCGAATTGACGGACAAAACCGGCACGAGATCCTTCTATTAGCGCTTGTTTAAGCAATTCATATGATTTTTTTATTTGGCTTTCAAAAAAGCACCCTACCGCTGTGCCGCCTCGGGCAAGGTACATACCCAGATCGTTTTGTGTTTCAATCGCTTCCGTGAGGGATGCATTAAGATGGATAAATCCTTGCTGGTTTTTCCCGAGTACCACTAAAATCGTCCCCAACACCGAACGGATAGTGGAACTCAATGCCTTCTCAGACCGCTCCATGGAAAGCCGGCTGACAAAATCCAGAGTGCCAATGGCCCTGTGGAACTTTCCCAGATACGCGGCACATAATCCGAAAAAAATTGGGATCATCGGATTATCTGGGATTAAGCCTTTTGCTGACTCGAAATGATTCTCGGCGATTTCAAGGTGGGTATAAGCATCCAGATATTCTCCTTTTATAAAAGCATTGAGCCCTAAGAACAGAGCTGATTGGGATCGAATGTCACTATCATTTAGATCTTCAATTTCTTCAGCCCCAATTGCGAGAGCCATCAAGGCTTCCTCCCGCCGGAAGGTGAAATAATAGAGCCATCCGAGGTGCAAGCCGGCTAATGCGTGAGAACGCGCATCACCAAGGCGATGTGACACATCCTGCACCTTGTGAAGCAAATTTTCAATTTCGGAAAAACCTTTTCCAGAAGCAAAAGTCAAATTGGATAAATTAAAAACCGTCTCTATAAACAACGTTGCGGCCTCACCTTTATTAATCAACGACTGGTGACGTGTGGCTGCTCTGAAGAATAACACACGACCCATTTCGAAATCGCCATGTTCAAGGATTTCATGGGCCAATTCGATTTCAAGTTCACCAGCTTGCTGTTCACGTCCAGCGCCTTCCATCAACTTTATAAGGGATTCTTGGCTAACGCTGCTTTTCCATTGGGAAATGCTAAATCGGCTCAACATGTCCCCTAAACGTTGCTTAGTATTGATGAGCCTCAGCTTTTTTCTAAACCTGGCTGGTATGTTCTTGGTAAGAACCAAACGATCATCACCCACCTTTTCAATCCACCCCAGGGATTCGGCCTTGGTGATTAAATTGATTAATGCTCCCGGCAGCAGCGGTATAATTAAACCGGCCATTTCGATGGTGACCGGGCAATCGAGTACTTCAAATACAGCTAGAAACTTCCATTGTTCTTCTGTAAATTTTGGAATTACCTCATTCATGATTTCGCTCCCCGTATTGAATCCTAGTGTCGAGTATATAACAAGTTTTTTCCTGTTGTTCAAATAGAATTGTTCATCTTTAAGACAAACACTGTCTTAATTAAGACATTATTTCGGGTTTGTTCTTCGGCTACTATTTTTAATATAATTTTTTCAATAGGTTATAAATTAAATCCTACCGGCATGATACTTGCTCATTGTAGTTGTCTGTGTCGTGCATCCCGGAATCGCACAAAAAGGATGCGTGATCGGCAATAATAATTTCACAAATAGGAGGTATCATCATGGCAATCATGACCAAAGAGACGGCTGTAGAACTTTTCGGCGACTTGTGGACTAAAATGCTTGAGGGAGAATTTGGGCAAAAGCTTAAAGAAAATAACATGACTATTAAATTTGAGGTTCACGATCCTGAACTCACAATGTTTGTGGACGATACCGGTCCCTGCTTTGACGAAGAAGCGGCTGCAAAATCTGCCACAGTGCTCATGAAAATGTCCCTGGATACGGCCCACAAATTCTGGCTCAAGGATCTCAATGTCCCCAAGGCCCTGGCCCTGAGGCAGATCAAGGCCAAAGGCCCCATTGGCAAAGTGCTGAGTTTGTTGCCGCTGTTGAAACCCGGGCAGGCCATGTATCCGGATTACTGCAAAAAATTCAATGTCCCTGGAAAATAGGAACTCGGTTTTTGTAATTTTTATACGTTGAATCAAACGCAGTAAAAATGAAAAGGAGTGCACAATGGCAAGAATACATATTGACGAATTTCCACCTTACTCTCCGCCGGATCAGGCAAAGAAGGAGAATGTGCTGATGGTGGCTAAGCTCATGGTGAATGCGGCCCTCACAGCGCCTTTAACCGGCGGCGTGCCCGGCCATGAAGCCGAGATTGCATACGGCCAGAAAGAGCTCGAAATGATTGCTCGCGAGATGGAGCGCCTGGCCCACAAGGAAGTGCCCAAACGATTGAAAAAACCTTTCCTGTATGAAGCCGTCATGGTGCGGGAAAGCGACGCCATCGTGTTTTTGGGAAACAAACGTGCTCATGAAACACCTATGGATGTGGGGTGTGGGCTCTGTGGTGGAGAACCCGACTGTTCCTTTGTCTATGATCGATTGAATCATTTCAATGGTTTGATCGATGCAACCGATCGGAGCCGGGAAACAACGGTAAAAGGGCCGCTCTGTCAAATTCGGGCCCATGACTTGGGTTATGTCATCGGATCGGCCCTGTGGATGGCCGAGGAACATTTTGTGGATACCAAACCCTGCTATTCTGTGGGCCTTGCCGGCAGAAACATCGGAATCTGCATGAATTCGGAACTGGTTGTCGGCATCCCCATTGCCGTACTTTCCAAAAACCCCTACGTAGACATACCACCGAACTATCACCTGACCAACATGGCTAAACAGATTGACGCTGTTCGGAAAATAACCGTCATCACACGCCAAATTCCAAATCACCCCTATTTCACGCATGATGCGGAAGCCAAAGCCAAGTCCGGCAAGAAGAAAAAGGAGGAATAAATCATGGCCATATATAATGGAATAGATGCCGCTCACGAGCATTTGATGGATGTGGCCAAAGCAACCATTCTGGCTGCAGGAAAGGCACCTACGCTGACCCATCGATTTGAGCTCATGACGGAGATCGTCACGGATGAAGACATGGATCCGATTATCGATGTCTTGGCAACCCTGGGGGAAAATTCCGCGTTTCAACGCCATGACGCGGTGGCACTCCAAAGCTTAAAAGATCAGGGAAAGCTCCCGCCAGTTGTTCTGTTTGGCGCTGATTTGATGAAACCTGCCTTGTGGGACTGCGGTGCCTGTGGTTTCAAAACCTGCGGTGAATACCTCAAGTTCATCAAAGATAACAAGGGTGTTGGTGTCGGGTGCTATGGCCCCAGCTGTGTCTGGCAAAGCATTGATTTCGGCACGGTGTGCGATTATGCCTGTGCCTGCACGGCGCGGCACCATGTTGAATCACGCATCATGTTCAGCATCGGTGCTTGTGCAATGATGCTGGGCCATCTGGAAGGTGCAACATGGGTTCTGGGTTTGCCCATCGGTCCCTTGGGACAGAACCTTTGGTTTGGCCGCACAGCCTGGAAGGACGCCCTTACTTTTGATCAAAGAATGATGACCCAATTAGCCGGTGGCCCCACCAACCAGATGGCGTTTTCAGGGGGCGGTAATCCCATCATCAAGTCGAAGCAAAAATGGTGGGAAGATCCGACCTATATGAAAGTGGAACAGGATGAAAACTTTGTTGAAGCGGAGGCAAATGGGTTGGCCAAGGTGTATGAAAAGATCATGAAATACAGTGGTGTCCTCGATGATGATGAATAATCCCGATAATATGGATGATGTCATTGAGTACGATCAATATTAAGATTTCAATTACTAACCCATAGGGGGGAATATGGACTATTTTGATATCGATTTAGAGTTGACCGAAAAGGATCTTGCCTTGAAGGAGGCAGCGCACAGGTTCGCGAAAGAAGTCATGCGGCCGGTGGCAAAGGAACTGGATGCCATGAGCGCTGAAGATTATATTGCCGACAGTTCGCCGTTCAACGATTTCATGAAAGAAGCCTATAAACTAGGGTACCATACCCTGATCCTGCCGGATTGGGTGGGGGGGATGGGGTTGTCTCCCAAACAAACCTGTATTGTCTTGGAAGAATTAGGATGGGGGAGCTTCGGGTTGGGGGTGGAGCTTATTGTTGCCTCTTTTGGTGCATTAGGTGCGATCTATAGCAATAATGATGATCTCATCGAAGAATTCACCAAGCCATTCGTGGCATGCAAAGATGGCAGTATTCGCGCATGTTGGGGTGGTACCGAACCGGATCATGGTACGGATATCATTCCTACACCCGAAGCCTGGTATTCTTCACCGGATATGAAACCGAATGTCCGTTCACGTAGGGACGGTGATGACTACATCCTCAATGGCCAGAAATCCTCATGGGTTTCAGGCGGCACCGTGGCTTCACATGTCTTGCTCCACTTTGGCATTGATCCCTCCCAGGGATTTGCCGGGAGTGGGGTGGCTCTTGTTCCATTGGATTTGCCTGGCATTTCCAAGGGTAAGCCCCTTGAAAAACTGGGGCAACGGGATTTGAACCAGGGTGAATTATTCTTCGATGATGTAAGAATTCCTTCAAAATGGATTATCGGGGAGCCTGAATATTATACGCCGTTTATGGAATTGTTTTTGACCAACGCAAATTTGTGGATGTCCATGTGGGCCACCGGTCTTGCCCGGGCCGCTTTTGAAGAAGCCTTTACTTACAGCAAAGAAAGAATCGTGGGGTTGAAGCCTTTAAAAGACCATTTTTACACTAAAATCCGGATGTTTGAAATGTTTCGTCGGGTGGAGGTCTGCAGAGCGATTACGCGCCGGGCATCTGAACTTAATTTTACGGTTACGCCGGGATTCCTGGAATATTCCTGTGTGGCAAAAACTACTACCACAGAATATTGCCTGAAAAATGCGCATGATGCTGTACAACTTTTTGGCGGGAATGGCATTGCTAGAGAATATCTGCCTGAGAAGCTGTTCCGGGATGCGCGTATGACTCTGATTGAAGATGGCAACAACGAAATGCTGGCGGCTGATGGAGGTCATAAGATCTATGAATCTTATCCTGTTCAGCGATCAGAAGTCCTTTAGCAAAGACAGTAATGAAGTAAGTAGTGAAAGAAACACAATAGAGATAACACCGGTGTAGTGAAATCGCCGTAGTAGTGAAAGGTGATGTCCTCAATTCAATGGTCCCGTGCAAATGCACGGCACCATCCCTGGTGAATTCAAATATCTAGGAGAAACATTATGAATAATGACAGGCCTTACTGGGACATGGAGATCGAGCCGATATTTAACACGCCGGATATGGAAAAAATTCAATTGGAGAATCTCAAAAAGATGCTGGGGCGGCTAAAGGCCAATGCTCCTTTTTATACCCGGCAGTTCAAAGAGAGTAGCCTTGACCCGGACAATATTGGAAGTTTTGATGAGTTCAAGGGAAAAGTCAGTATGTTTGACAAAGCGGCTTTAAGGGAACTGGTGGCCGAATGTGACAACGATATTCTGCAGGCGCTCAATCACATAATGCCGGTCACGGTGGAGGATCTAGACTATATTGCCACCACCACCGGTACCACCGGCGTGCCGACACCTTATCCCCTGACCCTGAACGACATTCACAATGTATGGGGGGAAGTCATGTCCCGCGGGGCCTGGCGGGCGGGCATCCGATCAAAAGACAGTATCCTGTACTGCTTTGCCCTGTCCATGGTGATTGCAGGGGTACCGAGCATGATGGCCATCCAAAAAATGGGGGCCACGATGCTGCCGGTGGGTGCGGAGGCCAAAAGCGAGCGGATCCTTCTGATGCAGAGTTTATTCAAGGGAACGGTGTATATGGGGACGCCTTCTTTGGCGGAATATCTGATCGAACAGGCACCGAAAGTGATCGGCAAACAGGTGGGTGAACTGGGTTTCAAAGCGTTGGTATGTGGAGCTGAACCTGGAGCAGGGATACCGGAGGTTAAAAATAAACTGGAAAACGCATATGGGTGTAGAATTTTCGATGTAGGCGCGGGTTTCGGGTTTTCCTGCGACCACGATGAATACCAGGGCATGCACTGGGTGGGTGATGACCTTTGCTACTATGAACTGGTGGATCCGGACACCAAGGCGCCTTTACCCCTGGAAAACGGCGCCAAGGGAGAAGCTGTGTTTACCCATCTAAAAGGGGATGGCTGGATCATGGTTCGCCAGAGTCTGGGTGATATTCACCAGGTCTTTACCGAACCTTGCTCTTGTGGGCGTTCCGGATTCCGCTACAAGGTCATTGGACGGGCCGATGACATGCTCAAAGTCAAGGGGGTCATGGTCTATCCAAGCAACATCAAAGGTGTCATCAATGAATTTGTACCCAGGGTTACGGGCGAAATGCGCATTGTATTGGATGAAAAGCCGCCCAGGGTTGTGCCGCCCTTGAAAATTCGTGTGGAACATGCCGAAGGCTTGGCGGGTGAACAGCTGGAAACGCTTGAAGGGGAGCTCCTAGAAGCCATGAGTAGGCGCTTGAAGATCAAGCCTTCTATAATCTGGACAGAACCTGGAAGTCTGGAAAGAAGCCACTACAAAGGACAGACATTTGAAAAAACATATGAAGAAAAATGATTGAAGGGTTTAATTATGCGTGATGTTTATATCATAGGAACGGGTATGACCCGGTTTGCAAAGCATTTAAACCGTACGGAAAAAAAGCTCGTAGCAACGGCTGTGGAACGTACACTCAAGGATACCGGGATTTCAAATACCGATATTCAATCAGCGGTTTTCTCCAATTCTTTGTGGGGGTATTTTACAGAACAGCACACCATCAAAGGCCAGGTTGCCCTGCGTCCATTAGGGATCGCGGGAATTCCGATTACCAATGTTGAAAATGCTTGTGCCAGCGGTTCCACGGCCCTTCACACGGCCTGGCTTCAAGTGGCCGCAGGCCAGCATGACTGCGTAATGGCCCTAGGGGTGGAAAAACTCTACAACGAAGACAAGCTGAAGACGTTTAGGGCGTATAATGCGGGTGTGGATGTGGAGGAGATCAAGTCGCATTTTGCCAGCTGGTATGAGGTCATGGATAATCTGAGCCTTGAAATACCTCAGGACGAGGACAACCCGGATGGAGCGGGTAGCAATAGAAGTGCTTTTATGGATGTGTATGCCGGTTGGTGCAGGTGGCATATGGATACCCATGGAACAACCCAGCATCAGCTGGCCGTGATTGCCTCCAAGAATCACTTTCACAGTTCAATGAATCCTTATGCCCAGTTTCAGAAAGAGATGAGCGTGGAAGAGATCCTGGGAGCAAGATCCGTTACCTACCCCTTGACCGTGCCCATGTGTGCACCCGTGGGGGATGGTGCGGCAGCGGCAATTGTCTGCTCAGAGGCGTATTTGAAGAAACTGGCAGCACCACGGCCGGTGAAGATTCGGGCATCGGTGCTCGGATCCGGGACTAATCGCCCCATTGATCGGGAAGACCTCGATATCGGGACACGCCTGTCCCGCCAGGCCTACGAGATGGCTGGTGTGGGGCCCGAAGATATTGATGTTGCCGAGGTCCATGATGCGACCTCCTTTGGAGAGCTTCACCAGACCGAGTCGTTGGGATTTTGCCCTCCCGGCCAAGGGGGTGTTTTTGCCGAATCCGGTGCCACGCGTATTGGAGGCAAACTACCCATAAACACATCCGGCGGGCTTGAATCCCGAGGACATCCCGTGGGGGCATCTGGTCTTGGCCAAATATTTGAATTGGTTACCCAGCTGCGTCATGAGGCAGGTCCCCGTCAAGTCGAAGGCTGCCGAATAGCATTGGCTGAAAATGGAGGGGGAAACCTGGCTTTTGAAGAAGCGGCCATGGGCATCCACATCCTGGAAAAACAAACATAAGGAGATTCCCATGAGTATATTCAAGGGCAAAATTTGTATTGTAACGGGAGGTGCTTCAGGTATTGGCCGCAGTCTTTGCAGTTTGTTGGCCCAACACGGGGCTTATGTGGCCATGGTGGATATCAATTTGGAGCCTCTGGAAAAGGCGGCTGAGCCCCTGCTCAAAAAAGGGCTGAACGTCAAAGCCGTTCAACTTGATGTGACAGATGAATCGGCTTTTAAAAAGGTTATCGAAGACACGGCTGCCGAGCATGGCCAACTGGATTATCTATTTAACACCGCTGGAATCGCCATAGCAGGTGAAGTGCACGACCTTACCATTGATCATTGGACTAGAGTGTTTGACGTGAATTTAAACGGCGTGGCGTATGGCACTTTTCACGCCTATCAACTCATGGTCAAACAGGGCAGCGGTCATATTGTCAATACCTCTTCCGTCGAAGGGGTCCTTCCCTTCCCTAGTACGGTATCTTATGTGGGGACCAAACACGCAGTGGTGGGGCTCACAGAAAGCTTATGGGTGGAAGCCGCGGATATGGGTGTCGATCTCACGATTATCTGTCCCGGATATATTCGGACACCGATGCTGACTGATAGCGAAGCGGTCAATACGACCATGGAGAACTGGAGGAAATCTTTGCTGGTTATCCTGTTTGAAAAGTTATCCGCCATCAGCCCTGATACCTGCGCAAAATTGATACTCAAGAGCGTTGCCAAAAAGAAAACTATTGCTTTCACACCTAAAATCGGCTGGTTGTTTTGGTTGAATTACCGGATCTGGCCGACGGGGTATATGCATATGTTGAGATTTTTTCATCGCCTTGACCGAAAAAGGATTAAGAAGCTACAGGGTACAGCCTAATCCCTGCTAGAGGTTGAAATGAATTTTGATGAATTATTAATCAAACGAAGGTCTGTTCGGGATTTTGAAGATCGGTCCGTTCCTATGGAATTGGCTAAGGCATTGATCAATGACAGCATAAAGGCACCAAATTCCGGCAATAATCAGGCCTGGAAGTTCATCATTGTTAACAATCGGGAAACAATAAGACGGATGTCCGATGCGGGAAAGGCTGCTATTCTCGCAGACATAGAGAGCGACCCCAACTCACCGATGAAGCGTTATGAAGAACCGCTGCGAAACAACAGGTTCAATGTATTTTATAACGCGCCCTGCCTGGTCTGTATTGTGGGTATGATAGACGATCCGATCATTGCCATGGATTGTGCGCTGGCTGGAAGCTACCTGATGCTTTCCGCCACTGCCAGCGGATTAGCGACCTGCTGGGTTGCCCTGGGAGCAGAAATAAGGGATCCTGCGCTACTCAATGAGTTGGGCATGCCGAAAGGGTATCGAATCTATGCCCCTATTGTTGTCGGCTACCCGAAAGCGATACCGGACATGCCGGAACGGAAGGAAGCAGATATCATCAGGATCATTTCCTGAAAATAAAATCCAATACTAAGAGGAAACCCAATGAAAGCGGTATTAAGAATGCAGGATAAACTCTATCATGATCTCATTCTACCGGCTGAGACTCTGGAAATCAGGGCCAAGGCACGCAAATTTGTCGACCGGGTTGTATCGCCCCGGGCCTATGAAATCGCTACGACCAGGGAAAGCCGGGATAGCTTCCCCCGGGATGTTTTCATGGCTCTGGCAGAAGAAGATTTTTTCAAAATTCCTTACGCATCACAGCAGGGCGGGTTGGGTCTGGAATATCCTTGTTGCGCGACGGTGGTGACGGTGGAGGAGCTCGCCTATGCCTCCAATAGTATCGCTGCTGTGTATGATGTGCACTGCATTCTGGCGGGTCACGCGCTTGAATACGGGTCAGACTACATCAAGGATACCTATCTGAAGCCAATGACCAAAGCTGAAAAAATCGGCTGTTTTGCCACAACCGAGCCTAATGCCAGTTCCGACCTGTCCTCCCGTTCCGTCCAGACGACAGGGATTAAGCGTGGGGACAAATTCATCGTAAATGGTCAAAAGCGATTCATAACAAACGCATGTGTTGCCGACTTTGTTACCGCCTTGGTCAATGTGGAAGGGCAGCTAAGTATGATGGTTATCGATCTTACATCCAAAGGATGCCGGGTTGGAGACCCTGATATTAAAATGGGAAACAAAGGTCAGCTGACAAGTGACATCTACTTTGAAAACGTCGAGGTACCTGAGGAAAATTTGATCCGGGATGTCGGGAAAGGGTTGCATGCAGCCTTGGGAACATTGACTTACGGCCGGGTTGGTATTGCAGCAACCGGTGTGGGCATGGCTCAGGCTGCATTTGATGAGTCTGTTGCCTATATGAAGGAGAGAGCTGCCTTTGGTAAGAAAATCGGTCAATACCAGTACTGGCAGTTCCTGATGTCTGAACGGGCTATTGAAATAGAAAACGCCCGAAACATGTATTCCAAAGCAGCCTTGCGGATGGATCAGGGCGTCGAGTTTCCGGAACCGGAAGCGGCAGGCGCGAAATACTACGCTACTGAACTGGCAGGAAACATGGCTCGCGATGCGGTTCAGATATTTGGCGGCTATGGTTATATGCAGGAACTCAGTCATGATAATTCACACTATAAAGTCGAACAGATTTTTCGTGATTTTAAAATTGCAGAAATTTATGAAGGCACCAATGAAATCCAGAAAATGATACTTTCAAGAACAATTTTTGGGCGTGATATCGTGGCCTAAACGTCGGCCTTTTTTGAAAATCAGCAAGCATAAATTTTAGGAGCTATCATGGAAGACGTATATGTCATTGGGATCGGCATGACACGGTTTGACAAACATCTGGATCGGTCGGTCAAAGGGCTTGCCGCTGAGGCTCTGAACAAGACACTTGCAGATGCGGGAATCGCAAAGGATGCTATTGAAGCAGCCTATTTCTCCAATTCCATGTGGGGGTATCACGCGGAACAGCACTGTATCCGGGGGCAGGTGGCTTTGAGAGATGCAAAGATCATGGGGATCCCCATATATAATCTGGAAAATGCCTGTGGGGGCGGAGCCACCGCTTTTCACAACGCCTGGATGGGAGTCACCTCCGGTGTCTACGAATGCGCCCTCGCCCTGGGGGCGGAAAAATTGTACAGCGAAGACAAGGCCAAGGCTTTTCGCGCCTACTGGTCCGGCATCGATGTGGAAAATATGGAAACCTATATGGTTCAACTAAGAGATGTGAGCAATGGATTGAGCCTTGATATTCCGGTGGAGGACGATGATGAAGGGGCCGGTAAAAACCGAAGCGGTGCCATGGACATTTATTCGACATTGACCCGGTGGCACATGGACAAATATGGCACGACGCAGCATCAATTGGCGGTGATTGCTTCCAAAAATCATTTCCACAGCACCATGAACCCGAATGCACAATTTCAGAAAAATATGAGCGTTGATGAAGTATTAGCAGCTCGATTGGTCAGCTGGCCCCTGACGGTTCCCATGTGTGCGCCGGTCGGTGACGGGGCTGCCGCCGCGATTGTATGTTCGGCAGATTTTTTGAAGAAAGTAGTATCACCCCGACCTGTCCGTATCCGCGCATCGGTGATGGGATCCGGGACGGATCGTGATATTACTGAAGATCGTCAAGATATCAGCGCCCGTGTTTCACAAAAAGCGTATGAAATATCCGGCGTGGGCCCTGATGACATCGATTTGGCGGAACTTCATGATGCAACCGCGTTTGGTGAACTCCAGCATAGCGAGGCTGTGGGATTCTGCCCGCCCGGAGAAGGCGGGCCGTTTGCCGAAACCGGAGCAACAAAGTTGGGGGGCAGCCTGCCCATCAATCCCTCCGGCGGCCTGGAGTCCAGGGGGCATCCCTTGGGCGCATCGGGTCTGGGGCAGATTCATGAAATCGTTACCCAACTCCGGCATGAAGCTGGTCATCGGCAGGTGGCAAACTGCCGCCTTGGTCTGGCCGAAAACGGAGGCGGCCTGATCGGTTTTGAAGGGGCTGCATTGGGGATTCATATCCTTGAGAGGCTCGAAGGATAAAAAAGGAGACATTATTGCATGAAAATACTGGCGACAGTCAAGCGGGTTACAGACCCGGATATGAAAATCAAGGTTAAGGAAGATGGTTCCGGTATCGATCTTTCAAGCATCAGTTTCAAGGTCAATCCATTTGATGAAATCGCAGTGGAGGAATCCCTTAAGATCAAAGAAACGCACGGCGGAGAGGTGGTGGTTGTTGGTGTCGGCAGTCGGAATGCCCAGACCGAAATCAGATATGGGCTTTCCATGGGCGCGGATAGGGGAATTCATGTCCAGACCGAAGGGTATATGGATTCGGATGTTGTGGCCCGGATATTAAAATCCGTTATCGAAATAGAGCAGCCGGATCTGGTTTTATTAGGCAAACAGGCCGTTGATGATGACAATAATCAGGTGGCACAACTTCTGGCTGAATATCTTGGCTGGGGACAGGCCTGCTTCGCGTCAAAGATTGACATTACAAATTCAACGGCACGTGTTGAACGTGAGGTCGATGGCGGCATCGAGGTAATTGAAATGGATCTTCCCGGTATTGTCAGCGCAGATCTCAGACTCAATGAGCCACGTTATCCGGCGCTTCCAGACGTGATGAAAGCCAATAAGAAAGAACTCAAAATTTATAATTCGTCCGAACTTGGCGTTGAGATGCAGCCAAAAGTCATTGTTAAACAGTTGGCCGAACCACCGAGGCGAAAGGGGGGGTGCATTGTACCCGATGTACCGGCACTCATCCGTTGGCTCAAAGAAGAGGCCAAGGTTATATAGAAAATTTTAGTAAAGGAGAGTTGAATATGTCGAGCGTATTACTTGTTGTTGAACACCGAAACGGAAAAACAAAAACAGCTACACTTAATGCCCTCACATTTGCTCAGCAGGCTGCCAAAAAACTCGAGGCCAAATTGTGCCTGCTGGTCATTGGAAATGCTGTGCAGGATATTGCAGCATCGTTGCGACCGTTTGGGGCGGATATGATTTATCTTGTTGAGGATGAATCCCTTGAACATTGCACGGCTGAAACGTGGGGCCATGTGACGGCCGAAGTCGCCAAACAGTGCGATGCCGTATTTGTCGGTATGAATTCAGGAACAACCGGCCGGAACTTGATGCCCCGGGTGGCGGCCAAACTCGATGCCGGAATGATAACGGACCTGATCGAATTCGATGGGGAAGATTATATCCGCGAGATGTGGGCCGGAAATGCGCAGGCCACGCTGGCGGTTGTAACCCCCATCACCGTTGCGACAATTCAGGGGACTGCTTTTGCGACGGCAGAACCATCCGGTGAGGACAGCCTCATCACCCTGCTTGAAATACCCGTTCCGGAAACTAGAACACGTTTTCTGGAGATGCGGGAGACCCGCAGTGACCGGCCGGACGCAACCGAGGCACGGGTAGTGGTGTCCGGGGGTCGGGGTATGAAAGGCCCAGAGAATTTCAAGCTGATCGAAGATCTGACAGATCTGTTTGGAGGGGCGGTTGGCGCCAGCCGAGCAGCCGTAGATTCCGGATGGATATCCAATGATTTTCAGGTGGGGCAGACCGGCAAGAACGTAGCTCCGGATCTCTATGTAGCTGTGGGCATTTCTGGTGCCATACAGCATCTGGCAGGCATGAAAAACAGTAAGGTGATTGTCGCCATAAACAAGGACGAAGACGCCCCAATATTTGAGGTGGCAGACGCTGGCCTTGTGGCGGACCTGTTCAAAATCATGCCGGAGTTGACTGAAGCGCTCAAGAACGAACTGGAATAGATTCTATACAGCTTTATATATCAAATATAGATAAGGGAGAAAGCAACATGCAGAAACAAAAAAATCGTACCATCGCTATATTTATCGCATTGTGTTTTTTGTTCACCGGCCTGATCCTGCCGGCACAGGCAACGGCAAAAACTCTTAAGGTTATTTCGGCATTTCCGCCAACCCATCTCTACACAGAAGGATGCCTGGGTCTATTTGGCGAGAATCTTGGGGAGATGTCCGATGGGAAACTGAAATTGCAGATTTTAGGTCCTGATGTCGTACCCGGAAATGAGCAATTCGAACCGCTTCAGTCGGGTGTGTTCGACCTGCTTTTTACGCATTCCGCATATCATCTTGGGGTAACCGCACTGGGGGCATCCATCGAGGCCATTGATCCGGCCCCGGAAAAAAGAAGATCCGCCGGAATTATCGATTACGTTGACAAACACTACAATCAGATGGGCGTCAAATTAGTGGCTGTTCTGCCGATCAATGCCTATAATATCGTGCTTAGAGATGATATCGGCAATCGCGATCCCAGTTTGAAGGGCCTAAAAATTCGAACCGCATCCTTGGTGGCCCCCTTGGTCAAGGCATTTGGTGGTGCGCCGGTTACCCTGCCGCCGGGAGAAATCTACACGTCCCTTCAAAAAGGGGTTATCGATGGCTTCACCCTGGTTGCAGTGGGGCTGAAAGATTATAAAATTCATGAAGTCGCCGGTTATCTGGCCCGGCCTAAATTCGGCTACATTTCCTCTAGCCTTTTCATGAATCTCAATGCATACAACCGGCTCACAGATCAGGAAAAACAATGGGTCGATGCGGCCGGCGCAAAAGCAGAGAAAGACTCTTTCGTATATTTCCAAACAAAGCACACGGAAGAAGTCACGGAACTCAAAGCGCTAGGGATGAAAGAGACACAGCTAACACCCGGCGACGCTCAGAAGGCCGACGGCATTTTTTCAGCCACTATCTGGGCGGTTGCGGAAAAAAAATCCGGCCAGGTTGTCAAAGATCTTCACCAGATGGCTTTGGATAACGGCATGACCCGATGAATCAACCATCGCGACAAAACCATGCACCGTCAACCTGGTCAGCACGTATAGTGACACCATTGGATCTGGTAACCCGTTTGAGTATGTATGCAAGCGGTGTGGCACTGCTGTTGATTGCGTCGTCCTATGTCTTTGAAGTGATCATGCGATATTTTTTAAATGCGCCCACCTCATGGAGCAGTGACGTCATCCAGGGTTTTTTTGCAGCCATGATCATGTTGGCCCTGCCGGAGGTGACACGCACCAACAGCCATATTGTCATCTCGTTTTTCCTCGAAAAAATGAAACCAACTTCCAGGCAGCACCTGGGTCGGGCCATCGCGTTTGTCGGGTGTGTTATGTGCATGCTGACCGCCTGGATATGCCTGCAGGAGACCTTACGGCAATTTGACCGCAGCATCGAAACATTGTGGAGCCATCCCATCCCAAAGTGGTGGATTTCCGCATTTATCCCCTTCGGCTTTGCGCTTTCAGGGCTTCAAATGCTTAAAACCGTATTTAAATCTGATCCGAATTAAAGAGGTTTAATGGACTGGATCTATCAATTAAGTTTTGCCGTTTTGCTGATGCTGGCCCTGTTTTTAACGGGCCTGCCGGTGTTTGTTACCTTTCTGTTAATCAACATTGCCGGTATCTTGTCTCTGATGGGAACATCGGGATTCGGCCTATTTGCCAACAGCATCTATCAGACAGCTACCCAGACATCATTGGCCGCCGTACCTCTTTTCATCGTCATGGGTGAAATCCTTTTCCGGTCTGGAGCCATAGACGTGTTGATCGATGCCGTGGACAACCTGGTGGGGCGGATTCGAGGAAGAGATTACTGCCTGATTACCGCGCTTTCAACCATTTTCGGTGCACTTTGTGGTTCTCCTGCAGCTGTGGCGGCACTTTTGGGTCGCACGATCATGCCCAGTATGAACAGCCGCGGATACAATACCAGGCTTACAGCAGGTGCTATAATGGGGGGAGCTACTCTGGCCGCCATCATCCCGCCCAGTTTAGGGGTGATTATTCTAGGCTCCCTGGTGGACGTTTCCATAGCCAGTCTTCTGGTCGCGGGCATCCTGCCGGGTATTCTTTTAGCATGCCTCATGGTGGCATATACGTGGATGCGTATTTTCCTTAACCCGGGACTGGAGCCCCGGATTGACATCGAAATGGACAGCCAGGGAGTAAAAAAGAATCGCATCGGGGCCGTTATTCGCATTCTGCCTTTTTCCCTGGTCATTTTCTTTGTAATGGGGCTGATCATGCTCGGTATTGCCACGCCTTCAGAGTCCGCGGCAACCGGGGTGGTCGGGGCCGTTATCGTTGCTGCCATATACCGGAAGCTTTCGATCAAAATGATTGTTGAATCTCTGCTTTCTGCGGCGTCGGTCTCTGCAGTCCTGATGGTCATCCTGATAAGTTCCAAGCTGTTTGGTCAGCTCATTGCCTTTGTGGGTGCTTCGGCAGGCCTGATGCAGGCGGTATCGGCACTGGATCTGTCTGCGTCGTGGATGTTCATGGTCCTTATGGCGGTGCCGTTCGCGCTGTGCATGTTTATCGATCTGTTTGCCATCATGATGGTGGCCATTCCCATCTATCTGCCCTTATTGAAGGTGTATGGGTACGAGCCGGTATGGTTTTGGATGATTTTTTTAATCAATCTCGCACTGGGCAGTATGACCCCGCCTTTCGGTTACACCCTGTTCTCGTTAAAAAGTACGGCGCCCGATGTGTCCTTGGACGATATATATATCGGGGCCTGGCCGATGATGATTGTATTTCTGGTGGGAATGGTCCTAATGTTCTTTTTTCCCGCCATTGTCACAATAGTACCCAATGCCCTCAACTGATCCAATAGGGCAACCCTTTTCTTGCTTTACTACAAATTAATTTTGTTCGAAAGCTATGACGAACGCACAATAAGATTAATATAACAGCTAATTTGGAGGAAAAATGCAAAATTTAAAGAACCGCAATGCCGTGGTAACAGGCGCTGCAAGGGGAATAGGGGAAAAAATCGCTCACGCATTGGCCAAAGAAGGTATGAATATAGTGCTCGTGGACCGTCTTGAAAATGAGCTCGAACAGGTGCGTTCAGCGGTTGCTGGCAAGGGCGTGAAGGTCGTTTCTCTTGTCGCGGATCTCGGAACATACGAAGCGTGTGCCGATGTACTGAAACAATCGGAGGAGGAATTAGGTGAGGTCGATGTCCTGGTGAACAACGCCGGCCTGGAGATCATGTCTGCCTGGGAGGCGTCTGCCTGGGAAGCACATTATGATGTGATGAACATTAACCTTAACTCTCCAATGATGCTTACTCATCTATTTTTACCGGGTATGCTTAAGCGCAACAGGGGGCATATTGTCAATATCGCCTCCATGGCGGGACTTGTGGGTGTTTCTTGTCTTGAGGCATATTGTGCATCCAAGCATGGATTGATCGGCTTTACCCGTTCACTGCGGGCATCTAATAAATTTTTCGGATCTTCTGTAGGCGTCTCAGCCATATGTCCCGGGTATGTCCGCGGCTCCGGTATGGTCGCTCCGGCAATGGATGGAGAATACGGCAAGGCCGCGATACCCGGTAAAATACAAGGGTCTGTAGCAGTAAATAAAGTAGCTGTAAGTGTTGTAAAAGTCATCCGCTCCAACAAGCAGTTTGTTATTGTAAATCCTGGTGCTCCGCGATTTATCATTGCCTTAGGAATCCTCTTCCCATCATTTGGGGAGTGGGTATTTAGAGCGATTGGCGCGCACAATACTACAACGGTGATGGCTGAAAAACATGGGCTTGGCAGAAAACTCGGTATAAGCGGATAAGCATTTAAGAAGGAAATTCTATGAATCCCATGGCTATGAGCATATTACTTTTCGTGTCCCTGTCCGGCTTCATAACGAGCATTGTGCGCCGGTTTTTGCCCCTTCTGGTGATGCAGCCGGATATTCGCTGGGACGATTTTAAGGGCAGGGGCATCGGTGTATTCAAATATTTTTTTGGACAGATCAGGTTTTTACGGCCCTTTGAAAGGGTCCACGGTATTGCTCACGTCATGATTTTCTGGGGAGCCTTGGTAGTCACCCTGAGCACCATCCAAATGACCGGGCGGGGGTTCTATCCGGATTTCCATTTGCCAGGTTTTGGTTCGACTAAAATCGGTCTGACATATATTTTCCTTAAAGATCTGTTCAGTCTTTTTATTATAATCGGTTGTGTCATTGCTTTTTGCAACCGTGTTTTATTTCGCCCAGCAAGAATGATTCTTTCCCTGGAGGCGTTGATCATTTTGAGCTGGATTTTCTCAATGATGATAATGGATCTGCTTTATGAAGGTACATTGTTTATCATTTCGCCGGAACATCCTGAATCCCGAGCAGCCTTTCTGGGGGTGACCCTGAAATCCTTCTTTGTTAGCATGGGACTCACCGCAGACTCGTCCCTTACGACACAACTCCATGGAATCGCCAGCTGGGGACATTTGGTCTTGGGCTTCTCCTTTCTGAACTACCTGCCGTATTGCAAGCAATTTCATGAAATTACGTCATTGCCATCCATTTTCATGCGGAGTACCAAGCCAAAGGGGGCGCTGGAGCCCCAGGACCTAGAAGACGAGGATGTGCTTTATGGTGTGGAAAAAGTCGAGGAATTTTCCTGGAAACGAGGCATGGACATGTATTCCTGTGCTGAATGCGGAAGATGCCAGGCCAACTGCCCCGCCCATCTGACGGATAAACCGCTGTCACCCATGCGCCTGATCATGGATGAAAGGGATCACCTGAAAAACAAAACCAGCCTGATGTGCAAGGCGGCGTTCCAAAAATTAATGAAAAAACCAGAAGGTTCGCAGACAACCCTTGAAAGCTGGGACGGTGAGAACCTCATTGGGGATGTGATAAAAGAAGATGTTATATGGTCATGTACAACCTGCGGACACTGCATTGCTAATTGTCCCTTGTTGTTAGAGCATGTGGATAATATCATCGATATGCGTCGATATTTGGTCCAGCTGGCAAGCCGCTTTCCAAAGGAGTTGACGCAGTGTTTCAAGGGATTTGAAAACCTTTCAAATCCATGGGGCATGGCATCCAATATTAGGGGGGATTGGTTTAAGGATCTGGGGGTGCAGACGCCGGAAGAAAAACCGGAATTTGAATACCTTTTTTATGTGGGGTGTGCCGGTTCCTTTGATGATCGCTTTAAAAAGGTGACCGTAGCACTGACCCGATTGATGCAAAAGGCAGGACTTGATTTTATATGTCTAGGAGACAATGAAAAGTGCTGTGGCGAAACCGCAAGACGACTGGGCAATGAATATCTGGCCCAGCATATGATCAATCTCAATATCGAAAAGTTTGAAACCATTGGCGTTAAAAAAATTATAACCGCATGCCCCCACTGTTACAACACCTTGAAAAACGAATATCCGCAATTCGGGGGAAAATACAAAATTTTTCATCACACAGAGATACTAAAAAAACTCACCAACAAAGGCGTGCTGCCGACAGGAAACGAACTGAAAGGCAAAGAACCGGTCGTATATCATGATTCCTGCTATCTGGGCCGTTATAATGATCTGTACGATACTCCCCGTGATGTCATCCGGCAGATTCCAGGTGTCAAACTGGTGGAAGCCGATCGGCGAAAACGAACGAGTTTTTGCTGTGGCGCCGGCGGCGGTCACATGTGGATGAAGGAAAAGACCGGGAAGGAAATAAACGCAGAGCGCTTGAATGAGTTGTCCGGAACAGGTGCCAAAACAGTCGCGACCGCCTGCCCATACTGCATGATCATGCTTGATGATGCGGTGAAAGAAAAAGAATTGGAAGAAGATATCAAGGTGGTGGACCTTGCCCAGATGATGCTCACATCCATTGAGGGATAATGGAGACTCTCATCGTTCCCATGCTTCAAGAAGCGTATTAGCTACCAACTGTCACTGGTTATGAAAAAATATCACCCACAACTATAAGTTAAAAACAGGCAAAGGCTTTTTTAACCTAATTCCAATTGTGTCAAGGAGGTTACAATGAAATTTTTACGGTCGGCAGTTTTGATTATTATCGTGCTTCTTATCGGTTCGGCTCTCGCATATTCAGCCCCCTGCTTTTCAAAGGTCGTAGTATTTGGGGACAGTAATGTGGATTCAGGGGCTGAAAGTGAATATTCGCTTTTCCATCTAACCTACGGCTATATTCCCGGCGGCTCTAACGCCGATGGCCGAAGCTGTAACGGTCCAGTGGTGGTTGAGTATGTTGCTGACATGTTAGGCGTTCCTTTGGAGAACTATGGCATTGGCGGCGCGACAACCGGTGAAACAAATTTAGTATGGAGTCTTACACAGGCTTTCCCTGATGTCCAGTATAGCGGGGTTTTACATCAGATCCAATGGTTTGAAGACGCCCTCTGGAGAAAGCGGGCAGATAAAAGAGCGCTTTATATCTACTGGGCAGGCTCCAATGACCTTTATGGAGCTACCCCGGAAGATCTCACACCGAGAATCGACGCTGCTCTGGTCAATATTGAAACAGCCCTTACCAGGCTTGTTGAATTAGGGGCTCGCCATATTTTAGTTGCAACACGTACCGCAAGACCCGATTATTCAGATCAAGACAACATTAATGGTGTGATTTTCAACGCACGGTTGCGTGTTCATATAATGCAATTAAATGAAAAGAATAGGTCAAATATTCAGATATTCGAAGCTTTTGATTTGATTTCCGACATGACCTATAATCCTGAAGTTTACGGCTTTATTGAAACCACGGATCAATGTATTTTAAATGATGATTGTATTACAAATCCTGAGACCAGTGACACCTACATCGTTTGGGATTATCCCCACAAGACAACCCGGGTTCACGAAATCATGGCTGAAATATTAGTATTACAGGCGCTGAATATGAAGGGAAATAATGGATTATGTTCAAGTAGACGTTGGAAACGATCTAAATACGCTGATTAACAACCTGTTATTATTAAGAATTTCTGGTCCTATTCATCGCGTCGTTCTGTGCCCTTGCTTCCATCTGTGTACGGGTCGGACAACGATAATTCACCGGTGGAATTTACTTAGTAGAGGCTGAGCCCATCTGCGGCGTCAGGTCCTCGCCTTA
>Ga0316189_10001422_pt1 | contig 23749 bp, 17 predicted proteins | sample LowCovwburrow_MG_FD_204930 | JGI IMG/M metagenome (GOLD analysis project Ga0316189, IMG submission 204930) | Coastal sediment microbial communities from Maine, United States - Lowes Cove worm burrow | ecosystem: Environmental > Aquatic > Marine > Coastal > Sediment | place: USA: Maine... | reverse complement strand
TGTCTTTATATAACTTGTAATTGTTTGGAAATAACTTCTTGAATTGTAATGCAATACCTTTGCCCATAACCCCAACAGTATTTACTGTATTAACAAGAGCTTCAGCTTGACTGTCAAACAAATTACCTGTTAAGTATTTAATCATAATTTTAAAAGTATAAAGTTGGTTTAGTAACTACTTTTTTTTTATTAACCCCTAGTTCTAAAAGTCTATTTGTAGAGCTATCTTCAAATGTAGCAAAACCTAGAATATTATCATATTCTAAATCTTGTTTTATTAGAAATTCGGCTTCTTTTCTTCTTTTTAAATCTAAGTCATTTTCATCTTTCCAAAATTTAGCATTAGTGGCTTTAAAATCTACTTGCTTTTCAATATTGGAAACATCTTTTGAAAAAAAATAATTTGTAAAACCATCTGTAGCATGTCCATCCGTATAAACAAAATCTAAATTCACATCAATTATTTTTTGAATACTACTCACACAATAAATTATTTCATTAGGGTGTACAGCTTTAACTCCGTTATAACCTTTTTGAATTACATATAACATTGGTGTTCTAAGACCTAAATAGAAAGGTATATATTATATATTCTCCAAGTAAATCATTATTAGGCATAAGAAATTGATCTCTAGTCCCAATAAGACTGTTATCTCCAATAGGCTTATAATTTTGGTTAGATTTATTTGAATCTCTATGAGTAATTCCGTTTTCAATGATATGAGGAATATTCTCAATATGAGTCATTCGATAAATATATGCTTTGTTCAAATCCATTTAAGAATACAATAAGCCTTTCTTTGACAAGTTACATCTTTTACAAGATATAGAATTAAATGTGAGAAGTTTTTTGGTATGTATAATTACTCATTAAATGTAGAATAAAAGTACGTGTTGTTCATTTATAATTCTGTAATAATAGAAATTAGAATGCCCTGTTGGTAAAATCACTAAGGCACATAATCCACACTAATCTCATCCAATTCATAAATCCCATCAAACGTATCTATACCGCCACCTGTGTATTTAAACGCAATATGCATCGTTCCGGAAGCACAGGATAAATCTACATTACCAGAATTAAACCACTGTACAAACGAATCGGTATCTTTTACTACATAGGCTGCAGATAAAACACCCCAAGTTGCCGAGGTTATATTGGCTTCTGTTCCATCCCAATCTAAAGAATACAGCACCTCCATAAAGCTACTATCGGCTAAACTATTAGAGGTTTTAAATTTCAGCGTTACATTATTATGCGTCTCTAAATCAATGGCGGGTGTAATAAGCCAAGTAATATTACTTAAATCTCCCGAGCTTGCAGGTTGTACTCGTGCGGAACGCCCCAATGATGCATTTGATGATGTTGAGGAATAGCCTTCCCAAGCTTCACTACCGGCTTCAATATAATTAGTCCAGCTATCAATATCAATAGGTTTGTTATTTTTTTGAGATTCGAAATCTTCATAAAATAAATTTTCTGTTCCTACCGAATTTGCCAATCCGCAATCCAATTCCATAGGGTCGCAACGTTCTGTATTATTAAAATCGACATCAACAGCACTATTGGGAATTAACACATTAAAATCGTCTCCAAAATCTCTACTAAAAATACCTGTGATTTCTCCTTGACCTTGTGGTACAATAAGTGCTTTAAAATCGGAAAACGTACTGGTTTGCATAATGATAGATACTCCAGAATTACAACTTTCCAAATTGCGTAGTCCATCAAACTCATCAATAGATTCGCTGGCAAAGGTTGCACCTAATTCAAATCTGTTTAATTGCATATTTTCGAGTTTGATAAGGGTATTTCTATCGGCTTCGGTTAAATCAATTAATGAAGAAACTTTTGGAATAATGGTAGCCACTTCTTCTGTTCTAATAACAATATCGCGATACTCAAACTCTTGAATTTGTTCTAAACGTTGTCCTTCGCCTTTTGCAATAGTTATAATGCCACTGGATTTCCCAATGGTTAATCCGCTTAACTTCACATAAACTTTTCTACCAAACTCGTAAGTATCAGATAAACTACTAACATTAATATCGATTTTAACGCCAAGTCTTGGGTCGTTATCAGGGTTACTGGCGTCTATTTTATTTTGAAGAATAAGCTCTTCGAAAAAGTTACCAGCGGCATCGCTAGAAACGACGTAGCCTTCAAGGTATATATCTTCATCTGCATCAATGGTGGCGATTAAATTACCGTTATTAATGGCTTGTTCATACCTTTGATGAATCGCTCTAAAGGTTGTAATTTTATTAGCAGGAATCATGATGATTTCAGAATCATCTGGACTCGGAATACCATAATCATCATCGTTTACGCAGGACCATGTAACAAGTAGCATCAAAACGAAACTACATGCTATTTTATTAATTTTATTCATCATTCATATGTATTAGTTCCCCTCCTTCGAGGGAATGATAATTTCAATTGATTATCTAAAAAAATGTACTATGTCCTAATATTTTAAAAACCAAAATCCTAAGTTTTTCGATCGCGTTCAAAATGACATTTGCACACACTTTTTAGACATCCTCAATTACTTTTAATTAAAATTTAACATACAGGTTTAAGAAATAGGTTACGCCTCTTCCGTACCAATACTTAGAACCAAAAACAGGTCTATCTAAAGCTTTATCGTCTCTTAATTGTCTGTAATTAGCATTTCTTCCTTGTTCAAAACCACCTGTTTTATATGCTGCATCCAGTAGATTATTTATACTCGCGAAAAAACCGATATAGTATTGATCTATTTTCCATGACTTTCCACCAATTAAATTCACAGACATATAATCGTCAAATCGTTCTTGTTTCAAGAGTTCTCTCGCCAAAGTTTCATTATAATCACTAAAGGTAAAACCATCAATATCTTTAAAGAAGTTATCGGTTCGGGTTAACGGACTAATATCAAAATAGGTGTCTCTAAAAAAATTAGACGTGGCTCCAAACCACCAAAAATCGGGATCGCGATATTCAAACCCCACAGAAAAGGCTTGATGTGGACCAGCCGCTAGTTTGTAATCTTTTAGTTTTGAAGTGCCTAAATATACATTTTCAAATCTATCTGAAGACAGATACAAATCGGGATTATTAGCATATGTATATTGCCCCACAGAAGCCACACCTTTTAGTTTTATAGTTGATGTTACTTGTGCTTCAATACCTAATTCCGCTCCTAAATGTTGTTTCCCAATGCCTGTAAGTATTTCTTGAATAAACTCGGTATCATCGTTCCCTGATTGTTGTGTTCCAGAATCGGCAATCACATTTCCAATACCATCTGCGAAGAAAAACGAGATTTCATTAGCATCTTTTAAACTGGTGTAATAGCCTGTAAGTTTAGCATTTATTATTGAGGTTCTAAAAATATAACTGGCATCAACCGACATTATTTTTTCCTCAGTAATGTTAGGAACAATATTATGGTTCGACCTTGAATTGGAATAACTATTTCTTATAGATGGTGCTTTTGTAATATACCCTGCGTTAACATCAAACAAATGAGCGCCTGTTAATTTATAGGTTAATCCGCCCTTAAAACCTAAACCCGTAAAGGAAAGTTTTTCGCCTTTTCCATAGGAATTGTTTTCGAAGTTTTCATTTTGAAATAACCCTTCTCTTTGGTATTGTGTGTTTGTTAAACTAGCTGAAGCATAAAAATCTATCTTTTTATATTTGAATATGGACTGAGCAAAACCAGAAATAACATTGGCAAACACATTATAATTATAACTATAGATATCACCTTCTTGTAATATGGCATTAGGGTTTCTTAAATCGAACTGAATGCCATCAAAGGCATCCACATTTAAAAACCCTGTTCCGCCTAATAAATCTCGAACTTGCGCAAAATTCTCAGACTTTAAATTCTTATAATTTAATGCCGCACTAAATAATATATTATCGTTTACTTCGCTTGTTAAAATAGTATTTGCGGTAAATTGAGTATCATCAACCACATCTTCATAAACCATATAAGTGGCATTTTTACCTTGTGCTGCGTTTGTTAAATTGGCTTGGTAAAGACTTTCCCAATTTAGTTGCCCATTGTTTAAAAACTCTTGTTGTGCGCCATAAGCAAACTCTAAATCGTCAGGGAAATTACGTTCAAAATAACTTGGTAATTTTTGATAATAGGTTGGGCTTGGGTTTCGTCCTCCACCCTCAAAAGTTTCTTGTCCGTCGGGGGTAAGCACTCTATTGGTTCCTGTAAATGCCATACGGCTATTGCCTAAAGTACCAAACTGATATCCTAAATTGGTATTCAATTTTGTTTTACTATGTATATCCCAAAAATGGTTTAGCATAATCACAGGTTCTTCAACTTCTTTTATACGTGAGTTGCGTTTTTCGCCATTTTGAAAACCCCAATATTCGTTATATTTGATGCCTTTTAAATCATAAACTTCTTGTGTATTTGGCGATGACTTTCCTCTGCGGTTAGGCGCGTAAATTCCTGTAAAATTTAAACTGTGTTTATCATTAATCTTTTTTTCTGCGGAAACAAAAAACGAATTAGATTCGTATAAAGTCGCGTCTTGATAACCTTCATTTCCCCAACGTCTTCCTAAAGACAACGTATAAGCCCAATTATTTTTTAATAAGCCTGAAGCATAAGAAAACATGAATCTATTGATGTAACTTCTATTGGATGAGGAATAGGTAATTCTGCCACCCTCAGACATTTCTGAAGCTCGTGTATTTATATTAGTGGTTCCTAAAATACCACCAAAATTGTAGTTTGAAGGTGTTAAACCAGCAGATAATTCTCGGCTCCGCATCACATCATTCAACCCTCCCCAATTGCTCCATTGCGGTCTACCGTTATAGAGTTTATTCATTTCAATACCGTTAATTAAAATGGTTCCGTTATCAGAATCTAAACCTCTAACTCTAAAAAACGACGAGCTAAACTCGAAGGCTGCAGTGCGCTGAAATATATCAAGAGATGATGATAAAAGGCCAGAAATATTATCTAATCCGCTAGTGTCGTCATTCAATTCATCATCTGTAAGTGTAATAGTAAATAAATCTTCAGCTCCAGAAGCTAGCTCTAAAGTCATATCTGTAATATTCACCGTTTGATTTTCATTAACAACAATAGGGTATCTTTTTGTAATGTATCCTATTTTTGAGATTTTTAAAATTTGTTCGCCTAAAGGAATATTTGAAGAAAATGCAAACTCACCTAAATTATTTGTCAATACCGAATGGTTTGTCTCTTCAATGGTAATTGTTACGTCTGAAATTGGTTCAAAAGAAATAGCATCTTTAACACTTCCCTTTATAAGTGTTTGTTGAGCATAAAGGGAAAATGAGAAAAGCCCGAATAAAAGAATAAAAGTTATTTTATTCATAATCATCTTTTTATAACATCAATAATAAGAAAAAGTAACTAATTTATTTTTATTTTTCTACAAAATTATAACAACTTTGGCTTAGGTTTTGTATTATAGCATAGTAAATAGCTGTTTTTAACGCGATGAATTTATTAAGAATTAATGTTTCTATTTTACTCTTAAGTGCATGTATTACTACTAATGCACAAGAAAAAAAATTTAAAATTCATACTATAGCCTTCTACAATTTAGAAAATTTATTTGATACTATAAACGATCCTACAAAATTTGATGAAGCAAGTCCTATGATGGAACTAAAAACTAATCGTAGCAAAGTTTATAAAAAGAAAGTAAAAAATATGGCGCGCGTAATTGCAGATATTGGTGCCGCTGTTACAAACAATACGCCTGCTGTTATTGGTGTTTCTGAGGTTGAAAATAGAGACGTGCTTGAAGATCTTGTAAACGATTCTTTATTACTAGCAAAAGATTATGGTATTGTTCATTATCACTCACCAGATGTTCGTGGTATTGATGTGGCATTATTATATCAAAAGAAATTATTTACACCTATAAATACGAGTAGCCACGAATTAAAAATTTATGATGACCAAACAAAAAAAAGAGTTTACACTAGAGACCAATTATTAGTAAGTGGTTATTTAGATGGCGAATTAATGCATTTAATAGTAAACCATTGGCCTTCTAGAAGTGGCGGAGAAGCACGAAGCAAGCCCAAGCGTGTTGCCGCTTCAAAACTCACAAAATACTTAGTGGATTCGTTACAAGTTATAGATCCTTATGCTAAGGTTTTTGTTATGGGTGACTTAAACGACAACCCGACAAACAAAAGTATTAAGGGTGTTTTAAAGGCTAAAAAAGACAGAGAAAAAGTAGGTTTAAAAGGTATTTATAATCCTTATGAAAATTTCTTTAAAAATGGTTTAGGTACCACAGCATATCGAGATGCTTGGAGTTTATTCGACCAGATTTTAATTACCAAACCTTTATTAGAAAAAGATTTTTCTTCATTTCGATTTTATAAAGCAGGTATCTTTAATAAAAATTACTTAATAGGCAAACGCGGACAATATAAAGGCTACCCACATAGAAGCTTTTCTAATGGTGGGTTTAGCGATGGTTTTAGCGATCATTTTCCTGTTTATGTATATGTAATACAGGAGGTGCCTTCTGTCCTATCGGACATCTCCCCTAAGAGGAGAAACTAATCAATTTTTCTCTTTTTATAGTTATTATTAACTCATCCATGTACTCCACGGAATTCTTGATAAAAATAACACCAAAGCTATGGTATAAAAAATTGCTATGGTTTTTAGTTTAGAAACCGATGTTAACTTCTTTTTATGTTTGGAATAACCAATAGTAATTAAAGCAATTGCTATAATATTTATAAAAGGATGTTCTACAAGATATAGCCGTGCTATTGAATTGCTCATAACTTTTCCTCCTAATTCACTCCACAATTCAAATCTTGGAGACACAAAATATAATATAAGCCCCATTAATAATTGAATATGAGATACGATTAAAGTAAAAAGCGATATTCTAAAATCTTTAGCTGTATACTCTTTATCGCCAAATGTTTTATATAATGCATTAGTCACAGCAATTATTAAAACGAATAAAACAAGATAAGCCCAATAAGAGTGCAGGTTTAATATAGTATTATACATAATTTATGTTTTGAAAATTTAATTGAAGCAAATGTAATAATAAAAGCCATAAAAAAAACCGCTTCTCCCGATAACTATCGGGAGAAGCGGTTTTAAATATATTAATTTTAGAAATTAGAAGTTGTAACGCATACTTGCATTCCATGTTCTACCAATACCCAAATAATAACCAAAAGCATCTCTTTGATTTATATATGCCTCGTTAAAAACGTTAAAAACGTTACCTCTAAATGTTAGTTTGTTTTCTCCTAACTTAAAGACATATGTTAAACCTGCATCTGCTAAAGTATAGGCTGGAAGTCTAACAGCCACATATGTTCTTCCCTCGAAAGCTTCAGAAGCAACATCTTCAGGATCTACAAATTCATATAAATCTGTATATAAATTATAATCAAAATCGACTGATAAATTTTTTAAAATATTTCCTCTAACTCCTACACCAAATGAAGTTTGAGGAGCATTACCAACTTTTACATTTGTAAGGTCTATATTGCCATTTAATGTAACAAAGTCTCCAGTATCATCATTTTGCAAGGTGTATGGAGTAGACCCATCATATTTCCAGTTCCCTATTGAGCCATACCCTCTTAAACTAAAACTAGAAGCAAAAGGTTTGTACTCAAAATCAAACTCTATTCCTGTATGTACTTGAGTTACATCAGTTAACCTATAAGTAGAAGTTTCATCGTCACTGGTATCTATTATTCCATCTGAACCTGGTTGAGCTGGACCATTTACAGATAGAAATCTGTTACCCCACTCTGTAGTATAGATATCAACATTTAATCTAAATACATCGTTTTTAAATCTATATCCACCTTCAAATCCAATTATTTCTTCATTATCTACATCTGGTTCGACAAGTCTATTGGAGTATCTAATATCTGCAAATACATTATCTAAAAAAGGTTGACGAGAATATACTCCTGCATTTGCAAAAAATGCATGTTGCTCATTTAATTTATAAGCTAAACCTCCTTTTAAATTGTATCCTGCTTTGCTGATTTTTTTTGATTTCCCTAATCCATCACCTCTACCTGATAGCCTACCTTCTCTTTGGTAAGATTGTGTAGAGAGAGCTCCTTGTAAAAATGCTGAGAAATTATCATTTTTATATTCAGCTTGCCCAAAACCACCTATATAATTTATTGTTTCAGAATAATCTCTATCATATCTTTGACCTTCATCAGCAAAATTAAAAAGTGCAGACCATGGGTTAGCTTCAAAGCTTTCTATTAAAACATAATCATCTGGTCTATCTGTTCTAAAGTTATCATTATATCCAGATAATCCTAAGAAGTTATTAATTTGTCTAAAGTGATCTCCTTTGTAAGTTCTTCCGTCTATTCCAACATTGAATGACCAATTTTCAGAGGTCACTATATTCAAATTAGAAAGTAATCCGTACCAGTTATGGTTGTTTACTGAAGACCTTCTTAAATAAGAATCTCCAAAATTACCATTACCACCTGTGTCAGCAGAAGCAATATTATTTAACACAATTTGATCAAAATTAATTTCTCTTTCATTTAAACCAGTTATTCCTATGTCTGAATTTCTAACTCTTCCATTTCCAAGGTTACCAGTTCCACCACCACGTCCCCATGATGCATAAAGTACAGTTGATAAATCTAAGCCATCTTTAATATTGAAATCCCAGTTTAAATTGGCTACTGGTTTATGGTAATAATTACGTCTTTCTGTATAACGCTCGCCTTCTAAAAATCCAGAGTTATCATTTGCTTTTTCACCATATTGTTCGTAAAACTCTAAATCTTCAGAAAAGTTTTGATCGTGCCATTGAGGAGCCCCTGTTAATAATAAATTAAATGCATGTTTATCATTTGGCTTATATCCAACAGAGAATAAATAGTTTTGTCCTTGACCTGCGGTACCTATGGAATACTTTCTATGGGCTTGCCAATGATCTACTAAAACTGAATATGCCCAACCACTTTCTTGAAGCCCAGAGTTATAAGATATAGTCCCTTTTGCATAACTATCATTACCCCCTAAAAACCTTACAAAACCGCCTTGTCTTTTATCAGTAGTTTTTGATACAATATTTACTGTACCACCAACAGAAGATATAGCTAGTTTAGAAGCTCCCAAACCACGTTGAACTTGTACAGCATTAGCAACATCAGACATCCCAGACCAGTTAGACCAGTACATTCTTCCATCCTCCATGCCGTTAATAGGTTGCCCATTTAATAGGTAAGCCGTATTAGTTTGGTCAAAACCTCTTAAGAAAATTTGGCTATCTCCAAAACCACCTGCTTGGTTAGAAACATAAACTGATGGGGTGTTTTTTAAAGCTTCACCAAATTCAACATTACCAGCAGATTTAAGTTGAATATCTTTACCTTGAATTGTCGAAACCGCTACAGGGGTTTCTCTGCCTTCTGCTAAATCGATTATTCCTGTTCCAATAATTACAACTTCTTCAAGTGAGTTATCTGGAGTTAGAGTAATGCTTCCCAAATCTGTATCTCCATTAAATGATAACGTTATAGAGCTATATCCCACATAAGTAATAACAACCTGCCCAGAAGACGCTTGTGTTTTTAAGGTGAAATTTCCGTTAAAATCTGTAGACGCTCCATTAGTTGTTCCTTTTTCAACAATATTTGCACCTGGAAGCGGTGCATTAATTTCAGCATCTATTACAGTACCGCTTATAGTACTTTGTGCCATAATAACCGTAGAAAATAAAAATGCTACAGCCAGCATTAAAAATTGAGTAGTTTTTTTCATAATTAATTATTTGAAATTAGTCTATGCAAAAATACGTATTTTCGAACGTACTATATTAAGCAAACGTTAACAAATTTAACATTATTTATAAACAAAATAAGCCTCTCTGTTAACAACAAAGAGGCTTATTATAAGTTTTAATAAGAAAATGTTACTTTTTTAAGACATTTTCTTATAATAATTTAATAAATGTTGAGTTGAAGAATCATGTTCGTTATTCGCATCTGTATTAAATTCTTGTAAAATTTTACTTGCTAATTGCTTGCCCAATTCAACTCCAAACTGGTCGTAGCTAAAAATATTCCAAATAATACCTTGTACAAATATTTTGTGCTCGTACATCGCAATGAGTTTTCCTAAACTTTCAGGTGATAACTTATTTATAAAAATAGTATTTGTGGGCTTATTTCCTTTAAATGTTTTAAACGGAATTATTGATGCTTCCGTGCCTTCTGAGATAACTGCGTCTTTAGTTTTTCCGTTTAGAAGTGCTTCTGTTTGTGCTAAAAAGTTTGAGATTAGTTTATCTTGATGGTCTTGATTACCGTGTAATGACTTTGTAAAACCAATAAAATCTGCTGGAATTAATTTCGTGCCTTGATGGATGAGTTGAAAAAAGGCATGCTGAGAATTGGTTCCTGGTTCACCCCAAATTAAAGTTCCCGTTTCGTAATCAATAGGATTCCCATTTCTATCCACACTTTTTCCATTGCTTTCCATGATGCCCTGTTGCAAATAGGTTGCAAACTGATTTAGATATTGCGAATAGCCTATTACAGCTTCACTTTCGGCTTTAAAAAAGTTATTGTACCATACACTTATTAGTGCTAATACTACAGGAATATTAGATTTAAAATCTTCAGCTTTAAAATGATTATCCATTTTGTTAGCACCATTTAACAGGCTATCAAAATTATTATACCCCACTGCTAAACTTATAGATAAGCCTACAGCACTCCATAAAGAAAAACGACCGCCAACCCAATCCCACATAGGGAAAATATTGTTTTCGTCAACGCCAAAATGCTTTACACTTTCAATATTTGTAGATACCGCAACAAAATGTTTTGCAATAGCATCTTCTGTAGCAGATTGTAAAAACCATCCTTTAATAGTATTAGCGTTGGATAATGTTTCTTGCGTTGTAAATGTTTTTGAAACTACGACAAAGAGTGTCGTTTCTGGATTTAATTTTTTAATCACTTCGTTTACATGGTCGCCATCTACATTACTAACAAAATGCATTGTTAAATGGTTTTTGTAAAACTGCAACGACTCCACTACCATGGCGGGCCCAAGGTCTGAGCCACCAATACCAATATTTACAACATCGGTAAACGGTTTTCCTGTAAAACCTTTTCTATCTCCATTTACAACTTGATTGGTAAAGTTTTCTATTTTTTGTTTTACATTATATATTTCTGGCATTACATTAACGCCATCTGCATAAAATTCGGCCTCTTTGGGTGCGCGTAACGCTGTATGTAAAACGGCTCTTCCTTCGGTTTGATTTATTTCTTCTCCTGAAAATTGACTTTTAATAGCCTCCTTTAATTTAACGTCATCGGCTAATTCTAGTAAGTATTTTAAAGTCTCATCTGTAATTCTATTTTTAGAAAAATCGACATAGAAATCTTCCCATTTAATCGTAAATTTATCTGCTCGATCGCTGTCTTGAGCAAACAAATCTCTCATGTGTAAATGATTAACTTTATTATAATGTTCTTGAAGTTTTTTCCAAGAATTAGTTGTAGTGGGGTTTATAGCTGGTAACGGCATATTATGAGTTTGCTTGGGTGATTATAGTTTGTTCTGGTTGCTCGTTTTCAAAAATTTCTGGTTCAAATAAAATATTGTCTAACTGATATTTTATAGGTTTTATAAAATCTAAATATTTGAATTTTAAAGAGTCTGAAATAGGTTTAGCTTCAGGAAGTTTTTGTTTAAAAGGATCGACCTCTCTACCATTTTTCCAAAAACGGTAACATACATGAGGCCCTCCAGTATTTCCTGTCATACCAACTCTTCCAATAACATCACCTTGTTTTACAAATTGTCCTACTTTAACAAGACGTTTACTCATATGCAGATATTGGGTTTCGTAGGTGGCATTATGCCTGATTTTTACGTATTTACCATTGCCACCTCTTCGAGTTGATGCTGTAACTGTTCCATTAGCTGTTGCCATAATAGGGGTTCCAACGGAAGCAGCAAAATCTGTGCCTCTATGTGGTCTTATTTTATAGCCATAATACGCTATTCTTCGCCTTAAATTATATCTGGAAGATAATCTGCCAAACTTGATAGGTGATTTTAAGAAAGCGCGACGTAAATTTTTAGCGTTATCATCAAAATAATCTACTATATTTTTAAGACTATCTGTTTCAAACTCAAAAGCATAAAAAGGCTCTTTATTATGCTCGAAATAAGCTGCTTTAACTTTATGAACGCCAGCATAAATACTATCGTCTATATACTTATCCAAATAAATAACTTTAAAACGGTCTCCTTTTTGAAGGCGTCTAAAATCAATTGTCCATGCATAAATTTCATCGGCTAATTTATTAGTTAACACAGCACTAACCCCTTTATTATCTAATGTTTCAGAAATACTACTTGTAATAATTCCTGTCACCGTTTTTTCAATATATTTTATGGGTTTTCTGCTTTTAAAAGCATGAATAGAATCTTTAAAATTTATAACGATATAGTCCTCTTTTGTTGGCTGATAAATAAAACTTTCTGGAAGTTCTAAAGAATCTTTGGAACACAATAAAGTGTAAGGTTTCCCTAATTGAAGTTTACGAATATCAAACGTGTCTTTTGCTTTTTCTGCAATATGAAATATTTTTGGATAGCCTACTTTATTACGTTCTAAAATCTCGCCAAAACTATCGCCTTTTCTTATGGTATCTCTTTTAACAATATAATCGTTTAAATTAAAACCAAATTCTAAAATCTCTTTTGGTTTTTCTACTATGGCTATTTCTTCCTGTAATACTGATGGCTCTGGTTTATCTTTTTTGCAAGCAATACTAATTATTGCTAAAGCTACCAATATTAAACATTTATTCCCCATTCTTGTATTTCTTTTTCTGTCCATAATTCTGGAAAAAATATTCTCTTTTGATATTTAGGGTGCATATATTTCACCCATTCGCTTCCTCCTGTAGCTTCTGCCGTTTCCCCTCCTATATTTAAGTAATGGTTTGCGGTTTCGTAATGTGCCATAACCCATTTAATATTTACTGTATAATCGTAATGTCGCATAGCTTTTATTAAAACCTTGTTTGCTTTTGCTTTTTTAGGCAAACCTTTAAATTTTGTCCATAAATTATTAGTATGGTAAAACTTGGTAAACCTTATAAACTCATCTTTATAACGGTTCTCAAAAGCAGATAAGGTATAGGTTTTTTTTCCTGTTTTATAATCTTTCCCTGCAGCTTGCCAATATAAATGTTCGAAAGCATTTTCGTAAGATGAATTTCTGTCTATACTATCCCTAAACCTTTTATCTATTAGGTTTATTAACTCTGTTGAAGCAAATTCTATTTTTCTGTATTGTGCACTTTGAAAACCACTTGCTGGCGTTAATGTGGTTCTAAATTTATTATATTGATCGACGTCCATACCATCTTTCATAATATTGAAAGACGAAGTAAGCATATCAAAATACCGACTAATACGCATTAACTTTGAAGTGAAAAACTCAACGCTTAAAGTATCATTTTTTGCTACTTGATTTATTTCGCCAAGTATCATTTTAAATAATAATTCGTTTATTTGGTGATACATAATGAACACCATTTCATCGGGGAAAACGGTACGCTGAACTTGCAGGTTTAGTAAGGCATCAGTTTGAATATAATCCCAATAGTTTATGGGTTTACTGTGTAAAAGACCTTCTAAATGAACCTCTAAATCTTGGTCTATGGCCTCGTATTTTTCTTTAAGTTGGTCGGTTATGTTTGTACTCAAAATTTCTTTAATTTTCAACAACTATTTTGAAAGGGTGTTTTAAGCCTTTAAAAGCTTCGAGATCTGCTCTTAGCGACCCAACAGCTAAATCTGCTTTAATACGCAAAGGTAATTTATTTTTGTCTTTCGACACCCAAAGTGTTAAACTTTCTTCTTCTTTAAATACACGCCCTGCCATAACATAAGGCCTAAATTTTAAAGTTTTAATTTTGCCAAAATTTGTCTTAATGGTTTCTTCGCCTAAGTACTTTAATTTAAAACCGTAGTTTTCTTTATCAAAAAACATATCTACTTTAAACTCATTACCTATTTTTAGGGTACTTACATCTATATTATTACGTAAAAAATAGTAAGTTGATACCATGTCTTGAATATTAGGTTTGGTATCTAAAACCGTCTTTTTATTATGTTTTTTATCGTTTACGTGAGCTTTATTGTTTTTTTGGTCAAATTCTATTTCAAGATTTTTAGTGTGCCCGCCTTCATCTATATTTCTAACAAATTTGTAAGGCATTATAGTTTGTTTATCAAAATAACTCTCATACCTATCTTTTACTTTAAAAAACCATTTTACTGGTCCTGTAGTTTTTCCTTTTCCAACGACATGATACACTTCTTTGTTATTTAATTTAGAATCTTTAACAGTAAGTGTTGCTTCCCCAGCCTTGAACCAATTGCTATAACTCATTCTAAATTTAAACCATTCGCCATGGCCAAATGCGGACTCTTCACTTGGGCTATGTTCAACAACTTGTTGAGGAAAAGAGGCTTGCATTAGTCCTAATGTTATTAATATAAATAATGTTTTTTTCATGCTTTATTAAGTCATTGATAATGTAACTCCTTGGACTTACATTTATTGTTGTATTCAAGAAATTACAATTACTGTTCCAAAAATATAAAAAAACTTCGTACAGCTAGTAATTATAAGAAGCTCTTAACATTTATTTGTTACAAAAAACAAAAAACTCCATCGAAAAATGATGAAGTTTTAAAAAAATATAAACTTTGTGTTTTATAAAGTACCTCTATTGGCTTGTTCTCTTTCAATAGATTCAAAAAGTGCCTTAAAATTTCCTGCGCCAAAACCTCTTGCGCCCATACGTTGTATAATTTCAAAGAATAATGTTGGCCTATCTTCTACTGGTTTTGTGAAAATTTGAAGCAAATAGCCTTCTTCATCGGCGTCAATCATAATGCCTAAACTTTTAAGCGTTTCAATATCTTCTCTCAATTCATGACTGTATGCTTCTAAACGACCAGGTACAGCTCTGTAATATGCTTCTGGCGGCGTAGATAAAAACTCAACACCACGAGATTTTAACTGACTTACAGAATTAATAATATCATCTGTAGCTACAGCAATATGCTGTACGCCTGCACCTTCGTAAAAATCTAAATATTCTTCTATTTGAGATTTCTTTTTCCCTTTTGCTGGTTCGTTTATTGGGAATTTTATGCGTCCGTTACCATTACTCATTACTTTACTCATAAGTGCTGAATATTCTGTATGGATTTGTTTGTCGTCAAAAGACAAGAAGTTTTCAAAGCCCATAACATCTTCGTACCATTTTACCCAAGTATTCATTTGTCCCCAACCTACATTGCCTACCATGTGGTCTATAAATTTTAACCCCACAGGTGTTGGATTGTAATCTGATGTCCACTCACGGAATCCAGGTAAAAAAGCACCCTTATAGTTTTTGCGTTCTACAAACATGTGTACTGTCTCGCCGTAAGTATAAATCCCTGCACGAACTACTTCGCCGTATTCATCTTTTTCGACCATAGGCTCCATGTATGATTTTGCACCTCTGCTCGTAGTTTCTTCATAAGCTTTTCTGGCATCATCTACCCAAAGCGCTATGACTTTTACACCATCACCATGTTTTACAATATGCTCATTTATTATTGATTTGCTATTTAAAGGTGTTGTTAATACTAAGCGTATTTTATCTTGTTTTAACACGTAGCTAACCGTGTCTTTCGAGCCTGTTTCTAAACCTTTGTAAGCATAAGATTGAAACCCGAATGCTGTTTTATAAAAATGTGCTGCTTGTTTTGCGTTACCTACATAGAATTCTACATAGTCTGTTCCTAAAAGCGGCAAAAAGTCTTGCGCGCCTTCAAATATTTTTTCTAAACCGTAGTTTACTGATTTTATGTCTTTACTCATGATAAATTGTTTATTTGTTTATTCGTTAAATTGTTTAGCTGATAACGATCATCTCATGCTTTTAACCCTGATTGAGGCATCTGTTAGGCTCCTCGCAGAGAGCGATTACCGAAGGCAGCAAATAGCTTCTTATAATCATTTTAAACTTATTTACTCTAACCAAGATTTATAATAGCTTTCATCAGCAATTTTCATAGCTTCTTCGGTTACCATTAAGGGTTTAAAAGTATCTACCATAACGGCGAGTTCATCGGTTTTTATTTTCCCAATACTGCGTTCTACTGCTCCTGGGTGCGGACCATGAGGGATACCTGCAGGATGCAGTGAAACATGACCTGCTTCTACATCGTTTCTACTCATAAAATCACCATCTACGTAATATAACACCTCATCAGCATCTATATTGCTATGGTTATATGGTGCTGGAATGGATTGTGGATGATAATCGTACAAGCGCGGAACAAACGAACAAATTACAAATGCTGTAGTTTCGAATGTTTGATGAATTGGTGGCGGTAAATGAATACGTCCAGTGATAGGTTCAAAATCATGTATTGATAAGGCATACGGATAATTAAATCCATCGTAACCCACAACATCAAAGGGGTGCGAATTGTAAACCATATCGAATATTTCATCTTTCTTTTTTACTTTAATGATAAAATCGCCTTTTTCGTTATTGGTTTCTAACTCGTATGGTCGACGGATATCGCGCTCGCAAAATGGTGAATGCTCTAATAATTGTCCAAACCAATTTCGATATTGCTTTGGTGTATAAATTGGCGCATGAGATTCTACAATAAATAACCGATTATCTTCGGTATCGAAATCTATTTTATAAATAATTCCTCTTGGAATGATTAAGTAATCACCATATTTAAAATCTAAATTCCCATAAATGGTTCTAAGTTTCCCTGTTCCTTTATGAATAAAAATCATTTCATCGGAATCTGTATTCTTATAAAAATACGAGGTAGTCGATTTTCTTGGCGCTGCCAATGCAATGTGGCAATCGGAATTTGTTAAAACGATTTTTCGGCTTTTTAAATAATCGTCTTCTGCCGAAACTTGAAATCCGCGTAATCTGTATGATTGAATATTGTTTGCTTTTACAATTTTTGGCGCTATACTGTACTGAGAACGAATCTCTTTAACCTGTGTTGGTCTTTGTTCGTGATAAGAATTGGTTGACATACCATCAAACCCAACAGTACCAAACAATTGTTCGTAATACAAACTACCGTCTGGTTTTCTAAATTGAATATGACGCTTATGTGGAATATTTCCTAATTTGTGATAAAAAGGCATGTTTTTAAGTATTAAATTGTTGAATATAAAAAGTTAAAAGTTGTAAGACTTTAATTTTCAATTGTATATAAATATACAATAAATTGCCCTCTTACTCAGGATTTCTCTTAATGAGGTAGTGTAGAAATTGTAATAAATCTGTCCAAAATGGTGTCATAACTCTACAAATATCGTAAAAAAACTTTATCTATTTAGACATATACCATGTAATATTTCCGCCTTCGCGGAAATGAAAAAAAAGAAAATTAAAACCAAAAACCTACGTTAAAAAACCAAACGCTTTGTTTAGCTTCGGGCGAATAACTAAACTTGCCTTGAATGGGGCCAATAAAAGTATCGATAGCATAACCCAAAGCATAACCGCGGTAATCTGGAAGCGTAAACCATTCGCCACTTTCAAAAATATCATCATCAATATTTGCCCAATTAGCTTCGGCTGTTACATGGTGGTTTTTAAAAATTTCGTAATCGGTACTAAAAGATGCTTTAACATAGCTATTACCTGTTAATGCTAAAAAATCATAACCAAGAAATGGAATAAAATTATTAACCAAATTATTACCATAACCACCAAGAGCAAAATCTAAAGACTTAGTAGATTTATCGCCTAACTTAAAACCTCCGCTTGCTTTTAAGTTAAATGCTAATTTATCTGTAAGGCTAAAAGCATAACCTACATTTGCTTTGGCTATTGAAAAATCCTCGAAATCGGTATTAAAACCAGAAGCTAGTAAATATGTATGTAAATTGCCATTAAAATATACCCCGCGTTTTGGGAAGTATTTATTATCGTAAGTATCTAATTTTAGATTTCCGAAAACACTAAAATAATCTGTGTTTTCAAAAATAAAATCATTGTTTTGATTGTTGGTTAGGGTTTCCGATTTAACTTCGATACGTTTATGTTCTGCACCAATACTAAATGCGAACCCTTTTTTTATTAACGTTTGTAAATAAAATTGGTTGGTTTGATCGTGAAAATCAATATCAATTTTATTTAGCCCCGTCATTATTATTTGATTATCATCAAAAAATAATTGGGGATTTATATTTTTATTAAATTGATTAAACCTTGAGCGAATACCAATACTCCAATAAAAACCTTTATCTATTAAATATTCAAAATTGTAGCGTACATGATCTCCAAAAACTAAATCTAAAGACGCAATATCGTTATCAAAAAAGAGTCTTTTTTTTGTTGCATTAATCAATGCTCCACTTTTGTATAAATTGTCGTAATGAATCCCTAATTTTAAAAACGTAGTAATGTTAGTTTCTTTAACGCTTGCAATCAAATCATAGCCATCATCATATTGAGATTTACTAAATTGATATTGAAACGAATCAAAATTATTGGTTGCTACTATATTGTTAACACCTTTATTAAATTTTTTAAAAGCAATCTTTTCATTCAGTTTTATCCTCAGTTTTCCTAAAACATAAGCACGTGTATATTTATCGTTTCCGCTTAGTTTAATCGAATTAATTTTTATAGAATCCTGAGTGTGTAAATTCACTTTAAACTTGGGTTTTTGTTTATCGTACTTAGACAAATCTTTTAAAGCATAGGTTTTTAATTGGGCAGCAGTTGCTCCTCGTTTTATAATTTTTTTACCTTCACCAAAAGATACCACTGTAAAACCTGTAACATCTGGTTTTATATAAATATTGGTTTTTTTTGCCTTTAGTTTCATATCATTAATGGTCCTAAAGTTGTTAATTTGAAGTAATACATCTGGCGCAGAGGTCAATTCTTCTCTAGTAACTAATCCATCTTGAACATCGACCCCAATAATAATGTCCATGCCTTTTGCCTTTAGCTCGTCTATAGGATAATTATTTACAACCCCACCATCAATTAATATTTGACCGTTTATTTCAACGGGTTGAAATAACGACGGAAATGCGCCACTTGCCATAACAGATTGGGTTAAGTTTCCTTTATTTAACATTACTGCTTCGCCAGTTTCTATATTTGTACCAATACAAAAAAACGGAATAGGCAACTTGCTAAAATCTTCGATATCGCTAACATGTAATGTTAATTTAGATAACAAACTGTAGGTGTTTTGCCCCCTAGAAAGCGCCGATGGTAATTTGATTTTTAACTTATCAAAAGGCAATGTTATAGCATACTTTTCAGAATTATTTCGTTCATATAATGCTTTTGAGGACCTAGGCAAATCATCGCTAATAATCTTATCAAAATCTACTTTTTCAAATATGGAATCTAATTGATTTGCTGAATAACCTGATGCGTATAACGACCCAATAATAGCCCCCATACTAGTACCTGCAATATAATCAACTTTAACACCTAAACTATCAATAACTTTAAGTACACCAATATGTGCTAATCCTTTTGCTCCGCCACCACTTAACACTAACCCTACTTTTACATCGTGCTTTTTTGTATCTTCGTTTTGCGCTTTCGTAGAAAATGAAGCGATTAATAACAGGGTTAATATGACTATTTTTTTGTTCAATTTATAGCTTAATTTTTGTTGCTTTTTGTCATGTCGAAATGAGGCACGATTGAGACATCTCATGTTGTATATTGATTATGAGATTTCTCCTTTCGTCGAAATGACATGATGTTATAAATAATATGATTGTTTTTTTGTTCAAATTAACTTTCCTTTTTCATCAAATATATTAGAGTATTTTTCAAAACCTAATTCTGAACCAAAAGTATTATCATGATATAAAACCATTTCATCTTCCAACTTTAAATAGATACTTTCATCTTCGAAATCTGATATTAGATCTATTATCTTTTTATTATAATATTTATTTTTGAAATCAGTTTTTAATTCAACAATCTTTTCTTCATCATTCCATTCTAATAAATAATCATACCCTAATTCATATTTAATTCCGCCTTCAATCTCAATAATGAATTTGTATGATAACAAATTACCCAAACCCTCAAACCAAAAAGTAGTGAAAGGCTCTAAGGTTTTATAAATCCTAACAAGTGTAGAATCAACAATCTCAGATTTAATAGTTTCAAAATTTTTCATTTATCATGATAATAATTATAAACTTTTTCTGCTCTTGACACGCCAACAACAACTTCTAACTCATCCAACTTCGCATTGGCAATACGTTTAGCCGATTTAAAATGTTTTAACAGTTCTACAACCGTTTTTTCGCCAATACCAGCAATGGTTTCAAGTTCAGTATTTAACGCGCTTTTACTACGTTTATTTCTGTGATGCTCAATACCAAAACGATGCGCTTCATTACGCAATTGCTGTATAATTTTTAGAGTTTCGCTTTTTTTATCTAAATATAAAGGAATTGGATCGTTTGGATAAAACAATTCTTCCAAGCGTTTTGCTATTCCGATGATTGCAATTTTTCCTCTTAAATCCAGTGCGTCTAAACTTTTTAATGATGACGATAATTGCCCTTTTCCGCCATCAATAATTATAAGGTGTGGCAATGGCTGTTCTTCGTCTAACAAGCGTTTATACCTTCGATAAACAACCTCTTCCATGGATGCAAAATCGTCTGGTCCTTCAACGGTTTTTATATTAAAATGTCTGTAATCTTTTTTACTGGGTTTACCGTTTTTAAACACCACGCAAGCTGCTACGGGGTGTGTTCCCTGTATATTACTGTTATCGAAACATTCAATATGTCGTGGTTCTTCTTGTAGTCGTAAGTCGGCTTTCATCTGTGCCATAATACGGTTTACATGCCTATCGGGATCTACAATTTTATCTTGCTTAAAACGTTCCATTCTAAAATATTTTGCGTTGCGCAACGATAAATCTAAAATGTGCTTTTTATCTCCTAATTTAGGAACGGTTACTTTTATATTTTCGCCTAAATCGACTTTAAAAGGCACATAGATTTCTTTAGACTTTGAATGAAAACGTTGCCGTATTTCTGTTATTGCCAATTCTAATAATTGCAAATCGGTTTCGTCTAATTTCTTTTTAATCTCTAAGGTATGCGAACGAATGATAGAACCGTACGATAATTGTAAAAAGTTAACATAACCATAACTTTCGTCGCTCATTATAGAAAACACATCGACATTGCTAATTTTTGGGTTTACAATGGTAGATTTTGCTTGATAGTTTTCTAAAACTTCAATTTTTTCTTTTATTTTTTGAGCCTCTTCAAACTGCATCGCTTCAGCATATCGCTTCATTTGTACTCTAAATTGCCGTAACGAATCTTTAAAATTTCCTTTTAAAATTTCTCGAATGGCTTTTATGTTTTTAGTGTATTCAACTTCGGTTTCTAAACCTTCGCAAGCACCTTTGCAGTTTCCTAAATGGTACTCTAAGCATACTTTGTATTTACCTGCTTCAATTTTTTCTTCAGATAAATAATAATTACAGGTTCTTAAATGGTACAAGCCTTTTATTAAATCTAATAATGTGTGTACCGTTTTTCCGCTGGTATAAGGTCCAAAATATTCGCCCCCATCTTTAAAAACGCGCCGTGTAGAAAACACTCTTGGGAAACGCTCTTTTTTTATACAAATCCAAGGGTAGGATTTGTCGTCTTTCAACAATACATTATACCGCGGTTTATGTTTTTTAATTAAGTTATTTTCAAGCAATAAAGCATCGGTTTCAGTTTCAACAACAATATGTTTTATGCTTTTAATTTTTTTAACGAGTACTCTGGTTTTACCGTTTTCGTGCGTTTTTGTAAAATACGAGCTTACCCTTTTCTTTAAGTTTTTTGCTTTGCCTACATAAATAATAGTATCGTCTGCATCAAAGTACTGATACACTCCTGGAGCATTTGGCAAGGTTTTTAATTGTATTTCTAGGGTGGGTTTACACATTATATCAAAGGTATACTAATTAGCGAAATACTAAAAATTAGATATGCTTTTTTAGTATATTGCACCTATTATACTCATTATAAAAGTAAGTGAACATAGTAATTCTTTCTCGTAATGAAAATCTTTATTCTACTAGCAGGCTTGTAGAAGAAGGTGAAATGCGCGGTCATATCATAGAGGTTATAGACCCTTTAAAATGTGATCTTATTATTGAAAAAGAAAAACCTTCCATCTACTATCAAGATCGTTATTTAGATTATGTTGATGCTATCATTCCTAGAATTGGAGCCTCTGTAACCTTTTTTGGATGTGCCGTAGTTAGGCAATTTGAAATGATGAATGTTTTTACAACCGTAACATCTGATGCCATTATCCGATCAAGAGACAAGTTGAGGAGTTTTCAAAGACTTTCTAAAGCAAGAATAGGTATGCCTAAAACGGTATTTACCAATTATTCTCGCGATGTGGAAAAAGTTATCTCGCATGTTGGAGGCACGCCAGTAATTATTAAACTTCTTGAGGGAACACAGGGCTTAGGTGTTGTTTTAGCTGAGACAAAAAACGCAGCCGAATCTGTTTTAGAAGCTTTTAATGGATTACAAGCACGTGCTTTAGTGCAAGAATATATAGCCGAAGCCAAAGGAGCCGATTTACGTGCACTAGTTGTTGATGGGCAAGTAGTTGGAGCTATGAAACGTCAAGGGAAAGAAGGTGAATTTCGTTCTAATTTGCACCGTGGTGGTTCTGCAGAAATTGTAAAACTTAATGAAGATGAATTACGAGTTGCCATGAATGCTTCTCGTGCTTTAAAGCTTCCTGTTTGTGGCGTAGACATGTTGCAATCTGCGCGCGGCCCTTTATTACTTGAAGTTAATTCTACGCCTGGTTTAGAAGGTATTGAATCTGCAACAGGCAGAAATATTGCTAGAGCCATTATTACTTTTATAGAACGCAACAGATAAATGAGCGAAAAAGACATTTTAGAAATATTAGGTGTTAAAGTAGCATTTGGAGAAAGCGCCACCCTTACTTTTGAAGTTGCAAAATTACATACGCGCAACACCTTAGATGTACCTATAATTATTGAACGTTCTAAAAAACCAGGCCCTACAGTATTAATGACGGCGGGTATTCATGGCGATGAAGTTAATGGCGTAGAAATAGTTCGTCAAATTATAGCAAAAGGCATTAATAAACCCAAACGAGGCACTATTATTTGTGTGCCTATTATTAACGTTTTTGGATTTTTAAATATGGATCGCCTTTTTCCAGATGGTCGTGATTTGAATCGTTCATTTCCTGGTAGTATAGAAGGTTCTTTAGCTAATAGAGTGGCACATTTTGTAATGACTAAAATTGTACCTCATGTCGATTTTGTAATGGATTTTCATACTGGAGGTGCAGACCGATTTAATGCTGCGCAAATACGTATTGTAAAAAACGACTCAAGACTTACAGAGTTAGCCCATGTTTTTGGTGCGCCTTTTATTTTTTATTCTGAGAATTTAAACAAATCCTTTAGAAATGCTTGTCGTAAAGTTGGTGTGCCCATGCTTTTGTTTGAAGGTGGAAAATCCTTTAATATACATAGCACCATTACCAATACTGGTGTTAATGGGGCTAAACGTGTTTTATATCATCTAGGGATGCTTAACACTAAATTTAAAGTATCTA
>Ga0316189_10001421_pt1 | contig 23761 bp, 29 predicted proteins | sample LowCovwburrow_MG_FD_204930 | JGI IMG/M metagenome (GOLD analysis project Ga0316189, IMG submission 204930) | Coastal sediment microbial communities from Maine, United States - Lowes Cove worm burrow | ecosystem: Environmental > Aquatic > Marine > Coastal > Sediment | place: USA: Maine... | reverse complement strand
AAATAATAACAATTTTTTAAGTTTCCATTCAGCGCATTGGCAGAGCGCGGCTAACAGTGCGATCATAGAAAAGATTATTCAAGACCATTTCGGCAGGAAAAAAGCACTTAAACTAGCATGCCTTGGCCATGACAAAAATAATGGCTTATTAGCGATTGAAGCGCTACTGAGTCCTTATATTAATATTGAAAAAGCCTATGGCCAGATTTCAGCTACTGTAGCGGACTTGCATCAGCCTCATGATATTGCCGCCTTTTACAGCCGGAAAACACAAAATAAACTTGTCCTTAGCGCCAATCAAGACATGCTGTTAACATCACCAGAAGCCCTACATGTTTTAACCTTGATTAATGAGTTGGGCAATAAAGATGACAAAGCTGTAGCTAATTTACTTAAAACTGCCTGGCAAAAACTGAGTCCTGAAGGCTTATTAATTGTCCATGAAAGCCCAAGCTCAGATAGCAAACAACTAAAACCGGAACAAATTCAATCATTATTGGCTTCGCTGGGCACCGTTAAATATTACTCGTCTATAGCTGCTTCTGAACGTGATCCAAATGTGGAAATAAGCCACTATTCCTTAATTATTGAGCAAGAATTAAGAAATGAAAATACACATAAAGAAGGTGTTTTCTGGATCGTTCAGAAATAACCTGAATACACCTGATGATATAAAGCACTGGCTTTTTTGTGCGCAACACCTTCACCATATAGCCCCGTCAATATCTGTTAACAGACTGATCTCGCCGAAATTCAAATAGCATCACTTTAGGATAAAAAGCCATAAAAATACTATAACTTGTCATGATTTAGCTGTTTTTAGAGCCTACTGCTGGTGCTATATAACAATAAAAGAGAAAAATCATATTTGATATCAACAAAATTAGTTGTTAATAATGTCAGTTATATGACGCAAGTTATTGCGCAAAAATATAGAAATACGTACACACAAAACATTGTGAATAAAGTAAAGTATGTTCTAAACAATTATTTTTAATGAAACCCATACAGGTGGATAGTGAAAAAGTTATCTGAAAACACAACTGATTTACTCAAAGAAATCAAGGCCGAAGCAGCAGAGTTGCCAAAGAACCAGCGTCGCGACTTTATGCTAAACGGATTAAAACTAACCGCGGGTACAGCACTTGCAGCAACTGTTGGCAAAGTCGCTGCTGGTGAAGAAAACTTACCACCCAATATCCCCGCATGGTCCAAGACATTAGGGCGAGGCGTTGTTTCAGTTCCCTACGGGCAACCATCAAAACATGAGGCAGATGTCATTAGACGTACTGTTGAATGGCTAACTGCTGATGAGATCGCCTCTATCAGTATGACACCGCTTCATAAGCAGAAAGGTATTATTACGCCGAGCGGCTTGCACTTCGAGCGTTACCATGGCGGCGTACCTGAAGTGAACCCTGATGATCACCGCCTCATGATCAATGGTCTGGTCGAACGACCACTGCTCTTGACCATGGATGACATAATGGCTTTCCCATCAGAATCACATATCCATTTCTTAGAGTGTCCTGCTAATGGCGGTATGGAATGGCGCGGTGCACAAATGGAAGCCCTTCAGTTTACACACGGTATGATCAGTGGCTCTGAATGGACAGGCGTTAAGCTCTCCACCATTTTGCAAGAAGTCGGCCTTAAACCCGAAGCCAAATGGGTATTAGCAGAAGGTGCTGATGCCGCAGGTATGACTCGAAGTATTCCAATGGAGAAAGCATTAGACGATGCAATGATCGTATACGCTCAAAATGGTGAGATGCTAAGACCTGAACAAGGTTACCCAGTTCGTTTATTTACCCCAGGCTGGGAAGGTAATACCAGTGTCAAGTGGCTTCGCCGCTTAGAAATCGGTGACAAACCTTGGATGCACCGTGAAGAGACCTCCAAATACACAGATTTACTCGCTGACGGTAAAGCTCGTAAACACAGTTATGTGCAGGAAGTAAACTCCGTTATTACTAGCCCATGTCCTGAAAGCCCAGCTAAACGTAAAGGGCTGATGCAATTAGAAGGCTTTGCTTGGTCTGGCCGCGGAAAAATCACACGTGTTGATGTCTCCGTTGACGGTGGTGTAACTTGGCAAACAGCTGAACTGAAAGGTTTAGTATTAACCAAGTCAATGACGCGTTTTAGCATGGAAATTAACTGGCAAGGTGAACCACGACTTCTGCAAAGTCGCGCAATTGATGACACAGGCTATGTACAGCCAACGTATGCGCAATTACGTGAAGCTAGAGGTACGAATTCAATCTATCATAAAAACGCTATCCACACATGGCAGCTAAATACAGATGGGACGGTAAACAATGTACAACTCGGTTAAGAAATATTTCAAAGTACTCGTTTTAGCGACTGCAGCTCAGGGGCTTTTTGCTTCTGCAGCTTATGCACAAGATCCTGGTCATTACGGGCTTGGCCGCATTGCTACTGAAGAAGAAATCGCTGGCTGGGACATTGATGTACGTCCGGATGGCTTAGGTTTGCCTGAAGGTAGTGGCTCGGTTTCAGTAGGTGAAGGCCTGTATGAAGCAAAATGTGCATCTTGTCATGGCCTATTTGGTGAGGGTGAAGGCCGCTGGCCAATTCTTGCTGGTGGAGAAGGCACGCTCACTGACGATCGCCCACAGAAAACAGTAGGTAGCTACTGGCCATATGCAAGCACCTTATGGGATTACACTCGTCGTGCAATGCCGTTTACTGCGCCGCAATCTTTATCAGTTGATGAAACCTATGCTATCACTGCCTACGTCCTTTATCTGAATGAGCTCGTTGAAGAAGACTTTGTTTTAACCAAAGAGAACTTTTTAACCGTTAAAATGCCTAATGCAGACGGCTTTTTCGAAGATGATCGCCCAGATGTTAAAAACACTGCTTGCATGAAAGATTGTAAAGATCCGGCATCAATCAAAGTTATTTCAACAATTGCAGGGGTATCGCCAACGGAACATCTTGAAGAAGGTGGCTCAGAAGTTGAGGCTGAAGCCGAACCCGCAGATATGCACGGTAAGGCCATTTATAGCCAGTCATGTGCCGTTTGTCATGACCATGGCGTAGCGGGCGCACCAAAGACGGGTGACAATGACCTTTGGGCTGAACGTATTGCGACAGGCATAGAAACAGTTGTTGAGCGTGCAATTACAGGCTATACCGGTGAAGATGGCGTGATGCCAGCAAAAGGCGGCAATATGAGCCTAAGCGATGAAGATGTGACTGCTGCTGTTCACTATATGGTTGAGCAAAGCCAATAGGCTTCAGCAGAACAAATCAAAGAGGGTATAATCGATCATGACAAAGTTAACACAGCTGATTACAGCGGCATTCCTGTTCCCATTATTGCTATCATCTGCATTTGCTGACAGCATAACAGAGGGCAAAGAACTTTCCTTCGATAGAAAAAAAGGAAATTGTTTAGCATGTCATGTGATGGATGACGGCGAACTAGCAGGCTTAGTTGGCCCACCTTTAATGATGATGAAAGTGAGATTTCCAGACAGAGCGGTACTAAGAGAGCAAGTTTGGGATGCAACAATCAGAAACCCGGCGACATCAATGCCTCCATTTGGTAGACATAGAATGCTAACCGAAGAAGAAATTGATAAAGTCGTGGATTACCTATACTCGTTATAGTGCCCAAGAATTAAGTAAAGATAAACTGGAGAAAATATAATGCGTGAAAAACGAAGATTACTACTTAAAAGCCTTATAGGCTTTACTACAATGGCTACTGCCATGACTGCGATGCCAAGATTAGCAATGGCAAAATGGTCTAAAGCTTTTGATAATGAAACTGTCGATGGTGCTATGAATGACCTTTATGGTGATGCAACATTAACAGCTGATGATAAAATCACATTGAAAGTGCCTGAAATTGCTGAAAATGGTGCTGTCGTTCCCGTCACTGTTAAAACTAAAATGGCCAACGTCACCAACATCAGTATCTTCGCTGATAAAAACCCGCAACCCCTAGCGGCTTCTTTTACATTGCCTGAAGGAACTGCTGCGGAAGTTTCTATCCGTATCCGCCTTGGTGAGACACAAGTTGTAAAAGCTGTCGTTGAAGCAGATGGCAAACTTTATACAAAAGAACAAGAAGTTAAAGTTACCATCGGTGGCTGTGGCGGTTAATCTTTAAAAGATATTGAGGATAGAAAAATGAAAATCAAAGCAAAAATGAAAAGAGATATGGCCGTTGTTAAAGTGCTTGCTAAGCACCCTATGGAAACCGGCTTACGTAAAGACAAAAAAACCGATAAAGTCATCCCAGCTAAATTCATTAAAGAATTGGTTGGCAAACATGGTGATAAAGTTGTGTTTCATGCTGATTTTGGCCGTGCGGTGTCTAAAAACCCTTATGTGTCATTTTCTTTCGCTGGCGCTAAAAAAGGTGACAATGTTTCAATGACATGGACTGATAACACCGGCGAAACAGTTACTGTCGAAGCACCGATTAAATAAGACAATGCATTCAAGGACCTTTACCATGAAAGCTTTAACTTGTTTGTCTGCAGTCTTGTTTGGAACACTTTTTATGAGTGCCCCAAGCTATGCAGATCCGCAATCTGACACCGATGATATTCGTGCTTTCTTTCAGAAGCGCTTCCCCAATATCACCCTTGCAGATTATGCTGATGGCGTCTACGCCATTAATGAAAACGCACGCACGCAATGGGAAGAAATTGAAGAGTTCCCCCCTTATGAAGATGCTGTAGATGAAGGGCAAGCTTTTTTTGAAACGCCTTTTGCTAACGGCAAAACATATGCTGACTGTTTCCCAAATGGCGGTATCGGCATTAAGCAGGATTATCCAAAGTTTGATACTGAAACAGGTCAAGTGATTACGATTGAATCTGCTATTAATCACTGCCGCACAAGCAATGGCGAAGCAGCACTGCCTTATGGGCAGGGTGAGTTAGCGTATGTCTCGGCTTATATGGCGTCGACATCAAGAGATAATTTAATTAATGTTGTTATCCCTGATGATGAAAGAGCATTAGCCGCTTATGAAGCAGGCAAAAAGTTATTTTATGAGCGCAGAGGCCAATTAAACTTAGCCTGTGCCACTTGCCATGTTAGCAGTGCTGGCGCGCAATTACGTGCAGAAATCACTAGCCCGGCTTTAGGCCATACAACTCACTTCCCTGCGTTTCGTTTTGCTTGGGATGATATCGGTACCCTTCAAAAACGCTATGCAGGCTGTAATACTCAAGTTCGCGCTAAGCCCTTTGCGTTGCAAAGTGAAGAATATCGTAACTTAGAATATTTCCACACATATATGGCTAACGGCTTGCCGCTTAACGGCCCAGGCTCAAGGAAATAAACTCATGGTAAAAAATAAACTTCAATTACTCCTGATAATAGCAGCGGCTATGACAATGCTAACCGCCTGTTCAGAATCAGATACTGCAACCGACTCCTCAGCACAAGTTCAGCAAGATGATGCGCTCGACATTGATACTTTAATGAAGCACGCAGAAGAAGCTAGAGCAGAGGCTGCTGAACTTGGCTTTGAGTGGAGCGTAACTGGCCCTTTGCTTGAAGAGGCTCATGCTGCACACAAAGCCGGTAACCACGAGCAAGCAATTGCTCTGTTTCAAGAAGTGAAACACCAGTCTATGCTTGCTATAGAACAGGCTCACTACGCCAATAAGCACTGGCAATTACTTATCCCTGTAAGTAAGTAATTTACTTACAAATAATCAAAGGAAAAAGACACATGAATAAAACGACACAAACACTAGCAGGTCTGTTTTTATCGCTTTTTGTCGCTGGATCGGCGTCAGCTCTTGATGTTCAACTTACACCAGATCTACCATCAGTAGATGTCAATAATCATGGTGAAACTGTAACAATCATGAGAAATCAGGACACAAAAAATACGATTAACCCTGATTATGCAAAAACATCAAGAAAATGTCCTCCATTTTGTATCCGCCCAATCGTTATCGCTGAAGGCGTTGAAACATTAGGTGAATTAGAAATCATTCACTACGTAAAAATGCACAGTGATGGTGACGATTCAATTATGATCATTGATTCACGTACACCAGACTGGGTTGCCAAAGGTACTATTCCTGGCTCAGTTAACATTCCCTGGACTCACTTAGATACAGCTAAAGGTGCTAGCCCATTTGATATTGCTGAAATCATGCAAGAAAAATTCGGCGTGGAAGAGCAAGAAGGCCTATGGAACTACTCAAATGCAAAAACATTAGTCATGTTTTGTAATGGCATGTGGTGTGGTCAATCACCTAGAAACATTTTAACTTTGTTAAAATTTGGCTACCCAGCAGCAAAAATTAAGTGGTACCGTGGTGGTATGCAAAACTGGGAAACGCTTGGTTTATCAACTGTTAAGCCTAAGTAAGTTAACTCGTTTTACTTAAAGCTTTACCTAACAGCCCAGAACTAAGTTTTCGTACTCTAGTTCTGGGCTGTTTTTTATTCTCTTATTGAAAATATTGGTTAATTATGAATCGTCGTGAATTTACTCAATTACTTGCTATAGCGAGTGCAGCCAACTTATTTCCTAGAACTGCATTTTCTAATCATTCAGAATCTACCCCTGAAGGCATGTATAATTTGCCCAGTTTTGGTAATGCACGATTGCTACATATTACAGATAGCCATGCCCAGCTCTTGCCCGTTTATTTTCGTGAACCCAGTGTTAATATTGGTATTCATCAAGAAGATGGCAAACCGCCTCATATTGTCGGCAAACCCTTTTTGGACTACTTCAATATGACTGCCGGCACAGCACAGGCCCATGCTTTTACTTCACTAGACTTTGTGAGTTGTGCAAAAAAATACGGCAAAGTCGGTGGCTATGCTTATCTCAGTACTTTGGTAAAACAATTACGTCAAAGTTTTGGTGCTAATGACCGTTCTTTACTCCTCGATGGTGGTGACACATGGCAAGGTTCTGCCACCGCTTATTGGACTCGAGGCAAAGACATGGTTGAAGCCTCAAACCTATTGGGTGTCGACGTGATGACAGGCCATTGGGAATTCACTTACCAAGATACCGAGGTACTTGAAAATATTGAAGCCTTTAATGGTGAATTTATTGCTCACAATGTCAAAGTCAATGAAGATGCCTTATTCGAAGGATCACCAGCCTACGACGAAGATACTGGTAATGCATTCAAGCCTTATACTATCAAAGCCATGGGTGAACATCGTGTCGCTGTCATTGGGCAGGCCTTTCCGTATACACCTATTGCCAATCCAAAACGATTTATTCCCGACTGGACATTCGGTATTCAAGCGCAAGAACTACAACAACTTATCGATGAAGTAAAAGAAACCGAACAACCCGATGCCATTGTTTTATTGTCCCATAACGGTATGGATGTTGACCTTAAATTAGCTGCAACCGTCTCAGGCCTCGATGTCATTTTAGGCGGCCATACGCATGATGGCGTACCCAAACCTGTACATGTTAACAATGCCACTGGTAAAACATTAGTGACCAATGCGGGATCAAATGGCAAATATATCGGCGTACTTGATCTTGAACTCGGCAGAGGCGGGGTTAAAGACTTCCGCTATACACTACTCCCTGTGTTCTCAAACTATATTAAAGCTGATCCTGAAATGGAAGCGTTCATCGAAAACGTTCGTGCTCCTTATCAAAGCCAACTTGCAGAAACCTTAGCTGTCTCTGATGATCTCCTCTACCGTCGTGGTAACTTTAATGGCACATTCGATCAAGTTATTTGTGATGCGCTGCGTGAAGTGAATGGGGCAGATATCTCACTTTCTCCAGGCTTTCGCTGGGGAACAACAGTATTGCCAGGCCAAAACATCACCATGGAACATGTGATGGATCAAACTTGTATTACTTATCCTGAAACCTATACCCGTGATATGACAGGAGAACAAGTCAAGGCTATTTTAGAAGACGTCTGTGACAATATCTTCAACTTAGACCCTTTCTATCGCCAAGGTGGTGATATGGTTCGCGTTGGTGGGATGGACTATGTCTGTGACCCACTTGCAGCCTTTGGTGAGCGTATTTCTAATATGACATTAGACAATGGCAAAGCCGTCGAAGCCAACAAAGTCTACAAAGTCGCTGGCTGGGCTACCGTTAATGCTCAGGCTGATGGCACACCTATTTGGGATGTTGTCGCAGGCTACTTAAGAGATAAGGGACAATTTTCCATCGCGAAAATGAATACACCAAAATTACTCAATATGGCAGGAAATAAAGGGATTATCAGTTAGTGCTGATGATGCTACAACTTATTCTCCTGCACTTATACAAGATCAACCAGCCCGATACTGCTTAGCCATCATCAGTATTGGGCTTTCAGCACTTAGCCAGGCACTATTCGATGGATTACTTTTGCCTCAATGCTGGCAAAACGACCCTGAGGTGTAGATGACGCACAAATTCTTTCCCTATCTTAAGCTACCCTTAGCATTCCTGCTTTCGATTAATATTGCCCACGCGGGCTATATGGAAGTCACTTTGCTGGGTACCGGCACACCAAGACCGAGCATCGAGCGTTTTGGTCCTGCAACCGTCATAGAGGCGAATGGCCATTACTTTTTATTTGATAGCGGTAGAGGTGCAACTATTCGCCTGCAACAAGCGGGAATACCATTATCGAAGATTGAACATATTTTTCTAACCCACTTACACTCAGATCATATTTCAGGCTTAAGTGATCTCTGGCTCACTAGTTGGATCTGGCAGAGACAGCTGCCGATACAATTAACCGGGCCGGTAGGTACAACAGAACTCGCAAAACACCTTGAACTTGCACATCAAGCAGATCTTAATTATCGAACAAAAAATGCCAGACTAAACCCAGACGCCTTCAATATAAGCAGCCATGAAATCGGTTCTGAGAAGGTTGTTTACCAACAAGATGGCATTAAAATCACAGCCTTTTTAGTCGATCACCATCCGGTCGATCCTGCTTACGGCTACCGAATTGATAGTGGCGAACAATCCATTGTCATATCTGGTGATACCACCTATTCAGAAAACTTAATTAAACACGCAAACAATGTCGATCTCTTAATTCATGAAATTGCAGCCGCTAATGTTGATTTATTAGCACGAAACCCCCGTTTACAAAAAATTATGGCTTATCACACAACACCACAACAGGCGGCACTAGTCTTCAAAGCCACACAAGCTAAAGCCGCGCTTTATACCCATGTTTTATTGTTTGGCACTGATGAGAAAAGCGTGCTCGAGACAACCCGCTCAACCTATAATGGTGATGTCCGCATTGGCCACGATTTAATGAAGGTTGGCGTTGGAAACGTGATCACCTTTTATTAAAGCAAATTAAATCAACCCTTTAGTCGGTTTAAACCAAAAATAGTGTTTTTTTGAAAACTTCTTAGCTTTATCTTCGTCTAAATAGTAGAACAAAGATCTTTACTTAATCAATGAATAAAATGTGTGATTTCACACACCAAAACCTATTTGCTAAATTCATTAACAATAAATATAGACGACACAAACAAACACTGAATATCACTGCCTTTATAGCTGATACGATCGTTATACGCTAGCCAACAGTCCTAGTATTAATACTAGGCTCCATTTAAATATCATTAATGTATCATCCATATAGGTATCTATTGATATAGGTATGTTAAGACTATGATGCCTGCATGAAGACGCATCAAACGCGGGCTGGGAACATCTTGTTTGGGCCAAATGCTTTAATTAAGTACTAGAGTTACTCTAACTTAATTACAGCCTCGACCAAACAGTATAGCTTCAAGTTTCCCCTGCTTAGATGCGAATCGTAAATTTAGGAGATGATATGAATATCAAGAAATTTATCAGCAAACCGCTAAAAGTTTTAGCGCCATTTGTAGCAGCCTCTGTGCTGGCTACAAACCCAGTTATGGCTGACGAAACATGTATGTCACCATACATGGTTAAAATCGTCGGTCAAGAAGATTTCGTCTACGTTTGGACTTTAGGTGTTGAAGGCCTAGGTGACGGACAAGATAAAATGGTCACTGTCGATGTCAACCCAAAATCTGAGCATTACGGTAAAGTAATCCACTCTGAATCAGTCGGTGGACGCAACGAAGCCCATCACTCTGGTTTTACGGATGATCGTAAATACCTTTGGGCTGGTGGTCTAGATTCAAACAAAATTTTCATTTTCGACGTACATACTGATCCTGCTAAAGCAACTTTAGTGCAAACTATCGATGATTTCGTTAGCAAATCAGGTGGCGTTGTAGGCCCTCATACAACTTATGCCCTTCCTGGTCGTATGATTGTTACAGGTCTATCTAACAACCAAGACCATGGTGGTCGTACTGCATTAGTTGAATACACTAATGCTGGTGAGTATATTGATACTTACTGGATGCCTACTGATGATAACCTTCAAGGTGCTCATAAAGGTGGTCAATTCGCAGATGGTTACGGCTATGACGTCCGTGCATTACCTTCTAAAAACGTGATGTTGACTTCTTCATTCACTGGCTGGTCTAACTACATGATGGACTTTGGTGCAATGTTGGGTGATTCTGAAGCGATGAAACGTTTCGGTAACACTATGGTCATCTGGGATCTTCACACTCGTAAGCCTAAGCAAGTCTTAGACGTACCAGGTGCGCCTCTTGAAGTACGTTGTGCTTGGACGCCAGGTAACGACTACTGCTTCTCTACTACAGCATTGACTTCTCAAATCGTTTTATTAGAAGAAGAAAATGATGTATGGAAAGCAACTAACGTTGCTGATATCGGTGTTCCTGCTGATATCCCATTACCTGTTGATATCTCTATCCAAAGTGATGACGCTCTTTTATGGGTTAACACTTTCTTAGATGGTAAAACACGTGCATTTGATATCACTGATCCTCATAACCCTAAACAGGTTTATGAGAAACAAATTGGTAACCAAGTGAACATGGTTTCATCAAGCTGGGATGGTAAACGTTTGTACTACACCACCTCTTTACTAGGTAACTGGGATAAGAAAGGTGGCGATAATGATCAGTTCATTAAACTATACCATTGGGATGGTAAAGAAATGACTGAACAGTTCTCTATCGACTTCCATGCTGAAAAGCTGGGTCGTGCTCACCAAATGCGTTTTGGCGCTTACTCTCTATACGGCAAACAAGCCAAAGTTGAGCAAGCTAAAAACCCAATCGTAGCAATGAGCAAGTAGTTAGCAGAGAAAAGTGAAAAATGAAAAGTTCTGGGTTAAAGTTAAGTCTACTATTGTCACTTTGTTTCCATAGTAGTTACGGATTTTCGGAAGAGAACCCTGTACGAGAACAAGCAAAACCTCGTAGTTTATACAACGCAGAACAATTCACGATTGTGGCACCAGAGGCAGGCGACGAATCGTCTGCCTCTGGCAATGCCAACACAATTGACGGCGTCCGTATTGGCGCTGGTGATGATAAAACCGGCTATGAAACGACAGGGTATCGAACTGATTCTGTTGCTATCACGGCTCGCAAAGGTAAGAAAGCAGATTTAATAAGGGTTATTGACAACCCACCTTTAGGACTGCCTAAAATTCCTGTACCAGTCAACAACCCTTTGACTGTAGAAAAAATCGACTTGGGTAGAAAATTATTCTTTGATCGCCGTTTATCCCTTAACGATACCTTCTCATGTGCAATGTGCCATATTCCTGAACAAGGCTTTACGAGTCATGAAGTAGAGAAAGCTGTCGGGTTTGAAGGCCGATCACACCGTCGTAATTCGCCTACGATCTACAATACGGCGTATTTAGAACGTCTTTTTCACGATGGTCGTGAAACAACATTAGAAAACCAAATTTGGGGCCCTTTACTGGCCCGCAATGAAATGGCTATGACCTCGATGGGCCAAGTCATCCAAAAAGTAAAAAACATGCCTGACTATGACGGCTTGTTCGAAGCTGCTTTTGACGGCAAAAGTATCGATATTGTCACAATGGGACAAGCGATTGCCAGCTATCAGCGTGTCCTCGTCTCTGGCAACTCGCCATTTGACCGTTGGTATTATGCTAAAGAAGAAGATGCAATCTCCGCCCAAGCTAAGCGTGGCTTTGAACTGTTCCTTGGTAAGGCGCACTGTATCTCCTGCCACACTGTTGGCTCAAAACATGCCCTTTTTACGGATAACAAGCTTCACAATACCGGCCTAGGCTTTAAACGCTCCATGGGTAAAGAGCCTGACAAAGAACGCATGCTGATTGCGCCAGGGACTTATGCCTACGTATTGAAATCCAAGAAGGCCATAGTGGGTCATAAACCTATACCTGATGTCGGCTTTTATGAAGTCACTCAAAACCCAGATGACCGCTGGAAATATCGTACGCCTTCTTTGCGTAATGTCGCTTTGACGGCACCTTATATGCACGATGGCTCTATGCTTACCCTAGATGATGTTATCGCTTTTTATAATCAAGGCGGCATGCTAAAGAACGAAAGTAACTTTCCAAATGTCACACAATCACCACTGATACAGCCCCTGGGTTTAACCGAAGGTGAAATTGAAGACTTAACTGCCTTCATGAAGACATTGACTGGTGACAATATTGCCGAAGTTATTTCAGATGCTTTTGCTACACCTGTCGGTGATACAACAAACGAACACTGATTTTCTATCAAGATATTTAAGGATTTTTTAATGCGTGCAGTGCTTGCTATTTGCTTTGCTTTATTTACTACAGTCAGTTTTGCAAACAATGACTTAATGACTCCTATGACGGGCGTACGTACAGCGCCGCCTATTGAGCTGCCAGATAGTAACGGCCAACCTTTCAGCATGAAAGAGTTTGAAGGAAAATATATCTTGGTTAACTTCTGGGCGCACTGGTGCGGCCCCTGTGTTAAAGAGTTCCCGGCAATGCAAGTGCTTTATGATGCCTTAAAGGAAGAAGGCTTTGAAATTATTGCAATACATGCTGGGCCACCGCAAGGGCGTGTTAGACCTTTTTTAAAAAAACATAATATCACCTTTAAAACTGTCCTAGATGCCAATATGTCAGCACATGGCTGGGACGTCCCTGTGCTACCTGTAAGTTACTTAATCAACCCTGAAGGGAAGCTCATATATAAGGCATTAGGCCCTAGAGAGTGGGAAGTTGAACACATGCGCGCCTTAATGGCTGAAAAATAGTGCTGAGGCCCAAAAACTATCGTAATACTTAATCAACTAGCATAACTGAACGCCGCTTTCTAACTGGACATTCTTAGTGAGAATATGACTTATGACTGATAAACATTATGAAATCGTGATTATTGGTGGTGGTGCAGCAGGAATTAGTGCCGCAGCAAGGCTTGCAAAAGAGCTTCCTAGCGGCAGTATCGCGATTATCGAACCTTCTAACGAACATTACTACCAGCCTATTTGGACGCTTGTCGGTGGGGGTGTTTTCCCAAAAGAAGTCTCTCAAAAAGATACCGCAACGCTTATTCCTGAGGGATGTGACTGGATTAAAGATGCTGCAACAGGCTTTGACCCTGAACAAAACAAAATTTCAACAAAACAGAATGGCGATATCAGCTACGAATATTTAGTCGTTGCAGCCGGTTTACAGATCAACTGGACTGGCATCAAGGGTTTATCGCGAAATATCGGTAAAAAAGGTATCTGCAGTAACTATAGTTATAAGTCTGTTGACTCTACCTGGGAAAATATTCGTAATCTAGGTAAAGGCACAGCCATCTTCACCCAGCCGGGCAGTCCCATCAAATGTGGTGGCGCACCGCAAAAAATCATGTATCTCGCCGAGGATTATTTCAAGCGTGCAGGCCTTCGGAATCAAATTGATGTCAAATTTGTATCTGGTTTGCCAGGTATTTTCGGGGTGAAAAAATACGCTGAACAGCTCAATAAGATTTGCGACACTCGCGGTATCGAAAGAACTTTCCGCCATGATCTCGTTGAAGTTGATGCTGATAATAAAGTCGCTATTTTTATAGATCTGGATTCTGAAGAGCTCGTTTCAATGGAATATGACATGCTTCATGTCACGCCGAAAATGGGGCCACCCGACTTCATTAAAAAAAGCATTATCACTAATGAAGCTGGTTGGGTCGATGTCAATAAAGGCACGATGCAACACAACACCTACGATAATATTTTTGCCTGTGGTGACTGTAGTAGCCTACCGACATCAAAAACAGCCGCGGCCATTCGCGCCCAAGTGCCCATTATGGTCAGAAACATCTTAGCTGCGAGAGATAATCAACCCTTAGTTGATCAATATGATGGCTATACTTCTTGCCCCTTAGTCACCGGATATGGCCGTCTAATTTTGGCTGAATTTGACTATGATCAAAACCCAAAAGAGACATTCCCATTTGATCAGAGTGTCGAAAGAAGAAGTATGTATATCCTTAAAAAGGATATTCTTCCAAAACTATACTGGCATGGCATGTTAAAAGGACGATTCTAAATGACAATAAGCTTTAAACAATTTTTCGATGATATTAGTTGCACATACACTTATCTCGTTGCTGATCTTGACACTAAAGAAGCGATTATTATCGACCCCGTATTAGAGGATGTTGACAATTATTTAGCCTTTATCAATGCCAATCAATATAACTTACTGCATGTTTTAGAGACACATGTTCATGCTGACCATATTACGGGAGCTGCGGTGCTACAGGAGCACACTGGTGCCAAAACTGCTGTCAGTGAATTGTGTGGTGCATTATCTGCCGATCAGCAAGTTAATGATGGCGATATATTCCAGTTTGGTAAACAAACGATCAGGACAATTGCAACACCTGGCCATACCCACGGCAGCCTAAGCTATTTGTGGCAAGATCGCTTATTCACTGGTGATGCTTTATTGATTGGTGGCTGTGGCAGAACAGATTTTCAAGCCGGTGATGCCGCTACTTTATATAACAGTATCACCCAAAAAATATTTACGCTGCCGGACGAGACTTTAATCTATCCCGGTCATGACTATAACGGCAAATTCGTCAGTAGCGTTGCACAAGAAAAGAAAACCAATCCTCGATTGGCCGGCAAAACTCAGGCAGAGTTTGTCGACATTATGGAAAATCTAAACTTGCCCAACCCTAAGCAAATGGATATTGCCGTACCTGCTAATAAATTATGCGGACGCGCTGCCACATAAACTCCCTCCGCGGTCTTTCGCCTTCTGTTTATTAAAAGATATGCTCAGGGTTATGCACCCAGAGATATCGGCTTTTAAGCGCTCCTTGGCCCTTTATAACACCTAAGTTCAATAATCTCTCAGGCTTTTTTCATTTCTGATGGATAAAAAAAAGGCCTTTTATAAAAAAGGCCTCAAAGGGGGTCGATATTTTGCTGGCTTCTATAGCATTTTGGGTTTAAAACCGACGGCCTATACCGATGCCGTATACAACTGGATCTATCTGGGTATTAATATTTGCAGAACCTACACTGGTACCACTGAACCTCGCTTTGGTATCAATGTCGATGTACTTGATATCCAAGTTAACGAACCAATCGTCGTCAATCGCGATATCAACACCTGCTTGGGCTGCCAATCCCCACGAACTCGCTAACTTAATTTTAGCGCCCGGGATATCAAGAGGGCCTTGTACTTCTTCATCAAAGAAATAAGTATAGTTAATACCTGCACCAACATAAGGTCGAATGCTGCCGTTAGGCAAAAAATGATATTGCAGGGTTAATGTGGGCGGTAGAACTTTAGTCTCAATAACACGGCCCAGGCCAATAGCAGCAGGGAGGCCTCTAGTGCCTACATCATGTTCTGAGTAACCTAGAATCAATTCCACACCCCAGTGTGGGCTTATCATATAAGTGAAATCTATTTCAGGTACGGTATCTTCAGTAACGGTAACACCTTCGCCAAGGCTAACGCTGGTGCCAGTGCCTACATAAAGGTTGCCGCTATCATCATTAGGGTTAACATTAATAATCCGGCCTCTAACAAGCCAGTCACCCGCTTCATAAGCCATCGCAGAGCTAACTGGACCCACTAAACCGAGCGCGACTAAACACGCCCCAGTCAATTTCATTAACCTCATTACCACTCCTAAAATGTTTCGTTACGCTGTTTTAGGAATGGATCATACCTGCTTAAGTAATTATTTCATTGACCTAGATCAAGAGAAATGGGGATTGTCCTTTTTTAATCGCCACAAGTAAACTTTAGTCTATCCATTGACTTCTCATTTCGGCTTTCTACTGCTTGAATATACTAGCCACAAAGCGCTTCTAGGTTTGGTATATCTAATAAGGCAATACTTTTGCCATTGATCATTATCAGGTCATCACTGTGAAATTTGGAAAACACTCGGCTAATCGTTTCTACTGCTAAACCAAGATGGTTGGCAATATCACTCCTAGACATCGTTAACCTAAATTCCTCTGGTGAAAAACCACGTTCTTTGAACCGTTTAGATAATGATAATAAATACGTGGCTAGTTTTTCTTCCGCTGTTTTTTTCCCTAATAACAACATGAAGTTTTTATCCCCTGCCAACTCTTTGCTTAACCGCGTTAATAACTGTACTTGCAGCTGGGGTAGACTTTCACCTATCGCTTGTAAATTATCAAAGGGTAAGGCACAAACACTACTGCTTTCTAATGCAACAGCATTAGATTGATAAGAAGGCATGTGGATGGCATCTAAGCCTATGAACTCCCCAGGGAAATAAAACCCAGTCACTTGTTCGCGTCCATTCGTCGCTGAAATCGTCGTTTTAAAAGATCCCGAACGTACAACATACAAAGCACTAAAGTCATCGTTAGTCGTAAATAAGTCTTGTTTGCGCTTATAACTTTGTCGGCGTTTAATCACTTGGTCCAACAAAACAAGATCATCTCGATGCAAGCCCAATGGTAAGCATAAGCGATAAAGAGCACACTCTTGACACTCCACCTGGTGCTTTTTCTCCAGTTTCGCTAAATCTTCAATTAATGGGGTAATGTTGTCGCTTTGTGACATTGTCACTTCTCATACTCAAATAATTCCCCATGATACCCCTTCAAACTAATCACATAAACAGTTATCATTCCTAGTCTTAATCAAAGATCTAGGAAATATCATGACTTCTCGCACCGCTACCGTTGCGCGTAATACGCTTGAAACCCAAATTGAGGTGAGCATTAACCTTGATGGGCAAGGCCAATTCAATGCTGACACTGGTGTCCCTTTCCTAGACCACATGATGGAACAAATTGCTCGTCACGGGCTATTTGACCTGACGATAAAAGCCAATGGCGATTTACACATTGATGCTCACCACACGGTGGAAGATATCGGTATTACGATTGGGCAAGCTTTTAAACAAGCCTTAGGGGATAAAAAAGGCATTGTGCGCTATGGTCATGCTTATGTGCCACTTGATGAAGCTTTAACTCGTGTTGTGTTGGACCTATCAGGCCGTCCTGGCATTGAATATGATGTGACTTTCAATCGCGATAAAATTGGCGAATTTGATGTTGATTTGTTTTATGAGTTTTTCCAGGGCTTGGTAAACCACGCAGGTGTTTCATTACACATCGATAACCTTAAAGGTCGTAATGCACACCATATTGCCGAAACCATCTTTAAGGCATTTGGCCGCGCTTTACGTATGGCTGTCACTTTGGACCCGCGTGCGCTGGGACAATTGCCATCAACAAAGGGTAGTCTTTAAAAAGACCCATATAAAATTGCGTATTTAGTGCGTAAAATAAACCTTTAATTTTTCAAACAGGTCCGTTATGCGTCACGTTGCAGTGATTGATTATGGCATGGGCAATTTACGCTCTGTGTCCAAAGCACTAGAAGCCGTTTCAGAAGGCGTTACTATTGAAGTAACCGCCAATCCTAAGCAAATTCTAAGTGCCAGCCATATCGTATTTCCCGGTGTTGGCGCAATACGAGATTGTGTTGCCGAACTGTCACGCCTTGGACTTGACGAGGTCATTCGTGAAACCGCTCAAACAAAACCTTTTTTGGGTATTTGTCTGGGCATGCAAGCCTTACTTAATCATAGTGAAGAGAACGATGGCATAGCTGCTTTGAACATTATTCCTGGTGAAGTCCGCCAATTTAATACGGCATTATCCCGCTCCGAAGGAGATTTTAAAGTCCCACATATGGGCTGGAACCAAGCACATCAAGTTGCTTCCCACCCGCTCTGGCAAGGTATCGCTCAAGATAGCCGCTTTTATTTCGTGCATAGCTATTTTGTCGAACCTGATGATAAAGCTATCAATGCGGCAACAACGCATTATCAACACGACTTTACTGCCGCACTCAGTAAGGACAATCTTTTTGCCGCGCAATTTCACCCAGAAAAAAGCCAACACGCTGGGCTACAATTGCTAAAAAACTTTTTAAACTGGGATGGTCAATCCTAACCCGGACAAAATGGAGACATTGTTATGTTGTTAATTCCTGCTATTGACCTTAAAGAAGGACATTGTGTCCGTCTGAGACAAGGTCGGATGGAAGACAATACGGTATTTTCTAAAGATCCCGTTGCTGTTGCAAAACAGTGGGTCGATGCAGGGGCAAAACGCCTTCACATCGTTGATCTTGATGGCGCATTCGCTGGAAAACCCGTTAATGCTGGCGTTATCCACGAAATTTGCAGCGCCTTCCCTGAGCTCGATGTTCAAATTGGCGGTGGTATTCGTGATGAAGATACCATTCAAGCTTACCTTGAAGCAGGGGTTCGCTATACCATCATTGGCACCAAAGCCATTAATGCGCCCCACTTTGTCGGGGATGTCTGCGCTGAATTCCCCGGCCATATCATTGTTGGCCTAGATGCCAAAGACGGAAAAGTCGCCATCGATGGCTGGTCCAAACTGTCGCACCATGATGTAACGGATATCGCAAAACAGTTTGAACAAGACGGTGTTGAAGCTATTGTGTATACCGATATTAGTCGTGATGGCATGATGCAAGGCGTCAACCTTGAATCAACCCGCGATTTAGCCCGAGCGATTAATATTCCTGTTATTGCTTCTGGTGGTGTTACCGACTATGACGATGTTAAAGCCTTATGCCATTATGAAAGCGAAGGTGTGATGGGGGCCATTGTTGGTCGCGCGATTTATGAAGGCACGATTGATTTAGCCGAAGGCCAAGCTTTGGCCGACCGCCTTAACCCGCCGCAGCAATTCGTGTAAAGGCAGATTATGGCTCTGGCAAAACGTATTATTCCTTGTCTTGACGTCGATAACGGTCGCGTTGTCAAAGGCGTACAATTTGTTGATATTCGCGATGCCGGCGATCCGGTTGAGATCGCTAAACGCTATGATCAAGAAGGCGCGGATGAAATTACATTTTTAGACATCACGGCAACACATGACGATCGCGATACCATTGTTCATGTTGTTGAAGCCGTTGCTAGCCAAGTCTTTATTCCGCTTACTGTCGGTGGCGGCATTCGTAAACTAGAAGATATCCGTCGTATGCTCAATGCCGGTGCCGATAAAGTCGGCATTAATTCTGCGGCCATTAGCCGACCCGAGTTTGTCCGTGAAGCAGCTGAAAAATTTGGCTCACAATGCATTGTTGTAGCGATTGATGCCAAACGCACCTCAAGTGACGGTGAACCTGATGCTTGGCAAATTTTTACCCATGGTGGCCGCAAACCTACCGGCATTGACGCCGTTGAATGGGCACGGAAAATGGTGTCTTATGGTGCTGGTGAAATTTTATTAACCAGCATGGATCGTGATGGCACTAAATCAGGCTTTGATCTCGCCTTAACCCGCGCAGTCAGCCAAGCTGTCAACGTACCGGTTATTGCTTCTGGTGGTGTGGGTAAATTGCAAGATTTGACTGATGGCGTAAAATTAGGCGAGGCCGATGCTGTGTTAGCCGCCAGCATTTTTCACTTTGGTGAACATACGGTTGGAGAGGCTAAAGCACAAATGGCCAGCCAAGGTATTGAGGTGCGTTTGTAATGGATTGGCTTACTCAAATTAAATGGAATGCCGACGGTTTAGTCCCGGTGATTACGCAAGAATTTGCGACTCATCAAGTGCTGACTTTAGCTTGGATGAATGACGAGGCACTTCGGTTAACCGTCGAAACAGGCCATGCCGTATACTGGTCTCGTTCCCGTCAAAAATTGTGGCATAAAGGCGAAGAATCCGGCCATCAACAACAAGTGAAATCAATTCGTCTAGATTGTGATAATGATACCGTGTTATTACAAGTCGTTCAAAAGGGCGGTATTGCTTGTCATACAGGTCGGCATCATTGCTTTTATCAGCAATTAGAAGATGGCCAATGGCGCACAACTGAACCGGTATTAAAAGACCCTAAAGAGATATACAAATGAGTGATGTCTTAACCCAATTAGCCGCTGTACTTGAAGCACGTAAAAATGCCGATGCCGATAGTTCTTATGTCGCCAGCCTATATCAAGCAGGCACGGATAAAATCCTCAAGAAACTCGGTGAAGAAGCGATCGAAACGGTGATCGCTGGCAAAGAGGGCAATCGTGATGAAATCATCTATGAAACCGCCGATCTCTGGTTTCACAGCATGGTGCTATTAGCCCATAACAATATTGACCCCCAGCTCATTTTAGATGAACTCGACCGCCGCTTTGGCTTGTCCGGCCTAGAAGAAAAAGCCAATAGGACAAAGTCGTGAGCGACTGTCTATTCTGTAAAATTATCGCCGGCGATATTCCTGCTGATACGGTTTACGAAGATGATCAAATAATGGTCTTTAAGGATATAAATCCCCGCGCAGCTGTCCATTTATTAGTGATCCCCAAACTTCATCTTGATAGTCTTGATGAGGTGACAAACGAGCACCAAATGCTCATTGGGCATATAATGATGCAATTACCTCAGCTGGCACGCTCACAAGGGCTTGATAATGGCTTTAGAACAATTATCAATACCGGTCCTGATGGCGGTCAAGAAGTAGGGCATTTACATATACATTTACTGGGTGGACAAGGCCTATCCAGTTTTAATTAGGAGAACACCATGGGTTTGGGCGGTATTAGTATTTGGCAGTTAGTGATTGTCTTAGCGATTGTCATTCTTTTATTCGGCACCAAAAAATTGCGCTCTATGGGTGGCGATTTAGGCAGTGCTATTAAAAGCTTCAAACAGTCAGTCCGTGAAGGTGAGGATGAGGTTAACAACAAAGATGATGCCACGCTTCACCATACCAGCAGCGACTCTCAGTCACAACATGCTGAAAAAGATAAACACACCAGTTAATTTTCTGTCTTATTAACTTGCCTTTTCGTCGTTTTTTCGATTAAACATTAGCTTGTTATCGATTTATTGTGACGACATTGATAGCTTTGTTTAATAGACCGAATAAAGACACACTATGTTTGATATTGGTTTTTGGGAATTATTATTAATTGCAGTGGTTGCGCTGGTCGTCGTTGGGCCAGAACGCATGCCACGGCTTATTCGCGTCACCGGCTTATGGCTTGGCCGTGCTAATGCCTCAATACAATCTGTCCGTAGTGAAATTTCACGGGAACTACGTGCAGAAGATTTAAGGAAAGCAATCTCAGAACAAGATGGCACCCCTGCAGTGCCACGTTATATTGTCCCTGATGAAATGGACAGCACTGAATCAGCCACTGCAGAGCCTGTTATGGCCCAGCCGGTGAAAACACCTCCAGCAAAAGAAAACAAAATAGATCAGGATAACAATGGCGACGGATGACCAGCAACAGTTGGTTTCCCATTTAGTTGAGCTTCGTGATCGTTTGTTACGGGGTATCTTGGCAGTATTGGTCATTGCTGTTGTACTTTTGCCTTTTTCAAATGATTTATATCATTTCCTCGCTGAACCCCTATTAAGCCATTTACCCGAAAGTAGTACCATGATTGCGACAGAAGTGGCATCGCCGTTTCTAACCCCTTTTAAGCTGACTCTATGCACCGCCATTATGATTGCCATCCCCGTGCTGCTATATCAGATATGGGGATTTATCGCGCCCGGTTTATACGATAATGAAAAACGTATTGTTTTCCCTTTATTATTTGCCAGTACGGCTTTATTCTTCTTGGGCATTGTTTTTGCCTACTTCGTGGTCTTTCCTCTGGTCTTTGGTTTTTTAACTCAAGCTGCGCCAGAAGGGGTCGCCGTTATGACCGATATCAGCAGTTATTTAGACTTTGTCCTCAAACTGTTTTTTGCCTTTGGCTTTGCTTTTGAAGTCCCTATTGCCACCCTGCTTTTAATTTGGTCTGGTGTTTCAAGCGTTGAAAGTTTAAGTGAAAAACGGCCTTATATTATTGTCGGTGCCTTTGTGGTTGGTATGCTACTCACGCCGCCTGATGTGATTTCACAGACCTTGCTGGCATTACCTGTTTGGGTATTGTTTGAACTAGGCTTGTTTTGTTCTCGTTGGCTACCCAAGAAAGAACAGGAAGAAGAGTCTGCTTAATCCAATCTTTGCTATCCCTGTGATTACGCACATCCGCTTTAACATCTCTAAGCAAGCGATAGGTCATGTCATTTGAGATAATAAGATTCATACCCCTTGTCCTTTCTTTTAACCCGTAATCGCTGTCATAAAGCCTAAATGCCAGCCATTAAATCCATACTGAATGTGTCTGCTACCTGCATGACAACAGCACTGTCATTTAAATCTATATCTCTTTAACTGAGAAATGAATATTTTTTAACTTCTTGTCCGATAAAACACCCATAAACGGTGTAAAATAATTATCCTAATGTCACCTGCTTACGGAGCACCCTTTTTATGCCACTCAAACAACAACTCGTTGATGAAATTGAAGTATTACTACGTTATAACTTAGATACCACCCATGAAGGTATTAAAGTCCATAACGATGCTCGACAAGCATTACGTGATGCAACACTGCGTTTATTTAACAAAGGTTTAGTCAGTCAAGAAGATGGCGGTTATTTAACCGATTTAGGCCATGAAGTCGCAGAGCATACGCAGGCCGCTCTCGCTATTTTAAGTTCTAAATAGAACGGTCATTACGTTGATAAATAATGAAGCTATAAGGGTATTCATTCTTTTCATCAGCCGGATAAGTTTCATGACCGATCTCATGCCATTGGCTTTTATCCCAATCCGGAAACCAAGTGTCTCCTTCTAATTGAGTGTGGACTAAGGTTAAATAAATTTTATCTGCAGCCTCTAAACATTGTCGATAAAGTGAAGCACCGCCCATGACCATCACCTCAGGTGCATCTTCACATTCAAGCAAGGCCTGTTGAATTGAATGGACGACCGTACAACCTGCTACTGCTTGGTAATGTAGATCACTGCTAATAATGATATTTTTCCTACCTGGCAACGGGCGACCAATAGATTCATGAGTACGCCGACCCATTATCAAAGGTTTTCCCATCGTTACCTTTCGAAAATATTGTAAATCAGCCGATAACTTCCAAGGTAAATCATTATCTTTTCCAATGAGGCCTTGTTCATCAGTTGCTACAATAATCGCTAATTTCATTTTTCATACCTACTCATTTTCAGAACTGAGAATACTATCAGATCCCACTTTAAATGCACGATGATGAAAATGATAACTTATGTATAAGCGAGCTTATAAAAGCCAGCAAAAGCTGTGGATAAGTTATGCTGTGGATAAGTCATGATCTTACACACACTCATAGCCGCCTTTATCTTGTTTTTATCAACAGGCTAAAAAACTTTAAATAATTGAATTGTAGCCAAAATTTTAGCTTATCCAGTTATACACAGGATCTAATCATCAACATCTTTTATCTTTTAAATAATATAACTATAGTTATGTAATGCCACTTATTCTAAAAATTGCGGTTCCTTGCCCATTAAGACAACA
>Ga0316189_10001420_pt1 | contig 23762 bp, 25 predicted proteins | sample LowCovwburrow_MG_FD_204930 | JGI IMG/M metagenome (GOLD analysis project Ga0316189, IMG submission 204930) | Coastal sediment microbial communities from Maine, United States - Lowes Cove worm burrow | ecosystem: Environmental > Aquatic > Marine > Coastal > Sediment | place: USA: Maine... | reverse complement strand
ACAGCATTATTCACTTCATCTTCAATAATACGAATATCTGTTTGGTCAGAAAAACTGTGACCACTCCCGTCATTAGATGGCGCAAAGTTGGCGTCTTGAATCTCATTTTCCTGATACTCCGGCGATTCTATGCTCACGGGAAAATCAGTATTTAATACCTCTGCCGCAGCGACTGCTGTTTGTTCAGTACCTTTACTTTCAAAAATACGGGTCAAAATACCGGCAATGTCGACCGCTTTGGTATTTTCTAAATGATAAACATAAAGCCTTTTTTCTGCTTTATCATTGGCCGTATCGAGGCGATCTATCCATGATGACAGTTCCCGCATATATTGCTGGGTATGACTGACCACTAAAATACCATTAACACGTTCAATGGGAATCAAGCGTACAACGCCGTCAAAAAGCTCGCCATTTTTACCGTCTAATGCTTGCTCTAACTCTTTTACCAAAGCCGTTGCTTCAACATAACGTAAAGGGAATAAACGAATCGACTTGCCTGCCAGCCAATCGACATCAAATATCCTGATCAGATCAATCATGCTCGACAACATCGCCTCACTGCCTGACAAAATGAGCAAATTCCGCCGTTTATCAGTATAGGCCACCCCACTTTCATTTTTCATTGTAGGCTGCAGAATTTGCACCATCTCAGTAGCACCAATGAATTGCAATGGCACAATTTGCAGTCCAAAGCCTTGATTTTGTAATTTTTTAACGCGCGATACTAAGGGTAGTTGTGCTGCTTTATTGGCGGGTACAATCCGATAACGTCCCTGATTCAACATCATTGTTGCACCGTTTAACGCTAACACTTCTTGTAAAACACCCAACAAATCACTCTCTGGTAATGGCTTCACTGTTTGAATCGTCACCGTCCCTACCACTTCGGGATCAATCACATAGTTTTGCTGCAATGCATCACCCAAGACCGCTTGAATAAAGGCCTGTAAATCCATATTTTTAAAATTTAGATTGATACCCTTACCGTCTTCGCTTATCAAGCCATTATCATGAAAACGTTCCGAGCCAAGATAGCGATCACTGCCCGCCTGAATGTCTATTGTACTAGGCCTCGCTGTTTTTTCATTTTTAGGCTGCTTTGCTGCCAATGGCCCCGCTTGTTCAACGACCGGCTCATTGGCATTGATCTCAATACTCGGCAAAGGCCGAGTCTTTGTTCTCAAGGGGTTAGAATGACAACCTAATTGCAAAGACATCATAGCCAACAAGACTAACGTCATCCACGGTTTGACTTTACGGTACATTGTGTCCTGCTCGAAAATAGCTTTTCTCATCATTGTTATATTTTTATAACCGAAGTCATCCTATGGCGATTAATACACATCAATCTGTTATTGATAAACTTGTCTAGCAAGGCGATCTTTTAAACGCCCTGGCCGTCTGTCCGTTTTTACTGGTTTACTTGCTGCGGGTATTTTTTCTTCATGGGCTGACAAAGGCGGAATGTCACTGCCTGATCTATCAAGCATCTCTTTTTGCTCCCATTGCAAACTCACCGTTTCTTCATCACCATCATGGCTTAACACTATGTTCGTTGCTTCAATGGTCTTTAACTGCCAGCCTTTATAATCGTCACCAATTCGTAAACCTGATGGTTCCATATCATTTTCGCCCATCACAAAGGCCATATCGATATCATTAACACGCATCACGCCGACTAACTCTGGCAATGGCGTTATTTTTGCCGTGATAACGGGTTCAAAAATGGGATCTTGCACCATCACTTCTTCAATGCTTGCTTGCTGTCTATTTGGCTTAAATAAAGGTTGAGAGAGCATTGCTGAATAATCAGCCAGGTTACTCAGCCTAGGTTTAACCCGCAGCGGTGGTGACAGTTTCATCGTATTCGTTTTATTATTTCTATGATTCGTGATGGCTAGATCGCTATCATCCGTTAGCTGCAATACCAATAAGATTGATAACAAAATACAGACTGCTATAAGAGACCAAGTAAAGGTTTTAGCTGTCATCAGTCGCGGCCATAAAAACAGTGTAGTCAAAATTCACGTCAAGCACAGTGGCTTCTGTTGTCATTTGCCGTCTTCTCGCGACAGCAGAGCGCTGAATATGCAAATCATATACAAATCCTGTCGGTTTTTGACTCTCTAGCTGATAGAGCAACTTTAACAAAGCCTGATGGCTCGAACGCAAACGTACTTTCATTGTGATGGGTAGGAAACCTCCATCAGCCATAGATTGGGCTGCCTGCATACTGATTAAATTAGCACCCGAAGATTGAATAAGCTGTTGTAGCTTCTTTTGTAGGCTGGCTTGTGCGACTGGCAGTGTCGTCTCATTAAGATAATGCTCATCCGCACCGTTAAATTTGATCAAACGACCATGTTCGGCCTGCGCTTTAGGCAAGCTCGCAGCAACCGTTTTATATTTGTCTAATTGCAACTGTGCATGTTCATAACGTTGCTGTGTTGCACTGCTTTGCTGCAACAATGTCACGACAGATAACACCACAATATAAATGACGGCCAACAAAATAGTGAGCGCTATATAGCGATGAGCAGTACCTTCGTATTCAATGCCCATCTAGCTTATCCTCAAATAGCAACACAGCCTTAATTTTGAAGCGCTCTTTAGCCGTTTTTTCATTGTGTGTCGTGGCAGCAGAAAAATGGACAGCATCGAAATGCCCAGTGTCCATCAGCAATGCGATAAGATCCGAAGCCGCAGATGACTCACCTCTCATAGACAGGATATGACCCTTAATCTCACTCTGTTCTAGCCACGTATGCTTAGGTAATATCGTAGCCAACTCCTCCAATACATCGAGCCGTGATCGATACGTCGCCAACTTATCCTCAACAAAATTAGCCTGCCCTGCTATCAGCTTGCTGTCTTTTTTTAAATTATTGACCACAAACGCCTGTTTTTTGGCCTCAGTTAAAGCAGGCTGAATCGCTTCAATAGCATTTTCATACTTTATCGCCGGGCTGTATAACAAAGCCACAAATAACATTAAAGCCAATGCCATTAAAAAATAGTTTCTTTTTAAATCGACGGTTTCACTATGGCCCTTATTATTATCGATTAATGCTATTTTTATTGCAGACTCTGTCACTTTTGTAGACATAATCTGTAGTGATTTTATGTGGAGTGACAGCGCCGCCAACTTTTCAATGATAGGTGTAATCACCTTCTTGGGGATCACGGCCAATTGCAGCGATAACGGTTTATCAACACCCTCGCTATCATTCACATGGTAACCCACATAAACTTGATCTACTGAAAAAGGTGTTTGGCGATCCACTTCAAACTGAATCATCTCGGCTACATTATCTTGTGCCTGTGCAGGCAACGTTATTGCTTTAATTAAGCATTGTTGCTGTGAAACAGACAGCACTAATTCATCATCTTGATATGACTTGAGCCAGCTAGCCAATGCCACATCATTACTTGAAACCCTGTCTAGACTAAAGACTGCTTCATCACTTTTCTTACCCATTTTATCTATACGACGCATGATGAGCTGCTCAGCATCAATCACACATTGAATATAGGCCTGCTGTTTTGTTTTTTGCTTAACTGACTCGGGTAACCATGCCAATAGGCCATCACACCACCAACGTATGGCAGTATTGAGTGCACTGAAGTGAGAAGGCTTAGTCATCAACTCAAGGATGGCGAAATTAGAAGTAACGAATGGGTTGATTGATACTGTTAAAACTAGCTAAAGGGTCCCAACAGCGTATTAGCTTATCCATAGCCCAATTAAAGAAAGATTCCATCATTGTATTTTTAATCCCAGTTCGTCCGTTCTATCTTTAAATACATTATCCAAACCCTGACGCCATGACAAAACAACTAATGGTTTTTCAGAAGTAGGCCTAAAATCTATCTCTGCAATAATACCTGAAATCGTGTTATTTATTTTGGCATAACTACTGATTTTTATAAATCTATTCTGGCTGACACCAATATACTTACGGGCAGCTATCGGCATGAAGCTTAAATCGAGATTGTCATCTCCTACAGCACGTGCCGTTAAAATGCTCTCTACCGTAGCCATCGTCATCCCTGGCAAGGCTAATAAAACCTTTTTAGGCGCAGTATTAATATCTATACGTGCTTGACCAGAATAAACCGTCGTCAAAGGCACTAACTGTTGGTAAAGACCATCTGTCATCCCATAAGTTCGTGCCAATTCTGCCACACTATTCATCGGGCCATTTTTAGGAAAGTATGCTTTGCCCGCAGAAATGTAATCCTTACGCTCAGCACCTGATAAACGTTTTAAATCATCCTCATCACGCCAATCTAACAAAGAATCGGTAATCGTCTCTGCTTGTTCAGAATCAGCTATTGTTGTTATCAAACCTCGAATAAGTGCCTCAGGTGAACGGTTTAAATCAATCAAACCACTACTTGATTGTAATGAAACTTCAAGCTCACCGTGCTGCGAATCAAGCTGATAAATATGGCCATCAAAGTGAATGCGCTCGCCTTCATGTTGAGTAGCTGCTTTATTTAATGCCATAGCCGTAGCCCGCCAAATACCCGCTTCAGCCAGCGCTTGTGCTTTAGCTTGATTTTGATAGTTGCCCGCTAAAGTCACCTCTGTACGTACATTTTGGCCAAATGCTAATGCGATGATCGTCAAGATCACCAACATCCACAGCACAATAATGAGCGAAATACCCTTCTGGAAATTAAACAACTAACTTGTCCTTCTGCATAGGGTGCTATCTCTTTTTATTTCGTTTTAAAAGTCATAAAAGAGAAGCGTCCCCTTAACCGTATCCTAAACTCTTCAAGTCAACTCAAATCAAGCTGGCAAACCCTGAGGGATCCCCACGAAATTAAGAGTAGTTAATCATAGAACCTAGTAAAAGTATTGTCCATAACCTTGGCAAGGTGATGATTATCCTCTTGCGCGGAGTTTGCAAAATGATTTTCAACGTCATGTTCACCAAGCTAAATGATCCTCTCATTTTTAAGGCTTTCACTGAGCAGTTGAACAAAACAACAATAAACATAGCCAAAAATATAAAAAACAACTAAAATCACGCTCTCTATGGTGACCTGCATCGGTTTCCTCGCGACGATATGTTGGTCAACCCGTCAGGCCCGGAAGGGAGCAGCGGAACCTTCGGACTCGGGCGCCGAGATCTGGCTGGTGTGGGTCGCCACCCTTACTTGATGAGCTTGGTATCACACTATCATATGAGCTATTTAGTTCTCGCTCGAAAATGGCGGCCCCAGACCTTTTCCAATGTCATAGGACAAGAACATGTCCTTCGTGCCTTAATCAATGGTCTTGATCAAGATCGTCTCCATCATGCTTTTCTATTCTCTGGCACACGTGGTGTCGGTAAAACAACGCTGGCCCGTATTTTTGCGAAATCATTAAATTGTGAACAAGGTGTCAGCTCCACACCCTGTGGCGAATGCTCAAGTTGCCAAGAAGTTGATTCTGGCCGATTTGTCGATTTGATTGAAGTGGATGCCGCTTCACGCACTAAAGTCGATGATACCCGAGAGCTACTCGATAATGTGCAATATGCACCAAGTCGTGGACGTTATAAAGTCTATTTAATAGATGAAGTGCATATGCTGTCTACCAGTAGCTTTAATGCCTTGCTCAAAACATTGGAAGAGCCACCACCGCACGTTAAGTTTCTCTTTGCCACTACCGATCCTCAAAAACTGCCGGTGACGATCCTGTCGCGTTGTTTGCAGTTTAATTTACGCCGCTTAGATATTGAGCAAATTGCCGGTCATCTCAGCACTATTTTGCAAGCTGAAAAGATTGAATTTGAGGCGAGTGCTTTAGCAGATATCGCTAAAGCCGCTGATGGCAGTATGCGTGATGCCTTGAGCCTCCTTGATCAAGCTATTTCTCATGGTTCTGGTTCAGTCAGTAGCACACAAATTCACGATATGTTGGGTACGGTCTCTCAACAACAGCTCTATCAAATTATTCAAGCGTTAGCTGAGCAAGATGGTCAAGGCTTAATTGCTCAATCAAACGAGCTATCCGTTCAAGGCCGTGACTTTACACAAGTCATAAATGACCTATTAGCCCTGTTTCAGCGTATTGCGACGCTTCAGTTGGTGCCGGAGTCTGAGCTTGGTGATAACCACGATTTGGATAAATTACGTGCTTTTGGTCAACAATTGTCTCCTGAACTAGTGCAATTGTTTTATCAAATCGCCCTGCATGGTAAACGGGATTTGCCTTATGCCGCTGATCCTAAAAGTGGTTTTGAGATGACATTGTTAAGGATGCTCAGTTTTCAACCGACTGGCACAGCAACTATTTCCGCACCGCCCGTAGCCAAACCTATTGATAAAAAAGTCGGGAAACCTGAACAGCTTGCTACCGAAAAAGTCAGTAAGGCAGAATCAATAGTCTCCCCTGAAGCCAAACCCGTCGAGAAAACCGAACCTGACCCTATTGTGAAATCAGACAATAATGATGGTCAGTCTGCGGTGTTAAATAGTGATAATTGGCTAACGATAATTAATGGTTTAAAATTAACTGCATTAGCACGCCAGCTAGCTGATAATAGTGCTTTTATCGGTTTTGAGAATGGTAAAGTCACCCTGACTATTGCTACTGAATTAGCACATTTAGCAGGTAAAAAACCGCAAGAACGTTTAGAAGCTGCACTCAGTCAACATCTAGGACAAGAGGTTAAGTTGGTTTTCCAAGATGGTGTGAAGTCATCATCCTCATCGACTTTAGCCACTGAACGTGCTGAGCAAGCGAGCGCCGATCAAGCGCAGGCTAAGGCATCTATCCATAATGATCCCGCTGTCGATGCCATGAAAGAAGCATTCGGTGCACGTGTGATCGAAAGTACAATTAAACCGATTAAGTAGAGGACAAGAATATGAAAGGTGGCATGGGTAACTTGATGAAACAAGCGCAGCAGATGCAAGCCAATATGGAAAAAGCACAAGAAGAGCTTGCCAATGTTGAAGTGACCGGCCAAGCAGGTGGCGGTATGGTCAAAATTGTGATGACGGGTAAACATGATGTAAAACGTGTCAATATCGAAGATGCTTTATTCCAAGATGATAAAGAGATGTTAGAAGACCTGATTGCCGCGGCAATGAATGATGCGGTTCGCCAAGTTGAAAAAACCAGTCAAGATCGTATGTCAGGTATGCTGCCACCAGGTATGAAGCTGCCATTTTAATGGCCGTGTCTTAAACGATGGCAAGTCTCGGCCCCACAATCGATCAATTGATAGATGCCTTTCGCTGTTTACCCGGTGTTGGGCCAAAATCTGCCCAGCGTATGACCTTTCATCTGTTAGAGCGTCATCGTGATGGCGGCGAACGGCTTGCTAAAGCACTAGAGCAAGCTTTAAGCAAAGTACAGCATTGCGAACGTTGCCGCATTTTATCTGAAACCCCGCTCTGTAGCCGCTGTAGTGATACACAACGTCGCCAAGATCAACTCTGTATTGTTGAAATGCCAAGTGATGTTCTCGCTATTGAGCAAGCCACCCATTACAAAGGCCAATATTTTGTCTTATCTGGCCATTTATCGCCGCTAGATGGTATCGGGCCAGAGGCACTCGGTATCCCACAATTAATTGAATTATTTGAACAAAAAGCGATTAAAGAAGCTATCTTAGCGACCAATCCAACTGTTGAAGGAGAAGCGACAGCACATTATATTGGTCAGCTTGCTAAGGCTAAAAATATCACTATTACACGACTCGCACATGGTATTCCACTGGGTGGGGAATTAGAGTATGTTGACAGTGGTACACTATCTCATGCCTTTTCTAGTCGAGAATCAATCTGAGTATCCTACGCTATAGATAATTAGGAATAACAACAGTGACTATGTCAAATGTACTCAATACTCAACTGTCGCATTAATTATGTCTCCGCCTTTACACAAGCTCATTGATCATCAGTTCCCCCCTGTTTCAAAAGCGCTTCCTGATGGTTTACTCGCCACCGGAGGTGATTTATCGCCACAGCGACTTCTTGCAGCCTATCGTCAAGGTATTTTTCCTTGGTTTAATGTTGGCAGCCCTATTTTGTGGTGGTCTCCAGATCCACGGATGGTGCTTATTCCTGAACAAGTCTATATTTCAAAAAGTCTAAAAAGAACGTTAAAGAAACGGCCTTACACGGTGACTATTGATCAGGCCTTTTCAGAGGTGATATCTGCCTGTGCACAAGCTCGCAATGATCAGCTTGACGTAGAAAATAGTACTTGGATCCATCCTGATATGATCAAAGCTTACACACAATTGCATCAACAAGGTCATGCGCATAGCGTCGAATGCTGGGATGATGGTCAGCTAGTGGGCGGATTATATGGTGTTGCCATTGGACGAATATTTTTCGGCGAATCTATGTTTAGTTTTGCCCGAGATAGTTCTAAAATTGCGCTTGTAACCTTATGCCAACAGCTTCAGAATTGGGGTGTGCCATTAATAGACTGTCAACTGTATTCCGAACACTTAGCCAGCATGGGGGCCATCGAAATTGATCGCCGTGAATTTATTGATATCTTAGATCAGTTTTGTCCACTTAAGCCTGTTGAAACCAGCTGGCAAATCCCCAATGAAATAACTTAGTCACCATGAGTTTATCACTTAAATTTTATCAAGATGCCCAAGCTCATACCTGTTCTTACTTGTCTGATCAGCAATCACAAAATTTATACCCTGATCCAACTCTACCGATGAGTAATGCACTCTATAGTCAATTAATTCAATATGGTTTTCGGCGTAGTGGTAATAGCAGCTATCGGCCCCATTGTCCTGCTTGTCAGGCCTGTATTCCTGTTCGCATTAATATCGAGCAATTTGTGTTGAGCCGTTCTCAACGGCGTTGCCTAAAACGCAATCAACATATCACGACATCCCATCATCCAGCAGAGTTCAACTCTGAACATTATGCACTTTACCGCCTCTATTTAAATGCGCGGCATGCTAATGCGGGTATGGATAATCCGACAGAAGAAAGTTATCGCCACTTTCTGATGAGCTATTGGAGTGATACCCATTTTATTGAATTTCGTGACGGTTCGAAGTTAGTCGGTCTCGCTGTCACAGATTATATTGATGATGCGCTCTCTGCTTTTTATACTTTTTTTGATCCTGAGTATGACAAACACAGTCTTGGCACTTATGCCATTTTGGAACAAGTTAAGCTTGCAAAATTACGTAATTTTTCAATGCTTTACCTTGGTTATTGGATAGAAGATTGTCAAAAAATGCGTTATAAACAAAATTTTTCTGGCCTAGAAGGCTATATCGACCACCAATGGAAACGGCTGGAAACATAAAAACTTTGTATAATCAATCGTTTTCCGGCAAAATGGTGGTTTAATTTTAGTAGAACAGATAAATTTTTATGGCAAAAGAAGAACACATTGAGTTTGAAGGCACTGTAATTGATACCATGCCCAATACCACGTTTCGCGTAGAACTTGAAAACGGTCACGTTGTAACAGCACATATCTCAGGTAAGATGCGTAAAAACTATATTCGTATTTTGACGGGTGATACGGTCACAGTTCAACTTACACCTTATGATTTAAGCAAAGGTCGCATTACTTATCGCGCCCGCTAAAACTTAGGCCTTAGACTAAATTTGTTTTAAGGATTAAACGTGGTATTACCCTTCAAAAGCAAAGCCAGCCAACAACAGCCGGAATTATCCCACCTTTCCAACAGCGTCTGATTATTACCGGTAAAAGACTGGCCTTTGGTGATGATATCGATCAAGCTGCCTTGCTCACCTTATACAACGCCCTTATCAGTAAAAAAACCTCGCCTAAACTAATTCTCTATCTCAAAGATAACTATTTTAACGCTTCTCTGATAACGAAATAATACGCCAAGTACAGCTTAATAAAACAGCTTATTAACAAGCTGTTCTCCCTCGATTACTCTGATGCAGCACAATAAAAACGCACAGAAATATCCCTTCACAGCCCCATTATTCCCCGCCCAAAAACAAATAATTATGATAAGTTAGATATAAGGCCCTCTGTATAAAGGAGTCATATCATGTCCGAACAGAACCTAGAACAAAAACTGACTGCTGCTTATGACAAAATGATGGAGCGCGTTAATCATCTGCTTGATACCGCAGAACAACAAGCCATGCCATCATTGCAAAAGAATATTGATAAAGCCAAACAACGGGCTATCGACTTGAAAGAACTGACCCATGATGAAGCTGATAAATTAGCCCATTATGTCCACCGAGATGTGAGTGATTTGGCAACACATTTATCGCAGTCTGGCGAAGAGTTTAAGAATTGGTTTAGTTTTGATCTTCAATTAGTCGAAGACCGTGTCTTGGACACTTTTGCAAAAGTAGCCGATAAAACAAGTTTGCAGTTAGCACAATTGGCTAGCCAAGCTAAACGATCACAGGAGTACCACACCGGTGAAATAACGGGGATTGGTACCTTAGCGTGCCAAAGCTGTGAGGGTTTATTGCATTTTAAAAAGACCAGTCGGATCCCGCCCTGCCCAAAATGTCATAAAACTGCATTTATCCGTACAAAACGTCGCTAGCTTTGATCAGCCATTTGCCAAAACCAGCCACCTTCAGCGATTAACTGGCATAACAAATCGACAGCTTGTGTATTTTTCGCTAGCTGTTGCCAATCTGCTTGATTGATCTCGGTCTGCTCGGCCAACATCATTAAGTTCTGCTTCTGGCAGTCTTCTATTTGATAATCTTCTCCAGCCATAAATACATGGCCAACTGGCCCTTGTTGTGCCCATGCAAAGCGCAAATAGGGATTACGAAGCAGTACTTCGCCATTTTGGAATTGTTCCGCCAACTGTTCGGGAGTTGGCTCGTCATCATCAGAAAATTGCTCATCAGCCAGATTGGTCAAACTGAGTTTGGTTTCTGTCAGCAGTTTACCTAAGCTGGCTAATAACAATGGCTCAGCTTGATTTATGGTGTCGCGCAATAGCTGTTTTAGTCGTAATACCGCTTGTTGATCAATTTCATGATCATGCTGCACAGCTTGTAAATCGGGATCGCTATAATGCTGTTTTGCTAAGCCTTGTTCCAATAAATCGTTAACAACGGCGTCCAAAGCCTCGGCTTGTTTAGGTGCCCGAAAACCAATTGAATACGTCATGCAGTCGTCTATTGCAATGCCGTGATGGCCATAATGTGGCGGTAAGTAAAGCATATCACCGGGTTCGAGCAGCCATTGCTGTGCTGGTTCAAATTCTGCCAGAACTTGTAAATCAATATCATCTAGCAACGGTACATCGTGTAAGGGTTCAGCCGTCACCTGCCACTGACGTGTGCCCATCGCTTGTAATAAAAACACATCGTAACCATCAGTATGGGGGCCTACAGACCCGTGTTTCGGTGCAAAACTGACCATCAAGTCATCTCTACGCCAATTAGGTATAAATTGAAATGGCGCTAATATGGCCTGTGTTTCGGGGACATGCTTATCAATATCCTGTACTAATAATGTCCAATGACTATCGGGTAAAGCAGCAAAATCTTCAGCGGATAATGGCCCATGTGTTAACTGCCATGGCCCCGCATCACTATTTTCTATGATCAACCGAGATTCAATCTCCGGTTCACAGGCTAAACCCGCCAATTCATCGGGGCTAATAGCAGATTCAAAATCAGGGAAGGCTTGACGAATTAGCAAGGGCTTTTTTTGCCAATACTGGTCTAAAAACTGCTGTTGTGTCAGCCCCGTGTTAAAAAAGTCAGTCATCTGTGTTTTATGCCATCAATGCTCGGGGATCAGTCGACCTTTTCTACTTGAAAAACAACATTATTTAAACTGACTATTTTAATTTTGGTGCCACTTGGGCAGTCTTCACCTTCTATTTTCCATGTTGAATCATCTAGATGAATTTTTCCTTGGCCATCTTCAATCGGCTCTTTAATGGTCATCACCCGGCCAATATATTGTTCACCTCGACGGTTTAACAGTGGCTCGTCTGTCCCAATTGGGTTTTTAACATAGTATTGGTGCCAAGCTAGAATGCTGACAATTGATAATACTGCAAAAATAAGAACTTGATATTCCCACGCTAATGTCGGCATCAAATATAAAATAGTGCCCGTTAAAAACGCGGATATCGCCACCCACAATGCAAAAAAAGTCGGGGCTAGCATTTCAACAATAATGAGCGCCACACCCAGAATATACCAATGCCAATAATCGAAAACGAACGCCATCCGTAACCCCTTTTATTTCTTAAATGACTCTTTAGCCAATTCAGCAATGCCACCTAGAGACCCTATAACACTACTGGCTTCTAGCGGCATGAAGATCACCTTATGATTATCTGCTGATGCCATATCTTTAAGGGCCTCAACATACTTCTGGGCTACGAAATAGTTAACGGCTTGAACATCACCGCTGGCAATCGCATCTGACACCATTGTCGTCGCTTTAGCTTCGGCTTCGGCGAGTCGTTCACGCGCTTCTGCATCTCGAAAAGCTGCCTCACGCCGACCTTCAGCATCCAATACCACCGCTTGTTTTTCACCTTCTGCTTTTAAGATTTCAGCTTGGCGAAATCCTTCCGCCTCTAAGATGTTTGCCCGTTTTTCACGCTCCGCTTTCATCTGACGGCCCATGGCTTCGACCAAATCAGCGGGAGGTGCAATGTCTTTAATCTCAATACGCGTGACTTTAACGCCCCATGGCGTTGTCGCATCATCCACCACATTGAGTAATCTGGCATTAATTTCATCACGTTTAGACAATAGTTCATCTAAATCCATTGACCCCATCACGGTACGAATATTGGTCATCGTTAAGTTTAAAATAGCGTTCTGGAGGTTGTTGACTTCATAGGCTGCTTTAGCCGCATCAACAACTTGAAAAAACACCACGCCATCGACCCTCACCATCGCATTGTCTTTAGTGATAATCTCTTGAGATTCAACATCTAGAACTTGCTCCATCATATTGATTTTAGATCCGATACTGTCCATAACGGGGACAATAAATCGTAAGCCCGGGCGTAAGGTTCTGGTATAACGACCAAAGCGCTCCACCGTATATTCGCGACCTTGTTGAACAGATTTAACGCCCATCAAAATAGCGACAATCGCCAGGACGAGGACTGCTAAGGCAAACTCAGAAAAGCCAAACATGTATTCCACCTACTATTTCAATGATTCAATACGCTGATCATAACAGTAAATAAGAACTATTTTACGATAAGCCTTGGACATTTCTAGCCGTCGATTGCACAATAGCCGCTATGCCTATTTCTCAGACCAACCAAAAAACCACTTTGCTCATACTAAAATCACTTACCGCGATTAGCTTATTGCTTTTTAGCCAGTTAAGTATTGCTCAGCAATGGTATCACGTCGAATTAATCGTCTTCGAACAGCTTAATACCGCTAATGATGAACAATCTCCGATAGCTTCAGTGCCTGATGCTTCCTTTTCACCTAGCACCTCAAACGCACTCATCAAGCCAAGTAAAAATAGTACGCTACTCGACTCTGCCAATAAATTAAAACGTTCGCCCTCGTATCAAGTGCATTATCATCAATCTTGGCTACAGCCGATCAAAACAAAAAGTCGCGCTAAATCGGTCAAAATTGGCGGCGGGAATAATATGATTAATGGCCGGATTCGTTTGCACAAAGGTACTTATCTCTACGCAACACTAGATTTGCAATTGAATCGTGCTGGTCGCCAAAGCAATAGCGGGTCTGATTCACGCCGTGTACAGAAACCTTACCTCAAAGAAGCGCGCCGTGTCAGAAGTAAAAAGCTGCACTTTTTCGACCATCCCAATATCGGTGCTTTACTCAAATTAACACCCTTGTAAAAAGCTAGATAACACGACATCTTAAGCTATCTAAAACAAGAGTTGATTATTAATATTGCTCAATGGTCTTGCCTAGTAACAATTTAATGTCTGCCATACCAGCATTTAATATTTGTTCTATGGCTGTCATGGTGATCAAGCTGTTCGTCTGTCCTGCTGCCTTATTAACGACCAAAGCACAACAGGCATAGTTGATCTTTATCTCACGTGCCAAAGCCGCCTCCGGCATCCCCGTCATACCCACTATTGTGCAGCCATCTTGTGCCATTCTAGTAATTTCTGCTGCCGTTTCCAACCTTGGTCCTTGTGTCGCGCCATAAACGCCGCCATCTGTTACCTTAAGACTCAACTGCTGTCCCGCTAACATTATTTTTCGACGTAACGCCTGACTATAGGGATAAGTAAAATCAATATGCTGTTGTGCAGAGAAATCATCGCTAAAAAAGCTTTGTTCCCGACCATAGGTGTAATCAATAATCTGGTCGGGACAGACTATGCCACCCGGCTCAAGATCAGCAGCAATCCCACCAACGGCTGCTACAGCAATAATATCCGTCACGCCTAAGGCATTTAGCGCCCAGATATTAGCCTGGTAGTTAATGCGATGGGGCGCAATAGTATGTTGCTCGCCATGGCGAGGTAAAAAAATAACATCTCGGCCCTGAAGTTCACCTTCAATTAAGGCACTCGAAGGCGAGCCAAAGGGCGTTTCCATAACATGCTTATCAATACTGCTAAGCGCTGCAATTTCTGACAATCCTGACCCGCCGATAATAGCTAATTTACCCATTGTTTAACCTATTCATCTTGTTTTGAAATGGCATAAATATCTGGAAGATTTCGCCAATACCCTTCGTAATCCATACCAAAACCAAAAACATAACGGTTGGGTACGGTTAAACCGATAAACTCAGGTGGTTCACCTACTTTTTCAACATCGGCTTTACTCACCAGTGTCGCGCAACTGACTGATTTAACACCCTGTTCCAGACAATACTGTCTTAATACCGTCAAGGTATGCCCCTGATCCACAATATCTTCAACTAATATAACCTCACGGCCCGCTAAAGAACTCGCCGGTTGATGAAACCACTTTACCTCCCCACCCACCGTCTCATCACCGTATCGACTTGCATGGATATAATCAATTTCTAGCGGAAAAGCCAATTGCGGTAGTAAATGCCCTAGGGTCATTAATGAGCCATTCATAACACATAAGATTAGCGGGTTACGTTCTGCATAATGCGCTGTGAGCTGCTCAGCTATCTGTGTTAATGCGCTTTGTATCTCTGTACTCTCATATAAACGTTCAGATCGTTCTAATAAGCTATGCATTGTGACTATCTCAGCCATGGTCCTTGTTTACCTCACTTTATTTAAAATGCGACCTTGTCTTACTCAACCCACGATAAAAATCTGCCTCCGTCAGTTTATTACGCTTTATAATAATCGTTTTACTTAAAAAGGGCGTTGAACAATGCGTCACCATTGGCCGCTTTTTTTATTCATTGTCTTATCCTACTTTGTCACTGGCTTACATGCACAAGCCACAACACTCTGGCCTAAACAGGCACAACCACTGCGTATTATCAGCCTATCACCCAGTATTACTGAAACGCTGTTCGCATTAGGCGCTGAGGATCAGCTTGTCGGTGTCACTGATTATTGTGATTACCCTCGTGCCGCCACATCATTACATAGAATTGGTGGCGGATTGAACCCCAATCTCGAAGCCATCGTGTCACTGCGGCCTGACTTAGTCGTATTATCCGCATCGCAGCACAAAACAATAAACCATCTCACGCAATTAAATATTCGTACACTGGCCGTAAAAAGTCTTACCTTACATGATATTCGACAAACCATCATAGCCATTGGACAGGCGAGTAATAAACAACGCGAAGCCATGTCACTATTGAGTCGCTTTGATGCCCAGCTTGAGATGATTCAACAACAGATCTCTGGTCTCCCTCGTCCGCGTGTGATGATTTCTATGGGCCATAGCATCGGCAATAATGATTTTAAACAGTTCTATATTGCAGGTCAGCAAGATTTTTATAATGATTTAATTAACCTTGCCGGTGGCGAAAACGTTTACCAAAAGCCCTTTCCAAAAGTGCCGGCTATTTCCTTAGAAGGCCTGTTTCATTTAAACCCGGATATCATTATCGATATTTTTCCTGAGGCTGATGACCACACCGCTTCAATCGAACAAGTCCGCCAGCAATGGTTACGCCTCGGCCAGATCAATGCCATCAAGCATGACCATTTATATATTATTGAAGCAGATTATGCGACTATTCCCGGACCGCGTATTATTCAATTACTAGCAGATTTTGCGGCCATTATTCACCCTGAAATAGATTGGTCAAAGGATATCAAAAATTAATCATGCTTTGTACTCATCATCTCACCGTTGAATTTGCCCAAAAAAAGCGCTTAGATGATATTAACCTGCAACTTGAGCCGCATGATTATCTCTGCATTATCGGGCCTAATGGCGCAGGTAAAAGTACCCTGTTAAAAACCTTGATGGGTATTGTGTCGCCGAGTTCAGGCAATATCATCATTGCAGATAGTCCCCTCGAACAATTAAGCCAAAGACAGCTCGCCCGTCATTTAAGTTATGTCGCTCAATCACATAACCAACATTTGAACTTCACCGTGGCTGAATTTATTAAGATGGGTCGTTATCCTCATCATGGCGTTTTTTCCAGCTGGGAAACAGCTGATCAGACTGCTTTTGATAATGCCGTCGCGCTTACGCAGACTGAGGCATTTTTAAGCCGTCAAATTCCAACACTCAGTGGAGGAGAATGCCAGCGGGTAATGATTGCGGCTGCATTATGCCAACAAACGCCTTTTTTATTATTGGATGAACCAACCAGTTTTCTCGATCCTCGCCACCAGGTTAAAGTCCACCAATTGATTCAAAACCTAAATCAGCAACATCAGGTGGGTATTATTGAAGTCACCCATGATATCAATCACGCCGTGCAGCACAGCCAGCAAATTTTAGCACTCAAATCGGGTAAAGCAATATGGACAGGACAGGCCACAGACTTTTTGGCCTCACCACATTTATCTGAAGAACTATATGATCAACATTTTGTACTGACAAAGCATCCTGAGACTGGGCAACAGATTGCACTACCCAGTGAGCAGGGATATTCACGATGAAGCCAGTTTACATTTTTTCAACCATCGCTTTGACCAGTCTTGTTATCTTATTGACTGCGCCCTATTTAGGTCTATCAACGACACTGGATTCTGAACTTGCATCCCATATTTTGATGCAAATCAGAATTCCCCGCGCCTTATTGGCTTTTATTGTCGGTGCTGGCTTAGCCGTTTGTGGCTTAGTCTTCCAAGCGATGTTTCATAATCCCTTAGCCACACCCTTTACTTTAGGTGTCGCGAGTGGTGCATCCTTAGGCGCAGCATTGGCTGTTTTCTTTGGCCTGAGCTTTTCTTTTTTCGGTATTGATAGTGCAAGTTTATTGGCCTTTATCGGTGCCTTAACCACCATTAGTTTTGTTTATGGCCTCAGTCGTTTTGGTAACGGTTTTTCTCCTGAAGTGTTATTGCTGACGGGTGTTGCTGTCAGCTTTTTCTTCACAAGCCTTATCTTATTGACACAATACTTAAGTGATATAGCGGATTCTTTCAAAATTCTGCGATGGTTAATGGGCAGCTTGTCTATCGTCGGCTATGACGATATTTGGCGTCTACTCCCGATTGTCACACTTGTTATCGGCCTTGTTTGCTTTTTTCGCCGTGAACTGAATCTATTAACCGCAGGTGATGAAATCGCCTTAAGCCGTGGCGTTGCTGTCAAAAAAGTACGTTATCTCCTATTCTTTTCAACCTCAATCTGTATCGGTGCCATCGTCGCACTCTGTGGCCCCATTGGCTTTGTCGGTATGATGGTGCCACATATTTGTCGGCTATTAATCGGTCAAGATCACCGTTGGTTAATTCCCGCCAGTTGTTTATTTGGCGGCGGTTTTTTGATTTTGTGTGACGCTGTTGCCCGCTCAGCCATTGCCCCAGCTGAAATTCCAGTCGGGGTTATCACCACTTTATTAGGCGGCCCCTTCTTTCTTTGGTTACTCATTAGGTCCAGAACACATAATTCATGAGCAGTCTCTGGCATAATAGCAATATCTATGGAGCGTGTTCACTGTGAAAATCAATTTAGCTTATCGGTCTTTCTGCCTTTTTGGTTTATTGCTTACCTTGTACGGACTCCCGCTCTTTAGCCAGGCTGCCACCCCCGCCATAAATTCGACTAATACAACATCTGCACCCCACGCCATTGTTAATTTTAATTGGTTTGATAACGAGCAAACACTGGCTTTAGCGAGAGAAGGTCTTGGCTTTATTGCCACCTCAACCCAGCAAGGCTTAGATGCTGAAGATTATTATTTGACCTTATTACAAGAATTACAATTTGCCCCCGAGCCTCAAGACCGCCAACAATTTAATCAATTACTCACACAAAGTTTGCTGTCATTAATTCATGATTTAAAAGTCGGAAAATGGACCGCGCTAGAGGCCGATCCTGACTGGTTTATCCCTCAAAAAACATTTGATGCTGAAACCTTTTTGACTCATGCAATTCAATCACAACGGCTTCGAAACCATCTCGACTTGCTGATCCCTGCTGATGCCGAATATCAAACTTTAGTTAAAGCTTTAGCACGCTATCAGTCTTATGCGGACAAGGGTGGCTGGCCAATCATCCCACCAACACCCAAACTCAAACCGGGCGCACAACATCCACATATCCCACTCATTCAGGCTCGCATAGCAGTGGAAGATAGTGTCTTTGCCTTGAGCCATGCCGTGACATCAGACCTGTATGACCCGCTTATGGAGCAGGCCGTTCAACGATTTCAAACACGCTATGGCCTAAAAGTGGATGGCGTTATTGGTAGAAATACCTTAAAGACAATGAATAAACCTGCCAGTGCCTACGTGAAACAACTGAAAGTCAATTTAGAACGAAGACGTTGGCTACCCGACGAGCTTGGTGACCGCCATATTTTCATCAATCTTGCTAATTTCCGCTTACAAGCATTTGAAAATGGGCAAGAGCAACTGGCCATGAACATTATAGTGGGTAAAAAGAAGCGACAGACCCCGAGCTTTTCTGCTGAGATGAGTCATATGGTTTTTAATCCTTACTGGAATGTCCCAGGTAAATTAGCCCGCTTAGATTTATTACCCAAACAACAGCAAGATCCCCATTATTTTTATCAACATGGTATTCGTGTCTTTAGTGTAGGGCTGGGTCAAAAAATAGAGCAGAATCCCTATACTATTGACTGGCATATGCTCAACCGCTTTAGCCCTTTGCCTTATGTTTTTAGGCAAGACCCCGGGAAACACAATTCACTCGGCCGTATCAAATTTATGTTTAAAAACCCTTGGGCGATCTACTTACATGACTCTCCTAGCAAATCGCTATTTAAAAAGACGCGGCGCGCTTTCAGCTCTGGCTGCATCCGCGTAGCCGATCCCATTAGTCTCGCCCAATTCAGTCTAGCCGGCCATCAACAGCAAGGTTCAGTAGTAGCACGTATCCAAAGCCAGCGGAACCATGGCTTACATTTGAAGCAGCCTTTAAACATTTATGCGGTCTACTTCACAGTTTCAGTTCAAGATAATGACGTATTATTTTCCCCTGATATTTATCAGCGTGATCAACGCATGATAAAAAACTTGTATTAAATAATTATTTGTTTATAATCCAGCACTTAAATCAACAAAGACCTATTGGGTCGAGTATGGTAAATGACGTTAAAATCTAGCTCTGAACACCTAGACATGAGTTCAAATACACATAGCAGACGCCGCTTTTTACAGCTCGGACTCGGCCTTTCTAGCACTCTTGTTATCCCAACTGCTTTCGCTCGGCATACCAAAGCAGTTGATCGAAAATTAGCGCTGCATAATCTACATACTGGCGAAACTGTTCAGGCTACCTATTGGGCAGAAGGCGAGTATCAATTAAGCGAACTAGCTGAAATCAATCGTATTTTGCGTGATCACCGCACTGGTGATGTCATCGACATGGATCCTCAACTGGTTAACTTATTGCACTTATTGCATGAAACTGTCGATGGTAAAAAGCCATTTGATGTTATTTCTGGTTACCGCTCTCCTATGACCAATGCTACTTTGCAGAAAAAAAGCAGCGGTGTCGCTAAGAAAAGTTTCCATATGCTAGGTAAAGCGATTGACGTCACCCTGCCAGGACGCGATCTTGCCAAGCTAAACTCAGCCGCACTCGCTTTGAATGCGGGTGGTGTCGGTTATTATCCGAAGTCTGATTTTATCCACGTTGATACAGGACCTGTCCGTAGCTGGACATAATAGTTGAGCCTGCGCCTATTTAATCTATTCTAAGCCAATAACTTTTTGGCTAACGCTCTAAACTCCGCCAGCTTTTTTTCATAGTCTGCATGTAATCTAATGTGATCTTGCTCTGTTTTATCGTGTATCCGGCATAAATTTTGATGCATTTTTTCCAATGCGTCTTCGGAATTAAAGCCAGGACATTCGGGATAACATTCTTCATCAAGTCCGCCTTCGTATTCCTCTACCAACCGCTGATGCTCTTTAATCATTGCTACATGGCGGGTTAGTGTCAAGGAATGTTCTGGCAGAGCACGTTCTAACTGATAAAGTATCGCCACTAAACGTCGTGTTTCTTGTTGCCAGTTTTCTGTTTCTTTCGCCCACTTAGCGTGGTCATCATGCCAATCTTCGTTCTGTGATTTTAAAGCGTCCAAATCATGCATAATTATGGCCTCCCAGCCCATTCTGATATCATTAATGACAAGTCCATGTCGTTGAATTCAATTGGTTATAATGACAGGATATGCTTATTTTTCATTCAGATCCACCTGTCATAACAATGGGGACAAGTCATAAAAAACACAGTAAAATAAGGGATATTTTGTCCCTTAAATAGCTGAACCGGAAATTCATTATGTCCCATATCGTTGTCTGTGCATTATATAAATTTGTTACGTTAGATAATTACCAAACTATCCAACAACCATTGCTCAAGTTGATGCTAGATCGTGACATTAAAGGCACTTTATTACTGGCCCAAGAAGGCATTAATGGCACCATCGCGGGTAGTCGAGATAGCATTGACCATTTATTGGCGTTGTTAAAAAATGATCCTCGGCTCGCCGATGTCAGCTATAAAGAATCTTATACTGACCAAATGCCTTTCTTGCGCAGCCGCGTCAAACTTAAAAAAGAAATCGTCACCATGGGGATCGAAGGCATTGATCCAAAACAAGTTGTGGGCACTTATGTGAAACCCACGGATTGGAACGATCTTATTAGTGATCCAGAAGTGCTCTTAGTCGATACTCGCAATGACTATGAAGTTCAGGTCGGTACTTTCAAAGATGCCTTAAACCCCAAAACAGATAGTTTTAGAGAGTTTCCTGATTATGTTAAACAGCAACTCGATCCAAAGAAACATACTAAAGTAGCTATGTTTTGCACGGGGGGTATTCGTTGCGAAAAATCAACGGCTTTTCTAAAAGAACAGGGCTTTGATGAGGTATATCATTTGCAAGGTGGCATTCTTAAATACTTAGAAGAAGTCCCTGCTGAGCAATCACTCTGGGAAGGTGAATGTTTCGTATTTGATGAGCGTGTCACTGTCAATCATCAATTAGAGAAAGGTGATTATGAGCAATGTAATGCATGCAGGATGCCCATCACAGCGGAAGATCAAGCCAGTGAAAAATATCAACACGGTGTCAGTTGTCCCCATTGTTTTGATACCACCAGTGAGCAACAAAAGGCCCGTTTTGCCGAACGAGAAAAACAAATGCAATTAGCACAGCAACGCGGCCAAACCCATATTGGTGGTGATACCGCCAAAGTGATCGCTGCTAATCGTGCTAAAAAACAGCAACACTATCAAAAACAACGCGACGCATCACTCAAAAAACAGCATCGCTAATGCACGCTTTATTTCGGCCTACTTTAGCGTTCCTTTTACTTTTATTAATCAGTATCAGTGGCTGTAGCACACAGCCATATCACTCTAAAGCAGCCATTGCCACTGCGCATCCCTTAGCGACCCAAGCCGGATTTGATATCCTCACTCAAGGGGGGAATGCCTTTGATGCTGCTGTGGCTGTCAGTGCCGTACTCGCTGTTGTTGAGCCCGCTGGATCAGGACTAGGCGGCGGCGGATTTTGGCTATTACACCGAGAACAAGATGGCTATCAGGTGATGATTGATGGCCGAGAAACAGCACCTGGAGCGGCACATCGAGATATGTATTTGGGTTCTGATGGACAATATGAAAAAACACTATCGCTCAATGGCCCGCTTGCTGCCGGCATTCCGGGCGTTCCCGCGGCATTAGATCATATTAGTCAACACTATGGTCGCTTATCATTACAACACACTTTAGCACCGGCCATTCACCATGCTAAAACGGGCTTTAAAGTAACACCTCACTACCAAACATTAGCAAAATTTAGACTGAAAACACTGCTTGCATCCCCTGCCGCAGCACAGCTATTTTTAGAGAATAATGCCGTGCCCACTATTGATTATGTGATTAAGCAGCCTGATCTTGCCAATACCCTAGAACAGCTTGCTTTACAGGGTCGTGATGGTTTTTATCAAGGCAGCGTTGCAGATCAATTAATCCAAGGCGTGTCAGCAGCAGGCGGAATCTGGACCCATGCCGATCTTCAAGCTTATCAAGTTAAAGAACGACGGCCTGTTACTGGCAGCTACATTGGCTATCGCATTACTTCAGCTTCCCTACCCTCTTCAGGCGGTATTGTACTCACGACTATGCTCAATCAGCTCGAACAGTTACCGCTATCACAAGCTAATGAAGCCCAACAGCGTCATTTAGTGATTGAAGCGATGCGCCGCGCTTATTTTGATCGAAGTCGTTATTTAGGCGATGAAGATTTTGTGACTGTACCAAGTCATTTAACCACCAAAGCCTATGGCAGGCAGTTAGCTGCCACTATTGATTCTGATCATGCCAGTGATAATGGATTACTGGCTGATAGCGAAAGTAAAGGTGAAGATACTACGCACTTTTCTATCATTGACCACTACGGCAATCGTGTCTCAGCGACACTCAGCATTAATTATCCTTTTGGCTCAGGTTTTGTCGCCCCCGGCACCGGCGTGTTACTTAATGATGAAATGGATGATTTCTCTGCTCAAATTGGTACTGCTAATGGCTATGGCCTTGTTGGCAATGAAGCTAATGCGATTACCGCTTATAAACGCCCTCTATCGAGTATGACGCCAACCTTTATCGAAAACGATCAACATTTAATGGTTATTGGAACACCTGGTGGCAGTCGGATCATCACCATGGTGTTATTAGGTATTTTGGATTTCATTGATCAAAAACCTGCACAGGATATTGTCGCTGCCCCACGCTTCCATCATCAGTATCTGCCGAATAAAGTGCAAATAGAATCATCTGGATTTTCACAGCAACAACAGCAAGCCATTGCCGACTACGGTCATGAGCTACAAGTTCTGTCACGACACTACGGCAATATGCAAGTGATTACTTATGATAAAAATAATGACGCGTTTGATGCCGCTAGCGATCCCCGTGGCGAAGGCGAAGCACGTGTTGAGATGATCCGGCAATAACCATGGCCTTAATCGATAGTCATTGTCACTTCGATTTTGAGCAATTTGATTCTGACCGTGCTGATATTTTAAGTCGTTGCCAGCAGCTTGGCGTGGATAAAATCATTGTGCCTGGCGTTACTGCCAATACTTGGGATCGCCTGCTTCAAGTTTGTCAGCAATCCAGCCATTTATTCCCTGCGCTCGGCTTACACCCGATGTTTATGAGCGAGCACCAGCCTCAAGATTTGCATTCATTAGCAGAGTATCTCGATCATCATCGAC
>Ga0316189_10001419_pt1 | contig 23764 bp, 9 predicted proteins | sample LowCovwburrow_MG_FD_204930 | JGI IMG/M metagenome (GOLD analysis project Ga0316189, IMG submission 204930) | Coastal sediment microbial communities from Maine, United States - Lowes Cove worm burrow | ecosystem: Environmental > Aquatic > Marine > Coastal > Sediment | place: USA: Maine... | reverse complement strand
ACCGAACTCGTGCGCCACGCGAACGTCCACGTAGTGCACGGCCGGCATCAGGCGGGTGCCGCGCCCTTCCTGGAAGGAGAAGAAGTCACCGTAGAGCGGCACGAACGTTCGCTTCTGCCACGCGTGGCCCGAGTCGAACTCGTACACGAGCCCGAAGGTGCTGCCGAAGGGGGCGGTGTACGACCCGTTGAGCTTGATGGAGTGGAAGGAGTGGTACGGCAGGTACCCGTTCCAGCCCGCCTCATCGAAGAACTCAGGATCGGTGGGATCGTAGCGACCGAGGCCCTTGAGTCCGCTCAAGAGGTTGGTCGCTCCCACCGCGTACAGGAACTCACGCGTGGCGCGGTCGCCGGTGTCGTCGAGGTACACCCCGACGTTGTTCCCGTCCGACCCGGAGCTGCCGCCGGACGACAGCTCGAACTGCCCCGGCGTGTGGCCCCAAGACTCCTGCAGCGTGTAGGCGCCCCACAGGCTCCACACATCGTCGAACTGCTTGTTCACCGTCAGCTCGATGGCGCGGTAGTTCCGCTGCTTGATCGGCGAGTTCTGGATGTACCAGTCGCTCAGGTTGACGTTGACGTCTTCCGGGATGTCGGTGGTGCGCGACAGGATGCCGCGGATGCCGATGGACAGGTCCTGGATGACCTCTCGCTCGAATCCGACGTTGACCTTGTCCATCCGGGCGGGAGCCAGGCCCTCTGCGTAGAACAGCGGGGTACCGGTCGCGTCCTGGAGGTTGACGAACTGGAAGACGCCGTTCTCGTCCCGGTTGTTGGCGATGAAGCTGTTGGCGCTCCGGGAGTTGCCCCACTCGAACAGGCTGTTTCCGGAGATGTCGTAGTACTGCCCGTAGTGAGCGGTCACCTTCGTCTTGCCGGTGTCGAAGGGGTCCCACGACAGCCCGAGACGGGGTGCGGGCATGAAGATCGGCCCGAGCTGGCCCCGAGCGCGCACCCGGAGCGGGCGCCCAGCATCCTCGATGAGCTGGGTCTCGGGGCGCTCGCCGGTGTCCGTGCGGCCGTCCTCGATGTCGAGGCGCGCGCCGAGGTTCAGCGTCAGGTTGGGGAGGGGTTGCCAGTCGTCCTGCGCGAACAGCGTGGTGGTGCTGTCCGTGTTGCCGAGGGGACCGACGTTCGTCCACTGCGTGCGGACACCGCAGTCAGAGAAGTCATCGTTGTTGCACGGAAAGCCCGGCGCCGACGCGTACTCGGTGCCGACGAGCCGGAGGTCCTCAGGCACCAGCTCCACGCCGTTGGTGTCGACCCAAGGGATGGTGGTCTCCCCGGTGTTCCGGATCTCGCGCTGGGCAACAAGACGCCAGTAGTCGGCGCCCGCACGGATCTTGTGCGCTCCCAGGACGTTGGGCAGACGCAGCTCCCAAGTGGCGCCGCCGCCGTACCGGTTGCGGTCGTTGAGGTCGAACTGCAGTGCGTTGCCGTGCAGCACGCCCTGATCGTCGAGTCGCGAGGGCGCCTCGGCGTCGCCGCTCGTGGGCCGAATGTCGATGTTGATGTTGGTGTACCCGGCGCGCAGCTCCACCCGCTGGTTGTTTGTGGGCTCGACCTCGGCAGTGATGATGTGCGCGAGCGACAGGTCGACGCGGTCGCTGGTGGCCTCAGGCGAGATGGTGGCGCCAGCGTCCCAGTTGGCTTGGAGCTGTAGGTCGCCCAAGAACTGGTAGCGCAGCTTCACGTTGTCGGTGGGCAGCCAGGTGGCCTTGGCCAGCAGGGAGCCGGAGTTGACCCGGATGGCGTTGCTCACATCCTCTTCGCCGCTGGTACCCAGCGAGAACGGATCGACGCCCTCGGGCAGCGTCCAGTTGTGACCCGCGTCGAGCGAGACGAAGTACCACAGCTTCTCCTCGATGAGCGGACCGCCAGCGGTCGCCGCCAGCGACGGGCGCCGGAACTTCTGCTTGGTGGTGAGCCGCTCGGGCTCGGTGCCCGGGTCATCGGGGCTGAAGTCCGGGTTGAAGATGAGGTACTCGGAGTTGATCCAGGCGTGCTGGCTGTAGAACAGCGCGAGCGAGCCATGGTGTTCGTCGCCGCCGTCCTTGGTGACGACGTTCGCGAACATCCCGGTGAACTGCCCGAACTCAGCGGGTGCGCCATCGGTGTAGACCTGGATCTCCTCGATGGCGTCGAAGTTCACGTTGACGCCGAAGGTGTTGCTGGCCGGGTCGCGCGTGGAGACGCCATCCAGCATGTAGTTGTTGCCGTACTGCCCCTCGCCGCGGACGCTCGGGTTGCCGTCGCCTGCGCCGCCTTCGCTGGTGTCGATGCGGCCCGTGACGCCGGGGATGGTGCCCACGACGTCCTGGTAGCTCCGCCCGACGGGGAGGTTCTGGATCATCTCCTCGTTCACCGAGGTGCTGAAGGACGACGCGGTGGTGTCGACCACCGGCTTGAACACGATCTCGATCTCCTCTGAGACCCCGCCGAGCTTGGCGGCGATGCGCGCCTGGGTGGTGGTCTCGAGCGCGACCCGGACCTCGGCGCGGGCGATGCGGGCCTCGTTGAGCGTGACCGTCAGGTCGTAGACCCCGGGCGGGATGCCGTCGATGCGGAACCGGCCCTTCGCGTCGGTGGTGGCCTCGCGGCTACCCGCCAGCTCGGCGCCAGAGAGGCGGACCACCGCGCCGGGCACGGCCAGCTCGGACTCATCCTGGACGCGGCCCTGGATGCTGCCTGTCTCGCGGGCCTCGGCCACCTGCGTTGTGGCCATCACCGCGATCATGGTTGTCAGGAAGGGGTTCACTTGGCACCTCGCCGGGCGGTGACTTCGATGAGGAGCGGTGCACAGGTGATTCCCGTGTCGCCAGAATCCACGCCGCAGACGCCCTCGTAGAGGGTGCCGTCAGTGTGCAGGACCTGCACCTCGTAGCTGCCAGGTGCGAGCGCGGGAACATCCGCGTGGACGCGCGCCGTCGAGCAGTCGGAGACGAGCGGTGCTGTGTCGGCCAGCGCGCCGGCACCACTGTCTTCGATGAACTGGATGGTGACGTCATCGCCGAGGCCGCAGCCGACGAACGACAGGGGGTCGCCCGGTGCTGCTGTCTCCGGCACGTTGATCTGGTCGAGGATGAAGGAAGCCGGGCACGGCCCGAAGTAGAAGCCGTCGTTCAGCGTCATGTCCTCGCCGTCCAGCGTAATGGTCACGTCGAACCAGCCGGGCTCGCCGGACGGGGAGGCTCCCACCATGCCGGTGTACCCGAACCCAACATCCGAGGCGTGCTCCGGGCGCTTCAGCGCCGGATCGTCCTCGAGCGGGTCGAGTGCCAGAAACTCATCGCTGCCAACGCGTGCTGTTGCGGTGGATCCGAGGTTGGACCCCTGAACAACGACGTCGATGCAGCCGTCGGCGTAGCCGAAGTCCGGTGTGATGGACACGAATGTGGGGCGAATGAGGCAGGCCGTCAGTCCGGCAACGCCCCCCCACAAGATGATTCCGCGCATTGAAACTCCTCGATTACAAGCAATGACAGGAGTAGTGGAACGATTACAATCCGGCACCACCCTAGACGCTGCGGGTCCGGTTTACAAGTCGGGCTCCGGCGGCACTGGGTTACTGCGCTGAGCCGGTGGAGGTGATGGATAGGGTTGCTCCTGTCTTTGACTGCGGCGACGGACGCGCCTGCACTGTCGGACTGCCAGCTCGCCGAGGCCGACTACCACGCGCTCAAACGCGAACTGAAGGAGCTTGGGCGCTCCCAGCGCCACTTCCGGCCGGGCGGCGACCTGCGGCAGGACGGCATCGTCCAGCTCGTGGCGGGCCGAAAGTGGATCGGCGCCCACTGGGCGCTGCAGATTGGCGGCGGCGTGATGGCGCTGATCGCGATGGGGGAGGGCATTCAGCAGGAGCGCCTGGCGCCCTCGGTCGAGGCCCGCATCGGGGTCGCGCCCCGGCGATGATGCGGGTCAGTCGTTCTTGAGCCCGGACGCGTCGTGACATGCGGCGCACAACGTGAGCATCTCCCCGAACAGATCGCCGCGCTGGTACCAGTCCACCGTCTGCTCCGCCGCCACCACGAGCTGCGCGAAGCGGGCCTCGATCGGACGGACGTTGCGCCGGGTCTCATCGGTGGCGGTCGGCGGGACTGCGCCGCCGACGCCAACCAGCCAGGCGCCCTCCTGCGGGGTGACCAGGCCGATCCACATGAACAGCGCCGCGAAGGAGTGCCGCTCCCGGTCGTTTCGTCCGGGCAGCTGCGTCATCCGCGGGACCCGGGGACCCTTGCCGGTCTCGACGTGACACGCCGCGCAGGTCTGTCCCATGTTCGCCATGGCGGGACCGCTGCAGTCGATCTTGTGGCAGCCCGCGAGCACCTGGGCGGCCTCCTTCAGCGGAGCGGGCACGCCGTTTTGCTTCGCGAGCGCTCTCGCCTGGCGACGCGCGTCCCGCAGCTCGCCCGTGCCGACGGCGAGCATCGCGTGGGTCGAGGCCTCGAAGTGACCGACCATGGACTGCGCGCTCACCGCATCATCTTCGGCGGTCGCAGTCAACGCGAACAGGAACCAGAGCATCCGCGCCTCCTGGGCTGAGGTAGCACACTCAAAACGGAAGCAGTAGCTGCCGGTTCTCTTGCGGGCGCGTTTGGTCGAAGCCGCTGATCCCCACCCCGACCAGCCGGACGGGCCGCGCGCCAGCGTCGGTGCGGTCCAGCAGCGCGGTGGCGGCGTCGAGGACCACGACCGGGTCGTGCGTGGGCTGTGGCAGCGTGGCGGCCCGCGTGACGGTGGTGAAGTCGGCATAGCGCAGCTTCAGGTTGACCGTGCGGCCGCGCGCGCCGCTCGCGCGGAGTCCGGCGCACACGCGCCGGATCTGGCCTGTCATCGTGGCTACGATCGCGTCCGCGTCGAGCACATCTTCGGCGAACGTGCGCTCCGCGCTGCTGGACTTCCGCTCTCGGTGGGGCTGTACGGGCCGGTCGTCCTGTCCGTGCGCCATCCGCCACAGCTGGCTGCCGCGGCCGCCCAGCACCGCGACGACGTCCTCCTCGGGCAGGTCGGCGAGCTGGGCGATGGTCTGTGCGCCCAGGCTCGCGATCCGCGCGGCCGTGGCCGGCCCGACACCCCACAGCGCCGCGATCGGCAGCGGCCGGATGAACGGCACCACCCGCTTTGGGGGGATCACGGTCAGTCCATCCGGCTTTCGGTGGTCCGATGCGATCTTGGCGACAAACTTCACCGGTGCGACGCCCGCGGAGCACGTCAGCGACAGCTCGGCCCGTACTCGCTGCCGGATCTGAGCCGCAGTGCGCGCCGCGGTGCCCAGCCCTGCGTGGTCCTCGGTGACATCGAGGTACGCTTCGTCCAGCGACAGCGGCTCGACGCGCTCCGAGAAGTCGTCGAGGATGGCTCGAAGCTGCCGGGATGCGGCCCGATAGCGCCCGAAGTCCGGCGGCAGGAGGACCAGGTCGGGGCACAGCCGGAGCGCCGTCTTCGTGGGCATCGCGGAGCGGACGCCAAACCGGCGCGCCTCGTAGCTCGCCGCTGCGATGACCCCGCGGACCGCGGCCTCTCCTCCGACTGCCACCGGTCTTCCGTGCAGGTGGGGGCGGTCTCGCTGCTCGATGGACGCGAAGAACGCGTCCATGTCGACGTGGATGATCTTGCGCACCCCCGCTTCGTAGCCCGAGCGGCGCTACCCGCCCGCCTGCAGCAGGCCCTGCAGCTCGTCGAGCCACGCCACGCCGTCCTTTCCTTGGAACCGGCGGACGAACTCCTGCCGCTGCGCTTCCTTGCGGTGCCGGATGGCCAGCAGATCGCGGGGGTGCGCCACGATGTGCGGCGTGAGGAACACCATCAGGTGCGTGCGGCGGGTCTCGCGTCGGCTGCCCCGGAACAGCAGCCCGAGCAGCGGGATGTCGCCCAGGATCGGCACCTTGGACCGCGACTTGTCCACCTTGGTGTTCGCCATGGTCGCCAGCGCGATGGTCTGGCCATCCTGCACCATGACCCGGGAGTTCACCGTGCGGCCCGAGGTCACCGGACCGCCCTGCAGGCCCGCCTCGGTCGACTCGCCCTCCACCTCGTCGATGGTGAGCGCCACGTCCAGCGTCACAAGCTGTTCGTCGTTGATGTGGGGCGTGAACGTCAGCTCCAGGTTCACGTCGACCCGGTCGAACGTGTTGACCGGCAGCCCGGAGACTGCCAGGCTGGTCGAGCTCTGGTACGGGATCCGGCGCCCGATCGACATCGTGGCCTCGTCGTGGTCGAGGGTCAGCAGACCGGGGTTGTCCATCACCTGCACGTCGCTGCTCACTTGCAGCGCACGGATCACGATCCCGAACAGCGGAACCGCCAGGGTCCCGGTGCTGGTCACCACGTCGACCGTCGGCCCGAAGACCCCGGCCGCCAGCCCCGAGAGGAGCTCGGGCGAGACAGCCAGGGACGACAGATCTCCCCCTGGGTCCAGCGAGAGCGAGCCCAGGAGGGGATGACCGTCAGAAGGCAGCACGTGGGTGCTGGTTCCCACTTCGCGCGCGCCGCTGCTGCTCAGCTCGACAAACACAGCATCCACGAACACCTGCCCGCGCGCGACATCGAGCTCACCGATCAGATCCTCGATCGCGGCGAACTGTGCAGGGTCCGCGACGACCACGAGCGAGTTGGTGACCGGGTCTGCGGCGATGCGCGCCTCGCCGTCCAACGCTGCTGCCAGGTCGGCCCTCGCTTCTCCCTCAGGCGCGCGGCGCTGCTGTCCCTCGGACTGGAGCTGCTGCAGCACGGCGCTGACCTCCTCCGCCAGCGCGTACGCCAGGCGCACGACGTGCAGCTCACTGCGCTCGGTGCCGTCGATGTCGGTGTCCAGCTGCGCGACGAGCTCAGCGACCGCGGCGTGCCCCTCGGGGTTGGCCAGCACAATGAGGGCGTTTGTGCGCTCGTCGTGCAGCACCCTGCTGACCTGCTCGGACTCGGCGCCTGTCGAGGTGGTCTGCGTGGCCGGCGTTGCCGATGACTTGGACCGGCTCCGCGTGCGGCGGCTGCTGGACGCGGCCGGCTTCGGTGTGTCAGTGCGCGAGGGGTACAGCGACTCGATCACGACGCGGACGGCCGAGGCTTCGGCGTACTTCAGCACCGTGAACCGCACCGCGCTGTCAGGAGCGGCGATGTCGAGCTGCGCGACCAGCTCTGCCGCCTTGCGCACGTTCGACGCGATGTCCGTGACGATCAGGGTGTTGGCCGGCGCGTACGCGATCAGCTGCGCTTCGGACGACATCAGCGGCCGGATCACCTGCACGATGTCGGTCGCGCGGGCGCTGTCGAGCGGCAGGAGCCGCGTGGTGAAGCCGACCCCCGCCGGCGGCGCGCCCCGACCAATGTCCAGCGGCGATCGCACCGCCCCGTTCGCGTTCACGATCGTGATGACCTCGCCTTCCTCGATACTCGTGAAGCCGTGGGCGTGCAGCGCGGACTTGAACGCCTGCCAGGCGGCGTCGACGGTCATCGACTCGTGCCCGATCAGCCGCACGGTCTTGCTGCGCAGCGCCCGCTCGTCTGCGACCAGGAAGTTCTTGCGCATCACGTCGGCGAAGAACGCGGTCAGGTCGTACAGATCGGTCTCCCCGAGCTCCAGCAGCACCCGCTGCGCCCCGGAGGCGTCGCGCGGCACCTGTCGGTCGGGCACGATCCGCACCGAGCCATCCTCCTGGGGGACCTCGGTCACTTGCGGTTGAAGCGTCGGGTCCGCCGCGAGCGCGACCAGCGTCCAGATCCAGATCAGCATGGGGCCTCCGTGTGCCCTGCTGCATCGCAACACCGGTGCCAGCGATAAATTTAGGTTCGTCCGTGGCGGCGCGGGCGCGCCCCGACACGCTGTCACGGGGGTGACCGTCTGTGACGCGGCGTCCGACATTGGGTCAGACGGCTGGATCGCGAACCGCGGTAGATCGGGGCAAAGCGCACGGGCCGCGGCTGTGGCCGGACACGAAGGTGCACACGGCCGTGTCGATGCTCCGATCGGGCGGCGGCATCGCCTCAGCGCCGGCGGCGATCAGCTCGGTCGGAGAGGGCGCCAGGGGCAGTCTTGGGCCGGCGCGCCGCAGAGGCGCCCCCCGGAGCTCCTGTTTTTGGTTAATGTCGGCAACATGCGGTTGCGTGTCTTGATCGTCAGTGGTCTCGCGGGCTGGGTGCTCGCCTGCTCCGGTGTTCCTGGTCTGGAGCTTCCAGCACTCGATGTGCCGGACGAGCCGGCGCTCGTGCCGGGCACTTCATCCGATGTCGATGAGAACGCTGCGGTCGACGCAGAAGACGGCGAGGGCAGCTGCGAAGAACGGTGCGAGCTGCTCATGGGCACGCCGTTCCAAGAGCTGCAGCGCAACGGTGCCCCCGCGGCCTGTCGCGGGGAGTGGCCGCTCACGGATGCCGCCACCTGCTACGACGTCGACAAGCTCCGAAACTGTATCTACGCCCGCCTCGGGTACGACTTTCCCAAGTCGCCTCAGTGGCGCACCGCGTTCGACAGAGAGCCCTGGTACCGGGTCGACCCGGCCTTCGACTGGGACAACGTCACGCCGATCCAGGCGCAGAACGCCAAGGCGCTCAAGGGCATCGTTCGCCGGAAGCTCTGTCGCAGCTAGCTGGGGAGCGGCTCAGTCGGGTTCACGAAGCGCGCCTCGGTCCGGCCGGGCCGCGTCTCCTGCAACGCGATCTGCACCCGCGTGGGGCCCAGGTGGGCGATGAACTCCGCCGCGGTCAGCGTGGGTGCGGACAGCACGACCAGCCGGCCGGACGGCAGCGCGGCCAGGCGCAGGTCGCGCGGGTGGATGTCGCGCCCCGTTCGTGCGGTCAAGTGAGTCCGAATGAGCTCCCGCGCGGCGATCCGTCCCCGGGTCCACGCGTCGGGATCGGTCGCGGCGGCCCGCTCCGACACTTCGTCAGCGGGCAGGTACTGCCGGAGCAGCGTGCCCTCGAGCGGCTCGATGATGTCGCCGGCGCGGACCTGCCAGCCCTGCGCGGTGTCGCTGCCGACCCGGACGTTCGCGACGGGGACTCGGTCCCACAAGAACGCGCGCCGCTCGTCGGCGGGCCGACCCAGGACGGGGCCGCCCTTGAGCACGACCTGACGCCAGCGGTAGCGGCACCACGGTCCGGAAGCGCTGCCCAGGTGGACGTCGAACACGAGCAAGCGGTGGTCGGCCCGGACCAGGTGCAGGTGCGCGGTCACCGGTCCCGTCGGTCTCGGTCCGAACAGCAGCAGCTCTTCGCAGCGGACCGGGTACGAGATGTGATCCGTCGGGATCTCCGCGTTCCAGTGGCTCGGCTCTCCGGACAGCATCGGGTGCGTCGCGGCGTCGATCAGGACCGGGTCGACCACGAACGCGCCGTCTGCGCCGAGCACGTCGCGGTCCGGGAGTGCCTGCAGCGTCGCCACCGCGCCGCCGTCTCCCAGTCGATCGACCCGGGTCAGCGCCTGCAGGACCGGGCCATGGAAGGTGCGACCGCTCCCGAAGAACGCGTCGCCTTCCCACCGCGGCCCGGCGATGGCATCGGGCGGGGCGTCCTGTGGGGGATGCCACACCGTGCCCATCGCAACCTCGCCGCGCATCCGGAGCTGTCCGGCGACGAGCAAGCGCACCTGGACCCGATCGCCGGACCGATCGGCGTGGACCTGCAGCGTGACGGCCGACTCGCCGACGTCGATCCACTTCAGCGCATCCATGGCCGGGACCCCGACTGCGCGCTCGTCCGACCCCGCGAGCTGTGTCGCGGCCTGTACGGCGATCTCGAGTGCAAAGGCAAGCGGCACGGCTGCGACCGTCATCGTGGGCCGGTGCTGGTCGAGCCAGGGGAGCCGGTCGGGATCCAACCGCAGGGTGCCCCGTCCCTGGTGGCCGTCGACCTCGAAGCGATCGAGCAGCGAGCTCACGGGGCGGTCGCGCGGGGGCAAGGCAGGGATCGGGGCCGTCGCTTCCGGTGACGCGCGCCGCAGCCCGAAGTCGTCGAGCCGGTAGATCGGGACGCCGTCGGCGCGGATGACCCCACTGCAGCGGATCGTGTCGTCGGTGAGCTGAAGCACGTCGAGCTCGGCGGTCATCTGGGCGCTCTCGGTGAGCACTTGGCCGCGGTACAGCCACGAGGTCTTGTGGTCGGTGAGCAGGCTCCATCCGTGCTCCGACGGCCCAGTGCGCTCGGAGTGGACCCAGCGCGCGAGCTGCAGGAGCGCCTCGAGACCCAGCGAACCCGGCATCACCGGGTCGAGCCAGAAGTGCGCCTGGAAGTACCAGTCGTCCTCGGAGACGTCCTTGGCCGCCGCGTAGTGTCCGCGTCCGGCAGCGCCCCCATCGGGCTGCGCCACGATCACCCGATCGAGCATCCGCCAGTCGTCGCGGGGCAGCGCCGGGTGCCCGGCGAGCGCGTGCGCCACCTCGGCGAGGGGCGCGCCGTGGGGCAGCTGCAGGCCCTTCTGGTTGCGGAGCGCGCCCATCGTGAAGTAGCCAAACTGGGTCTCGCAGGTGAACACCGTGCGCCCGGCATCGTCATGCACCACGATGTCGAAGCGCATGATCGTCATGCCGCCCGAAGAGGAGACGGCGGTCTGCGTGGCGGTCGTGGTCAGTGCGCCCGTCCACGGCCACACCTCGCGGTGCTGGACCGCGCTGCCGCCGAGGTTGCGGAAGTACAGGCCTCCGCGCGGCGTGAGGCCCGACCCCTGCCACGCCGTGAGCCACCCGCAGGGCTGCAGTGCCGTCTCGAGCAGCACGGCGAAGGGCATGGCCCCCGGGTCCGCCCGCCAAAAGAAGGCGTCGCGCGGCACGTCGTAGACGATTCGGGTGGTGCGCGGTGCGGCGACCTCGCCGGCGGGACCGTCCACGGACAGCACGCGGCTCATCTGCAGGATCGGGGGACCCGGCATCCGTGCGCAGCGCTGCCCCGGGCCGTCGAAGTCGGTGTACCGGGGTCCGAACGCGTCGACCGCCGAGCCGACCGAGAACGCCAGGACACGGTCGTGGTCGAGGAGCGGACCCAGGGCGCGTCGCGCTCCGACGATGCGGACCCCGACGTCGTGGGCGATGACCACGGGCGTCCCGTCGACCGACAGGGTGACATCGGCGGTGGCCCACGGGGCGTCGCTGGATAGATCGGCGGCGGTGATCGCGGCCCGGTAGGTCAGCCGCTGGTGCCCGGGCACCACCTGACCGCGGCAGCGCAGGCGCATCGCGGTGCCCACGATGGGCTCGAAGCGCGCGGTGGGGAACGCGGCGGAGAGGCCCATGCCGAGCAGCCACACCTGGACCGCCTGCAGGCAGCCCTGGAGCATCAGCGTGCCCGGCATGCACGGGTCGCCCTGGAAGTGGCACGCGTTGAACCAGTCGTCGTCGTCGAGGTCCTGCTCATAGAGGACCTCGCCGGGCGAGAACCGGGTGACCCGGTGGACGAGCCGCCAGTCGGGGGAGCGCGGCAGCGTCAGGGTGCTGCCGTCGGCGGCGGAGAACCTGGGTCCGAGCGCCTCCGCCACGCGCCCTTCTGAGAGCGCGGTGACCGCCGCCTCGGACCACGCGGTCGGGGCGCCGGGGACCAGCGGCGCGACGCCAGCGATCGGGTCGCCACCGGTGGGGAGGACGCCGCTGGGGGTCGACAGCTCAGCGGGGGTGAAGAACCCGGCGCAGCCGTTGCGCATCGTCAGCACTGGGCGGCCATCGGCGGTGGTGCAGTCGTAGTGGAAGTAGAACAGCGTCGTGGCACCGAGCGTGGCGAACCGGTCGATCCGAATGTCGTGGCGCAGCGTGGTGCCGGGCTCCGGGCGGTCGCCCTGGAAGGCGAGATCGCAGTCCAGCAGCCGGTAGACCCGCTTCGAGGCGCAGTCCTCGTCGATGCCCAGGTAGGAGACCAAGAACAGGTCGGCTTGCCCGGACTCCACCACCACGAACGCTGGGGGGCGCCCATCGGCGGACCACTCGAGGTCGGTCGGAACGTCGTACTCGGTCACGATCCGCGCGGGACCTCGGTGCCCGCGGGTGCCCTCGATGTGCACGACCCGGTCGCAGAGCAGCAGCGGCGGACGCGGCATGCGGACCCGCGGCTCGTGGCGGTCGAGGTCGGCGAACTGTGGGCCGAACACCGCTGAGAGCGCGCCCTGCGCGTGCTGCAGGAGCGCGGCGCGGTCGAAGGTGGTCGGGGGAGCGGTCTGCGAGACCGTCTGTCGCGGCGCCGTCGGATGGGCGGCCTGGTGCAGGGCGGTCGCGAGGGTGCCCAGGTGGGTCAGCGCCTGATCCTGGGTCGACAGGAAGCGCCCGTGGGCCTCGGCGGCGGCCGCGAGCGATGCCGCCATCGCCACGCCGATCTCCTCGAAGCCGGGCACAGGCGCGGATGAAGGGGCAGCCCGTTCCGCGGCGATGGGCCAGGGCAACGGCGCCGGGTCGTCCAGCGGGCCGGTGATCACCAGCCGGCGCGTGGGTTGAGGTCGCGGCAGGGGGGCGCCCGAGTGCGGCACGCGCAGCGGACCGGGCGGCCGCGGGGCTGGCAGTGCCAGCGGCGCGGTCGGCGTGACGGTGACTGCGCGGGCCTGGCCGGTGAGCGTGTGCGCGGTCACGGCACCGGGCTGCCCTGCGGTGAGCACGGCCAGGACGTCGACCAGGGCATCGGCGGCGCCGCACTGGCCGGCCACGTCGCGGTGACGCGGGGCGACGGACGCGGCCAGCGCAGCGGGTTGGATCAGGCCGAGGATCGGGTCGCCGGCTGCGCGTGCGTCGGCCGCGCGGCGCACCACGAACATCACCGCGGCCTCGCCGCGCGGCGCGCTGTCGCGGAGCACCTCGTCGGCCATACGCGCGCCGACGTGCCCCGGCAGGTCGACGCCGCCGACCAACACGGCGTCCAGCGTGGGGTCCACCAGGGCAAGCCGCGCCAGGTCGAGCGCCGAGAGCCCGGCTGAGAGCCCGCCGCCGACGACGTAGCTTGGACCCTGCAGGCCGTGCTGCGCCGCGATCCGGTTGGCGACGAAGTTGGGCAGCGACCCCTGCACGCGGTCCGCGGTGAGCGGCGGGTGCACGGCGTCGGCGGCGTCGGGGTCGGTCGCGCGCAGCGCCCAGCGGAGAACGACCTCGCCGACGTGTGCGTCGACCTCCATCGCGACCAGCGACGCGGTGCGGGCGGGGTCCAGGCGCGGTGCGCGGGCGAGCGCGTCGCTGGCGACATCGAGCGCGAGGAGCTGTTGAGGCAGCAGCTGAGCCAGCTCGAGTGGAGGGATGCGCCACCGACCGGGGTCGACGTCGACGTGCTCGATCCAGGCGCCCCGGGTGGCGGCGCCGACGCCGCGGTTCACCGACTCGGAGGCGGGCTGAAGCAGCGAGTCGCCCGCGTCGAGGGCGGCGATCAGCGCGCCGTCTCGGGCGGCACCGACACGGGCTGCGACGGCGACCACGGCGAGCACATCGGACGGCGTGGGGGGAAGGACCGGGTGGGGGTGTCCCGAGCTCGGCGGCGCCTGTACGACGAGGTGGGCGTTGGTCCCGCCGAAGCCGAACGCGCTGACGGCGGCAACGCGGGGGGTGTCGTCGGGCCAAGGTTCCGCGGTCCGCAGCGCGACCATGTGGGCGCTGTCGGCCAGCTCGGGACGCGGGGTCTCGCACCCGGGGGCCGCAGGGCGGACGCCGTCGCGCACCGCGCCGACGACGCGCAGGAGCCCGGCGAGGCCGGCGGCGGTCACCGTGTGCCCGATCCAGCCCTTGGCCGAGCCGACCGCGATCGGGCTCCGCCCGCGGGGGCGGTCGGCCAGCAGCGCTTCGAGCGCGCTCAGCTCGGTGCGGTCGCCGAGCATCGTGCCGGTGGCGTGCGCCTCGATGTACCCGACCTGTGCGGGATCCAAGCCGGCGTCGGCCCAGGCGGCCCGCAGGGCGCGGAGCTGACCGGGTGCGCCGGGGGCCAGCATGTTGCCCTTTCGGCCATCGGCGCCGACCCCGGCGCCGCGGATCACGGCGTGGATCCGGTCGCCATCGCGCTGGGCGTCCTCGAGGCGCTTCAGCGCCACGGCCGCGGCGCCCTCGCCGACGACCAGGCCGTCCGCGCGCGCGTCGAGCGGCCGCGGAACGCTGGTGGCGGACAGGGCGCGCAGGGCTGAGAAGCCGAGGAACAGGTACGCGCTGTCGGCGCGGTTCACGGCCGCCGCGATGGCGGTGTCGACCTCGTGCGCGGCCAGCCGAGCGCAGGCGATCCGCACCGCGTACAGCCCCGAGGCGCAGGCGGCATCGAGCGTGTCGACCGGGCCGCGGAGCCCGTTGGCAGCCGCGGCGACCTGGGCGGGGAGAGCGAGCTGCCAGCGGTCGGGTGCCGCCCCGCCCTGGATCCACGTCGGCACCGCGCCGAGGTGCTCTGCCAGAACGCGGGTGGTTGCGCGCACGTGCCCGGTGCTCGGCAGACCGAGGTTGGCCAGGCACAGCGCGGTGCGGTCGGCGGCGAACGTGGCGGGGAGGACGCCGCGGACGACATGGGAGACCCACTGGAACAGCGGGTCAGCGCCCTTTAGCGCCCAGCCGTCCAGCGCCAGGCCCGACGGATCGAGCGACCAGTCGCGGACGAAGCCGCCCACCCGGGTGGTGACCGGATCGGGGCCGCTGGGCTCGAAGGGCCAGCGGCCGCGTGGGACCTCGGTGAGCGCGGGTCCGTCGGCCGCGAGCCACGCGGCGGCGTCGTGCGCTCCCGGCAGCACGCAGTCGATGCCGACAACGGCGAACATCAGGCCGTGCCGAACGAGGGGGCGAGGTGCACGTCCGCGGTGTACTCGCTGCGGGACAGCCGGGCGACCAGCCGCCCCTGCTCGTCGACCCACTGCGCGGCGAAGCGTCCGCGGGTGGCGCTCGCGCCATCTTCGATGTGCAGGCGGCACTCGAGCCGTCCGGTGAGCGGGCGGAACTGCCGGTACTCCCCGAGCAGCGACGGAAGCGCGCAGGAGCCCTGCTTCTCTCGGACCCAGAGCAGCATGAGCTGCAGTGCGGAGTCGACGGCGAGCGGGTCGGTGGACCACGCGCTGCTGGTGACCCCGAGGGTGTGCGGTCGCGAGGTGCGGACCCAGGCCACCGCGCCGTGATCGGACATGCCCACCACCTCGTCGATGCCCTGCAGCGCCGGCCCGTGGAACAGAAATCGACGGTATGCGTCGCCGACCTCGTAGGGGTATGGCTCTGCGCCCAGCCCGTTCATCTCGGGGGCGGGCTCGTCGGCGGACCCGTCCCGCGTGAGCTCCGCGGTGGCCCGGTAGTGGACCACGGGCAGCCCGATGGGCCCCGGCGGGCTCGACAGCGTGAACTGGAGCGCGGCGGTGCCCTCGGCTGGGGTGACCGGCTTCCACGACAGAGTGACCGTGCGGGTCTCATCTTCCAGGACGACACCGTGCAGGACCTCGAACCGGCGGATGCTGGCGACGCGCAGCCCGGGCGCGACCTGCTCGGCGGCGGTGGAGATCCACTCGAGCACCATCGCAGCAGGCAGCACGGGGTGCTCGCCGATCCGGTGGTCCGCGAGCCAGGGCTCGGTCCCGGCCAGCGTGCGTTCCTCGGTGCCGCTGGCGGGGCGCGGTCCCTCGATCAGCACCTCGACGGGGCCGGGGTGGCGCAGCTCGTCGGCGCACGCCTGGGCGCCCGCCTGCAGCGGGATCACGGTGTGGCCCATGCCCTCGAAGTGCCGCTTGAGCGACGCGGTGACCATGCCGCCGTCCCAGGGCCCCCAGTCGATGGCCTTGACCACGGCGGCCGGCGCGGCGCGCGACAGGTCGTGCGCCCAGTGGACCAGCGCCTCGTTCGCCATCGCGTAGTCGACCTGCCCCGGGTTGCCCCGGCGGCCGGCGACGCTGGTGAACAGCACCACTGCGCGGAGGTCGTCCACGTTGCTGGCGGCGAGCACGGCGGCGAGTGGTTCGATCTTGGTGGACCACACGGTCTTGAACTGGTCCGGGGTCTTCTCCGTGATCCGCCGGTCCGCCAGCACGCCGGCGCCGTGCACGATCCCGCGCACCGGCCCGTGCGACGCGACCGCCTCCTGCACCGCCGCCGAGACCTTCGCGGGCTTGCGCGCATCGACCGCGGCGTAGGTGCCGGTCGCGCCGAGCTGCTCGATCGCGGCCAGCGTGGTGCGGATCTCTCGGGCGCTGCGCACCTTGCGGGCGGCGTCCTCGGCCTGGCGCGGGGTGACCGCGGCGCGGCGCTCGGCGCTCAGTCGCGCGGCGACCAGTCCCGCGTCGTCCACGCCGCGCGCCCAGGGAGGCTCGTTCGCTGGCACGGGGGTGCGCCCGAGGAGGAGGAAGTGGGCGGCAGTGTGCTGCGCGAGCGCGATGACACATGCGGCGGTGACCCCGCGGCCGCCTCCGGTAGCGACAACCAGGTCGCCGTCCGACAGCGGCATGGTCGCGCTGGCCACCACGGGGACGGGCGCCTCTACGAGCGTCACAGCGCCGCTGTCGGACAAGCCGACCTCGATGGCGCCGCGGTCGGACAGGATCTCTGCAACCAGGTCGTCGATACCGATGTCGGGGGCCACATCGAGCGCGAGCGCCCGGCAGTCGGGCCACTCGTGGGCCACGGTCTTGGCCAGCCCCGACAGCGCGCCGGCGAGGGGGGACGCCGCGGACGCCGTGCGGCCGAAGTCCCCGCCGCGGTCGGACACGGTGACGAACCGGTCGGCGGTTCCGAGGGCGCGGGCGTACAGGAAGCCGTCGCGCACACCGGCAGAGATCGCGTCGGCGCCTGCGCCCAGGCAGGCCAGGTGCACGAACCCGGCGACGTCGCCGGTGACCGCTGTGGGCTTGTTGATGAGCTGGGCGTCGGCGCCGGCTGCGCTCAGGGCAGCGACGACCTTCGCGGCGCGGCCTCCGCCATCCGCGGAGACGAGCCAGCGACCGCGCGGCACGAACGAGGTGCCCACGCGAGCGGGAACGACTCGGATCTCGCGGCGGGCGAGCGCGACCGCGAGCTCGGGTGGCAACAGGTCGGAGGCGGACGTGACCGGTGGCGCGGGGGCAGCCGGCACCACCGGGGGGACCGGCGCGGCGGGCGGCCTGAGGACCGCGGGGGTCGCGTCGGTGGGCTGGCCTCCGATCAGCGCGAACCCGAGCCCGGCGGCGACCCCGGCCAGGTGGTCGGCGACGTCCTGCAGGGTGCGCAGCGAGGAGAGCACGTCGTTGTCCAGCTCGGGGAGCTGAGGCATCGCGTCGCGGACCGACGACAGGATCTCGACGCGCTTGATGCTGTCGATGCCGAGGTCGGCCTCGAGATCCATCGACAGCTCGAGGGCATCGCCCGGGTACCCGGTCTTCTCGGCGACCGACGCGAGCAGGGCGGCGACCATTGCGTCGCGGCTGGGCGGCGGCGTCGACTTGAGCAGGGGCGTGTTCAGCGCCGGGCCGCCGGCGGTCTCGGCGAGCAGCGAGGCGACCTGCTCGAGCGTGCGGGTGGCGGCCATCACTTCGCTGTCGATCTCGGGAAGCGCCGGAACAGCGTCCCGGACTGCGGCCAGGATCTCGACGCGCTTGATGCTGTCGATGCCGAGGTCGGACTCGAGGTCCATCGACAGCTCGAGCGCCTCGGTGGGGTACCCCGTCTTCTCAGCGACCGCCTGGAGGAGGACCGCAGTGAGCGCGGCCGGCGACGGCCCGCTGAGGACGGGAACGTCGGGGACGGCGGGTGCTGCGCTGCGGAGCGCGCCGATCACGTCATCGAGTGTCCGCAGCGCTGAGAGCCGATCGTTGTCGAGCTCGGGGAGACTCGGTGCCGACTCGCGGACGGCAGCCAAGATCTCGACGCGCTTGATGCTGTCGATGCCGAGGTCGGCCTCGAGGTCCATCGACAGCTCCAGCGCCTCGCTGGGGTAGCCCGTCTTGGCGGCGACGGCGGCGAGCACGGTGGCGGCGAGGTCGATGCCCGGCGCGGCGGCCGTGGGCGGGGGCTTCGGGGTGGACTTGCCCTGCGCCAGGGCCGTCGCGGCGTCAAAGATGGGGGGAAGCTCGGCGGTGGCGGTGGCGGTGGCGCCCGCGAACAGGTCCTCCGGCATCTCCGTGGGGACCGGCGCCGCCGCGATCGGCGGAGCGACGACCGGTGCTGCGACAAGCGGCGCCGTTGGCATTGGCATTGGCGCCCCGGTCGCCACCTGCTGGATGAGGTGGGCCTGCGCTTCGAACAGGCGGGCGAAGTTGTCGTTGGCGCGGGCGAACGCGTCGAGGAACTGGCTGTGGACCTCGGCCGTGCGAGCCTGCGCTTCCTGGAACGCGGCCAGGGTTCGGCGCGTGCCGTCGAGCAGCTCGGAGACGGCTCCGGTCGGCGGTGGGCCGAGCGCGGCCGGCGCTGCGGTCGCGGGCTCCGGGTCGTCCGCGCGCTCGAGATGCACGGGGCGGACCATCGGAGCTCCCGACGAAGGGACCGCGCCCCAGCCGTCGCCGGCGGGGGGTGCGGGGGGCTTGGGGAGATCGGGCATCGGGGGCTCCCGGGTCGCGGGCTCACGATGGTTGGCCCCGCCGAGCAGCACGGTCGCGGGACCGTCTACGGGGCGGGGGGTGTGGGGAGCTCGCTCGGCCAGCAGCGGCGCGGGGTCGATCGGGACCCCGAGCGCGGCGAGCTGGGCCAGCAGTGTCTTGAGCTGGGTGTCGCCGTCTTCAGCGTCGGCGAGGCGGTCGACCGCCACGGTGGTGACGCCGCGACCCGCGAGGCAGCGCTGCGTCAGCGCGGTGAGCACCCCGCGGGGACCGCACTCGATGACTACGGTGACCCCGTCGTCCGCGAGCGCTTCGGACACGGCGACCCAGTCGACCGGCTGCGTGATCTGCGCGGCGAGCTGATCGCGGATGTCGTCGGGCCCGTGAGGGTACGGCGCGGCCGTGGAACAGGAGAGCACGGGGATGCGGGGGGCGGCGACCTGCACGGTGTCGAGGGCAGCGCGAAACGGCTCACCCGCGCTCGCCATGATGGGGGAGTGGAAGGCGGCCGAGACGTGCAGTGGCTTGCTGGTGAAGCCGCGGTCGGCCAGAGCGCTGATCGCCGCCTGTACGGCGGGCGCCGGGCCGCTGATCACGCCCTGCTCGGGGTGGTTGCGGTTGGCGAGCACCACGCCGTCGGGAAGCACCTGGACGAGCGCGTCGATCGACCCGGTGACCGCGGCCATCGTGCCGCGATCGGTGCCATCGCCGGCCATCGCGACGCCGCGCGCACGGCTGGCCTCGATGAGGGCGTCGCCAGGGAGCGCGCCCGCTATCGCCAGCGCGGACAGCTCGCCGTAGCTGTGCCCGGCCACGACGTCGGGCTGGATGTTGAACGCGCCGAGCAGCCAGCCCATCCCCATGGACAGCGCGCCGATCGCCGGCTGCGCCCAGGCGGTGTCGCGCAGGGCTTCGGAGTGTGCGCGCTGCTCGTCGTCGGTGAACCCGGGCGGTGGGAACACGCGCGCGGCGAGGCTGCCGCTGTCCGAGAGCACGCGCTCGGCAGCGTCGAACGCGCTGCGGACCGCGGGGTGCCGGATGGCCAGGGTCCGTCCCATCTCGACGTATTGGCTGCCCTGGCCGGGGAACACGAACGCGACCCGGGGGGCTGCGCCGCCGCCCAGGAACACCTCGTCCTTGGGGCGAGGGGCGGCGCCGCCGAGGCGAGCGATCGCGGTGGCGAGGCGGGTGCGCATCGTGTCGAGCGAGCCTGCGGTGAACGCGGCCACATGGGGCTGTCCGGGTTGCCAGGCGGCCAGCGCCGTGCGGGCGGCGTGGGTGACGGTGGGCCCGTCGAGCGCCGAGAGCGCCGCGACCAGCGACTCGGTGTTGGCAGCGCCGACCAGGAACAGCTCGGTGTGGGCGGTGGACTGCGCCGCGACGTGGTCGCTTCCGTGCTCCTGGAGCACCGCATGGAAGTTGCTGCCGCCGAACCCGAACGCGCTCACGGCGGCGCGGCGCGGGTGATCGCTTCGGACCCACGGGCGGGCCCGCGGGTTGAGGTACAGCGGCCCTAGGTCGAGCCGGGGGTTGGGCGTGTCGATCTTGGCGGTGGGGGGCAGGACCCGCTGGTGCAGCGCCAGCGCAACCTTGACGAGCCCTGCGGCGCCCGCAGTGGACTTCGTGTGGCCGATCTGCGACTTCACCGATCCCATGGCGACCCACCGGCCCGTGCGGTCGGCCTCGCCGTATACGCGGGCCAGGGCTTCTACCTCGGCGATGTCGCCGGCCTTCGTGCCGGTGCCGTGCGCCTCGACCAGCTCGATGGTGCTGGGGTCGATCCCGGCCATGGCGTACGTGCGGCGCAGCGCCTTGGCCTGGCCGTCGGGGTTGGGCGCGTAGATGCTGCGGTGGCGCCCGTCGCTGGACGACCCCAGGCCCTCGATCGTCGCGTAGATCCGGTCGCCGTCACGCTCGGCGTCGGCCACGCGCTTGAGCGCCACCAGCGCGATGCCCTCGCCGATCAGGATGCCGTCGCTGCTCGCGTCGAACGGGCGGGCGTCGTCGGACTTGGAGAACGCAGGGGTGCGGGTGAAGCACTCGAACATGAAGATGTCGTTGAGGGTGTCGACGCCGCCGGTCAGCACCACGTCGGACCGCCCGGTCTGCAGGTCGGCGATCGCGTACTGGATGGCGGCGAGCGACGAGGCGCAGGCGGCGTCGACCACCGCGTTGGTGCCGCCCAGATCGAGCCGGTTGGCGATCCGGCCGGCGACGACGTTGCCCAGCAGCCCCGGGAACGTCTGCTCGGTCCAGGTGGGGAAGTGGTTGGCGATGTCGCGCGTGATCGTGTCGGCCAGCGCCGGGTCGACCCCGCAGCGCAGCATGGACTTTCGCCAGATGGGCCCCTGCAGCCGGGCGCCCGCGGTGACTGCCATCTCCTGGGTCCCGGTGACCCCGACGATGCAGGCGACGCGGTCGCGATCCCAGTCGGCGGCGTCCGGGTCGATCCCGGCGTCTCGCAGCGCCTCGCGGGCTACGATCAAGGACAGCAGCTGGCTGGTGTCGATCGACTCGAGCTGCGCCGGGGGGATCCCGAACTTCAGCGGGTCGAAGGGCACCTTGTCGAGGAAGCCGCCCCGCGTTGCCCATGTCTTGTCGGGCGCAGTGGGATCGGGGTCGTAGTAGTCGTCGGCGGACCAAGAGTGGTCGGCCGGGAGGTCCGACAGACAGTCGCGTGCCGCCAGGATGTTGGCCCAGTACGACGCCAGATCGGTGCCTTGGGGAAACAGGCAGCCGATGCCGACGATGGCGACTGGTGTTGCCTCAGACGGCGGCATGGGTCTCCCGATTCGGTGGAGGAAGCGCGACGGGGTGTAGGCGTCGGGGGCGCCAGCGCAGGGGCCCGACGTCCACGCCCTGCTGCTGTAGCGCGCCCAGCCGGAGCTGGAGCGCGGCGCCCGCCATCAGGTTGGCGCCGACCACGGCCACGCGCCGCTCTTCGGGGCGCGCGAGGAAGCTGTCGCGCGTCCAGTCGTTGAACGCGCCGATGGCGGGTCCGCACCAGATCTGCGCGTCGGTGCGCCGGGACGCCTCGCCGGCGATGGCCCAGCGGCTGGACTTGCCGAGGTACCAGCGGAACACCAGCGCCATGCGGTGCTTGGGGTCCGTCTGCGCGCGCTGGAGCTGCACAGGGTCGCGCGCGGTGAAGAAGGCCTCGCACCGCTGCCAGATGGTGTCGAAGGAGGCGCGCAGCACGGTCTCCTCGATGCGCTTGGCCTCGGCTGCGGGGATGGCCTCGAGCGAGGGGTAGTCCCGGTACAGGCGGTACAAGGCCGCGGCGCGCTGGGCGAACAGGGTGCCCCGCCGCAGCACCTGCAGCTCGACGCCGGCCTCGAACATGTCCGAGGCCGGCGCCATGGCGACGTCGGCCATCCCCGCCTCGGCGAGCAGCGCGCGCGCCATCTCGGACGTGCCGGACTCGACACAGGCCTGGTTGATGGTGCCGGTGAGCACGTAGGCAGCGCCCATCGACAAGGCCGCTGCGGCCGCCTCGGGACAGCCGATCCCGCCGGCGGCCCCGACCCGCACGGGTGCTCCCAGGCGATCGCGCAGCGCGATCAGGAGGGGCAGCAGAACGGGAAGGGGCCGGTTGTCGGTGTGCCCGCCGCTGTCGGCCTCGGCGGTCAGGTCGTCGGCCATCGGAAGCGTCGCGGCGAGGCGGGCCTCTTCCTCGGTGAGCTTGCCGGCCGCGACCAGCCCCCGCAGCATCTCGTCCGGTGGCGGGCGCAGGAAGCGCTCGGCGACCTCGGGGCGGCTCACCTTGGCCAGCAGCCGGTTGCGCGGGACCGCGGTGCCGTCGGATCGGCGCCGCATCCCGGTGGCGCGGTACTGCACCACCATGGGCGTGAGCGCCATGTAGGCCGACGCGCTGACCACGGTGACGCCGCGGTCGAGGTACAGGTCGACCGTCTCCTGCTCCTGCCAGGGCTCGGCGGGGGAGTGGATCAGGTTGGACCCCCAGGGAAGCGCGCCGACCTCCGCGCTGATGCGGTCGATCGCGGTTCGGATCCGGTCGGTGGACAGCCCGGCTGCGCCGAAGAAGCCCATCATCCCCGCGCGGGCCATCTCGATGACCAGCGTCTGGCTGGAGATCCCGTTGGCCATGGCGCCGGCCACGTGTGCGACCCGGACACCGTACGTCGCGCGGAAGCCAGGGTCCCCCAGCGCGTCGGGCGGAAGCGCTGGCACGTACGCGAGCAGCGGCAGCGCTCCGGGTGGCACGTCTCCGTCGCCGAGCACCACCTGTCCGCTCGTGGCGGCGGCGGGGCCCTCCGGGGTGGAGACCACGGCCAGACTGCGGCTGTGTGTCTCCAGACCCGCGACGACCGCGGCGCGTCCGGGGACGGCCGTGTCGCCCGGGACCCAGTGCCCGCGCGTGTGGGCCATACGCAGCGCCCCTCCGAGGAAGACGGCACACTAACCGGCGCGGGCCCCGCGTGCCTTCAGGGCGCGGTAGGCAGCGCGCGGCACATCGCTGGCATCCACCAGTGCGTGGCGACACCAGTAGCCTCGGTCCTTGTCCCGAAACAGGTCGATGAACACGTGGGCATCGGGGTGAGCGGCGGCTGCATCCGCGGCGGCGAGGACGCGCGCGGTGACGAGCGCGTCGTCGTCTTGGGTCTGTGCCTCGGTGCGGAACGGCACCTCGAAGTGGAGGGTGGTGGCCACACCGAGCGCCGCTGCGCGGGTGACGGCGGCCTGGACTTGGGGCCCGGCTTCGGCCTCACCGGCGATCCGGAACGCGATCCGTGCTGCACCGGCGAGGCGGTCGAGCGCGGGGTCCGCCGGGTCGAAGCCCTCGCGCGGAAAGTGCGAGAAGTAGCCCCCGGCCTCGGCGTCGAACGCGCGCCCGATCCGGCCGATGGTCAGCCCAGGTCCCGACCAGGACGCGAGCAGGTCGGCGAGCGGCGCCAGATCGGTGGGGCGCGCGACGACCTCCCACTCGGTGTCTGGTGTGTCGGCCAGCAACGCCGCCTGTGCATCGGTGGGCAACCCGCCGCTGAACACGGACAGCGAGACGCCATGGCGCCGCAGCCACGCGACGCGGGTGCGGATGTCAGGGTTGGCCAGATCGGCCAGCGGGATGCGGATTCGCGCCATCCCGAGGTCGAGGAGATGCAGCAACACCGCGTCGTCGCGCGCGACCTTGCGGGTGAGCGCGTCGAGGTCGCCGGTGGGGAGCTCCGCGCTGCGGCCCATGCGGTGGCGGAGCCAGGTGCCGAGCCCGCTCGGCGCGGCTGCCGGACCAGGAGCCGCGGAGAACGGTCGGGCGATCTCGAGGCGGTGGCCGTCGTCGGTGATCAGCAGCCGGGTCACGCCCAGGTGCTCGCGGTCGTCGCGGCCGTGCTCGGCGTCGATGGGC